>Ga0114931_10001177_pt1 | contig 33278 bp, 28 predicted proteins | sample 2SBtaG_FD_89579 | JGI IMG/M metagenome (GOLD analysis project Ga0114931, IMG submission 89579) | Deep subsurface microbial communities from Kolumbo volcano to uncover new lineages of life (NeLLi) - 2SBTROV14_V59a metaG | ecosystem: Environmental > Aquatic > Marine > Volcanic | place: Kolumbo...
GTCAGCGCGATATTGTCGATGGCACTCACGAACTTGTTCATGTTTGGCGCGCCTTTACTTGGCAAAGGCGCAATCGATGTCGTGGTGCAGAAAGACTTTAGCTATGCGATACCGGGTTTGCTGGAGCTTTCCCAATGGCTGGCCGGACCATCATCCTATTTCGCCTATCTCAGCCTGACGGCGATTGCAGCAATCGTATTCACGGCGATCGGTGGCGTATTTCTGTACTTTCGGGGCCGCCTTGCGGCAATCGCTTCGGAGGCGATATTACGTCGCCTGCGTGAAGCGCTTTATCAGCGGCTGCATCACCTGCCCGCCGCCTATTACGACTCGGCGGACACGGGTGACCTTGTGCAGCGCTGTTCTTCCGATGCAGAAACACTGCGTGTGTTTTTGTCCAGTGACGTAGTGGAAATAGGGCGTGCCATCATGCTGCTCGTCTGCGTTACGCCTGTTCTGTTCTGGATGGATGTGCGACTCGCATGGTTATCGCTGTGCCTGATGCCAATCCTGACTATTGGCGCATACATCTTCTTTTCCCGGGTCAAAGCGGTCTTCAAAGTCACCGACGAAGCCGAAGGCAAAATGACCACAACGCTGCAGGAAAACCTGACGGGCATTCGAGTTGTGCGGGCGTTCGCACGCCAGGATTTCGAAGTGCAGAAATTTACCGAACGCAACGCGACCTTCCGGGACAATCATTACAAGCTCATTCGCTTAATGGGCCTGTATTGGGGCACCAGTGATCTGGTCTCGATGTCGCAGATCGGCTTGGTATTGTTCGCCGGTGCGGCCACCGTGGCGAAGGGAACAATGACGGTCGGCACGTTGTTCGCGTTTTTGACGTTTGTGTCGATGGTTATCTGGCCAATTCGACAGCTTGGCCGCGTGCTCACCGACAGTGGCAAGGCCGTTATATCGCTACAGCGGATCAACGAGATTCTCAACGAAGAGGAGGAATCGGTCGAGGTCGTGCCGACCGAACAACGCGCACGCGGCGAAATCACTATCGAGAAACTGAATTTTTTCTACGAAGAAGGCCGGCCTATTTTGCGTGATATTTCGATTCACATCACGCCCGGCGAAACTATCGCTATCGTCGGACCACCGGGATCGGGGAAAACGAGCCTGATTCGTGCACTGCTGCGTATGTATCCGTACCAAGGTGGTTCGCTGAAACTTGACGGACACGAGATCTCGGCGGTCAACCGACAGTGGTTGCGCTGGCAGATTGGTGTTGTACTGCAAGACCCGTTCCTCTATTCGCGCAGCATTCGGGAGAATCTTGCGGTCGGCAGACCGAACGCACCGGAGCCCGACCTTATCAGGGCCTGTCAGGATGCGGCAATTCACCATTCGATTTTGAGTTTTCCCGAGCGCTTTGATGCCATGGTGGGCGAGCGTGGAGTGACGTTGTCAGGAGGCCAGCGACAGCGGCTGGCGCTCGCGCGTGCGTTACTCAAGAATCCGCCGGTACTGGTGCTCGATGACTCTTTGTCGGCCGTGGATACGGGTACCGAAAGAGACATTCTCGCGGCACTGAAACGTCGCAAGGGCCGGCAAACCACGTTGATAATCGCTCACCGCCTGTCATCGGTCATGCATGCCGACCGAATCATGGTGTTGAACGATGGTCGTCTGGCGCAGCTTGGCGATCATGCGACCCTGGCCGCCGAGCCAGGTCCTTATCGGCGCCTGTGTGAAATTCAGGGAGCGTTGGATGCTGCCATCGAAATTGATGTCGGCCTGGCAGGAGAACGTCGTGGATAATTTTGTCGACGAAAACTACAACGACGAATTCGATGAGGACGCACTGGCCGCCCACGTCAACAGAAACTTGTGGCGCAAGCTATTTGTTTACGTACGCCGGTACCCTCGCAACCTCGCACTGCTGGCAGTGTTCGCGGTCATTACGGCCTGCATGGATGTCGTGTATCCGCTCATCACCCGGGCTGTCATTGATGCGGTCGCTGCCGACGGAAAATCCGCTTTACTGTGGCCTTACGGTTTGGCGTATGTTGGCGCGACGCTGACACTCTCGCTCGGGGTTGCCGGATTCATCACGATGGCTGGCCGGATTCGCACGCTGGTCAGTTACGATATTCGCAACGACGGATTCGAGAATCTGCAGAAATTACCGTTCTCGTTTTACGATCACCGGCCTGTTGGCTGGCTAATGGCGCGAATGACATCCGACTGCGAGCGCCTGTCCAACATCATGGCATGGGGCGTACTCGACCTGATTTGGGGCGCCACCGTGATGCTGGGAATTGCCCTTGCAATGCTGGTCATGAACGCGAAGCTCGCCCTGGCGGTGTTTATCATAATTCCAGTGCTCGGTTGGGTGTCCGCCAGGTTTCAACGGAGTATCCTCAAGAGCGCCCGGGTGGTGCGTTCGACAAACTCTCGCATAACGAGTGCCTATAACGAAGCGATTATGGGCGTACTCACCAGCAAGGCGTTTGTGCGCGAGGAAGAGAATCTCGGGGAGTTTCGCTCGCTGACGAATTCGATGTACTCCGCCTCCGTGCAGAATATGACCCAGGCGGCCGTGTACCTGCCGCTCGTGATCACCTTGACGAGTCTTGCGACAGGACTGGCCCTCGCGATCGGCGGTGGTGATTTGTTGGGTGGCGTAATTTCGGCGGGAACGTTGATTGCGTTTATGGCGTACACGCGCAATTTTTTTGAACCGGTAGAGCAGTTCGGCCATTGGTTCGCTGAAATGCAGATGGCGCAGGCATCCGCCGAGCGAATACTGAGCCTCATCGAAACAGACCCGAAGATCAAGGACTCGCCGTCGGTGCTCGAAGCGCTGGCGCGGGAACCGGTGGCTGGCAGCGATACGCAAATTGCCGCCGACGGCGGTCGCGCAGAGATCGAGCGGATTGAATTGCGTGATGTCGGATTCTACTATGATGCCGCGCTGCCGGTCCTCCGCCACATCAACCTGACGGCGGTTCGCGGCGAGACGATTGCCATTGTCGGCCCGACCGGCGGAGGCAAAAGCACGCTGGTGAACGTGATCTGCCGTTTCTACGAACCGACCAGCGGCAGCGTACTGATTGACGGCATGGATTACAGGGAACGCAGCCTGCACTGGCTGCAATCCAATCTCGGCATGGTGCTACAGGATGCGCACATATTCAGTGGCAGCATCCTGGAGAATATTCGTTACGGGCGATTGTCCGCTACGGACGCGGAGGTCATCGAAGCCGCCAGGCTCGCCGGCGCCCACGATTTCATCGCTGCATTCAGCGAAGGCTATGCGACACAAACCGGTGAAGGCGGCAGCCGTTTGTCGGCCGGACAAAAGCAGCTCGTGTCGTTCGCAAGAGCGATACTCGCGAACCCGCAGATACTCGTCATGGACGAGGCAACATCATCAGTCGATACGGAGACCGAGCAGCGCATCCAACACGGGCTGGCCAACGTGCTCGAAGGACGAATCGCGTTCGTGATCGCGCACCGGCTCTCGACCATCCGCAATGCCCATCAGATTGTGGTCATAGAGAACGGCCGCATCACCGAGGCGGGCAGCCACACCGCACTAATGACCTTACGCGGCCATTACTACGACCTTTACCGGCAACAGAGCCTGCAACAATCGGCCCACCATTCCGGGCTTATCTAATACACCAATATTGGTCAGCGTGTTCGGCAAGAAACGCTTCAGACTCCCGGCCGCGCAGCATGGCCAGGGTCGCAAGCATGCCGGCTTGTGTGCAGGTGGGCGCGGTGACTGTTACTGAACGGGGCATGTCTTCTATCGGCCAACCCGTGGTCGGATCAAGTATGTGCCCGTAGCGATGATTGTCCTTTAGCAAGAATCTGCGGGCGTCGCCACTGGTTGCCAGACCGCCTTGATACAGGTCGACTGTCTGGGCAGCCGCTCCGAGCCGATCCGCCGCCTCGACACCCACGCGCCAGGCTTTGCCGCTGGCGTCAGGCCCGAGCGCCCGCAGGTCGCCGCCGAAATTGAGCAGACAAGCGGTCGTCAGAGGTGCCACGAGTTCGGCGGCGCGGTCCACTGCGTACTCTTTGCCGATGCCTCCAAAATCGATCTCCATTCCCGGTTCAAGCACAATAAATGGCTCGCTCCAGCGAACGCGACGCCAACCCACCAACATCATAAGATCCGCCACCTGCTCGGCGGACGGCACGCGGTCACTGCCATCAAACCGCCATGCCCGTCGCAATACTCCCGACGTGACGTCGAAGCGCCCTTCACTAAGATCGAAAAGACTGGCTGCGTAGTCAAACAAGCGCGCGGTCTCTTCGTCTACACGTACCTGCTTGCCCGCCGACGTGTTAATCGAACTAACGATGTTGTCGTCTCTGTAACGACTGTACTTTGCCTCGATGCGCCACGTTTCTGTGGACACGAGACGCAGGGCCCGCATGGCCGTACGACGGTCCTCCACCGCCAAATGCACCTCACAAGGGCTCGCCATGGCGTCGAATACGCCGACCCAGTGCCCGGCGCTGCCGCCAAGTCGAACACATGGCTGCTTCGCCCTGGGCCTAGGGGTCAAATTTGAAGCTGATCTGGACAACGATCGCAGTAAGGTCCGGATAAAGATTGACGTCCCCCAGGGACCCCACTGATGCGCCCGGGCTCGCGTTACCCGACTGTCTGTACACTTCGACGCGCGTAGAAAATTCGCTGTCGCCCATCCTCCTGCCGAATTTCAATCCGAGCGTCACGGCGTCGAACTTACCCAGGCGATAGTCTCCTGTCGCAAACTCCGGTAATGGCTCACCGGCAAAAAGTACGGTGTGATAAAAGTCGGCTGCAGTTTGGGAATAGAAGCGAACGTGCGGCTGCACGTATCTGTTGTCACCGAAGTTCCAGCGAAAGTGCAAATCGAAGGTACGCGAATCAATACCCCAGTCATCGCTCATCACACGATAGGACGCATCAAGGACATTGCCATTGAAATCATGTTTCACCAGGCCGAACAAACTTTTTTTCTTACGAGAATCGGGACGATTCTCGTAACGATACAAATTGAGACCCGGGTCGGGTCCCGCAACCAGGTCTCCGGTGACGGGGTCGACGACCGAGACAAGCTTGTATGGGTCAGTCAGGTATCCATCAGAACTGCTCAGGGAATAATTGAGCTGCATGATTGTCCGCCGGTCCAGTACCTGCGTCACACCGAAAAGAACATCGAAAACGTGTTTTGACAGGTTCGATCTGCCTTCACCAAAATCCTCTTGTTGGCCGGCGCCGGAAGTATCCGCCGCGACCATCGGCGAGAAAGGTAGCGGCGCGCCACCAGCCGGTTTGACCTTGTCGTCGGACCACGCAATCCCCGTCGAAAGCGTGGTGTTGCGATTATTGAAGTCGCGGGCAATACCTGTGTTAACGCCGAGATGAGTGTAATCGTACTCAAATGAGGCACTGGCGCCGAGATTCAGCAAATTCATACGGCCTAGCCGCCGCTCCCAGGAGGCGTTTCCGGCAAAACGTTGGTCCTGAAAGCTGTCATCGATCGGCAACGCACCTGGCGCGATTTCGAAGTTACCGCCACTTGCATTGACACCACCTCCTGACGATCGCGTCAGGGTTATTGGCCGGGCAAAAATCTGGGCCGAATTGCTCGGTGCCGCACCGTTCGGAGAAGCACCGGATAGTGTGTCATATGTAAAGCCCAGGTTGAGAACATTATCTTCGTCGAGCTGGCCCCGGGCGAGTATGTTCACACTCATGTCCTGCACACGGCCATCCGACTCACCGTAGTAAAGTGCGGCCGAATTGAACTGCCAGTCACCGAGGTCCTGAGCGATAGCCGGGCCGGCAGCACTTGTTCCCAACAGTGTGCAGGTGGCCGCCGCCAATGACCTGCCAATCTTGCCTGTGCCACCGAGCCGGCGCCGGTCTTGTCGGGTCAATTGCATCCGCAACCACCACCGCCGAAACCTGATCCGCCGCTGGATGCCTCCTTGCTGAAGTAAATGTGCTCATCGATCGCCGCATCCACTGAGTCACCGACGATCTGCATATCATCGCGCGCCAATACATCCCGCTCCCAGGGTTTGACGCCCATGCCTTCGCAACCTGCCAAACTGCAGGCGGTGACAAGCAGCGCGCCGACCAGTATTCTTTTCATCCAACAAATCTCCTTAAGGACTCAATGCCCAGCCGCGAACGTGCACCAGGCAAACCACTATCGTCTCACCATTTGTTACTGCGACGCATGTCTTGCTCTTGTAGCCTCGAGGGCTTTCTTGATCCCTGTCTCATAGCGTTCGGCGTTCGCCTGTTTAAAGCCCAGATGTTGCTCCAGTATCCTGCCCGACTCGTCCAGCAGGAAAGAACTTGGCATCGCCTGCACATCAAATTCCCTGGCAAGTTCGCCATCGGGATCAAATCGAAGTGAAAACATCGCCGGTGTTTGCTTGAGAAATTCGTCGGCGGACGACCGTTCAGCGTCAACATTGATGGCGATGATTTTCAGTCCCTGGCTAGAATATTTTCGCTGCATCGCATTCATCCACGGAAAGGAGCGCCTGCAAGGTGCACACCAGGAGGCCCAGAAATCCACCCAGACGACTTTTCCTGCAGAATCACCGATAAGCTGTGATGGCGCTGAAATCGATATTGACGGAACAAATGCGAATGTTAGGATGATTATCAGATGCGATCGCCGCACGAATTTGCCAAATATGCGCCGCTGCAGCAACGTCGTGCTCCTGATGTTTTGTCTTGCCTTTGTGTTCACATTCGTATCCTGTGCAACCGTGATTTGCTACCGAAAACGGGTCTATCGGCAATCCGATCGACCTGATGAAGATGCTAGTCCGGCGTATTGAAGCGGCTCAAGTGTGTATGCTAATCGCGAAATCTTAAGAAACCCTTAAAGGAGTGGCGACAGGTGGTTCACGATTCGCTCTCGCCGTCGGCCTACGTGCCATGTCTCGCGCTTGCATTACTGCTGACCAATGCTGCTGCCACGCACGCCGATCAACTGCCGGGTGTGGTTCAACCCGAGTCATTGCAGCAGCAATTACGGCAAGCCGTTGCGGACAAGGGTCCCGACTACCTGCCGCGCAGTAGGCATCTTCATGCAGACGGTTCGCCAATGTACACCAACCGCCTGGTGCTCGAGGACTCGCCGTACCTGTTGCAACATGCCCACAACCCGGTGAATTGGTACTCCTGGGGACCCGCTGCCTTTGCCAGGGCGCGCAAGGAAAATAAGCCCCTTTTTCTGTCTATCGGCTACTCCACCTGTCACTGGTGCCATGTTATGGAGCGTGAATCGTTCGAAGACCCGGCGGTGGCGCAATTCCTGAACGAGCATTTCGTGGCCATAAAGGTCGATCGCGAACGGCGCCCCGACATCGACACTATCTATATGACGGCCGTGCAACTGATAACCGGGAGAGGCGGCTGGCCGATGTCCAGCTTTCTCAACCTGGAGGGCCAAACTTTCTTCGGCGGCACCTATTTTCCCCGGGCACAATTCCTGGACCTGTTGCAGCAGGTCGAATCGGCATGGCAGGAAAACCGTCAGGACCTGGATCAACAGGCTGCAACGGTAGCCAGCGCGGTAGCTGCTGCCACTCGTAGCGCGAACAGCGCCGGAAAATTGGGCGCTGACGTTGTGCGGCGGGCGATACACAATCTGCAGCAGTCGCATGACGAGCAACGAGGCGGGTTCGGCCCCGCCCCAAAGTTTCCCAACGAATCGCTATACCTGTTACTGCTTGACGAGGCTTTGCGTACCAATGATGATATTTCCCGCAACATCATCCGCTTTGACCTCCGGACGATGGCGCGTGGCGGCATTTACGACCAGGTGGGCGGTGGCTTTCATCGCTACTCCACCGATGACGCCTGGCTGGTGCCGCACTTCGAAAAGATGCTGTATAACCAGGCGCAGCTCGCCCGCGTCTATACCGAGGCCTGGCGCCTCACCGGTGATGGCGGTTTCGCCCGCATTGCACATCAGATACTGGACTATGTGCTGCGTGACATGACGGCTGCAGCGGGTGGTTTTTACTCGGCCACTGACGCCGACAGCGCCGGTGGCGAGGGGCGTTATTATCTCTGGACGCCAGCCCAGATTCATGCGGCACTGGCGGCGGATGACGCCAGCCTGATCATTGGTTTTTATGGCGTGACCGACAGTGGCAATTTCGAGGGCACGAATATCCTCTATCGGCCGGTGCCGCTGGCCGATTTCGCAAAGCAGCGAGACATGACCGTGTCTGAGTTGCTTTCGCGCATTGAAAAAAGCCGCGCGACCCTGTATTCCAGCCGCTCGCAGCGCATTCATCCGGATCGGGACGAGAAGATCGTTACCGCCTGGAACGGCATGATGATCGTCGCGTTGGCTGAGGCCGCTGAAGTTCTGCACGAGACGCGTTATCAAACGGCGGCTCTGCGCGCCGCCGATTCCCTGTGGGAAAACAGCCAGCGGGACGGCGGTGAGCTGTGGCGCGTGCGCCTTGACGGCAAATCGTCAGTGCCCGCGGTACAGGAAGATTACGCCTGGCTCGCGGACGGTTTTATACACGTATACGATCTCACTCAAGACCCGCGCTGGCTGCAGCGAGCCGAGGTGTTGGTCGCAACCATGAACCGCTTGTTCTGGGATGATGAAGCGGGCGGTTATTTTATGAATACCGGTAACGAGGGCGTAGCCACCATGACGCGGCCCAAAGACAGTACGGACGCTGCGGTGCCATCGGGCAACGCGGTGGCACTGCATGTACTGGCGAGACTGGCGCGACGTACTGGCGACGAGTCTTACCGAAGAACAGCCAATACCTTGCTGGCAGCGTATGCCGATCCCGTGAACCGGAGCCCGAGCGCATACAGCTATCTTTTGCACGGAGCACAATTACTCACGGCCGGCGCAAGCGGAGCGCTCCAGTATGCGGCACGGGGCGCGATCAGGGTAAATGCCCACGTGCAGGACAATACGCTGATTGTCGATCTCGAAATACGCCCGGGCTGGCACATCAATGCGCACAAGCCCCTGCAACAGTATCTGATTGCGACGGTCCTGCGGCTCAAAAAAGCCGCCCCGGGATGGCATTCGGGTACCGTGTCTTATCCACGACCCGTCCTGAAAACCCTGGGCTTTCAAAGTGACCGGCTCGCACTGTACGAAGGACAAGTTCGTATCGCGATGGACTTGCAGCGCGTCGATCCGGCCGTTATCGCAGCGTTAATCCCGGTTGAGTTGCAATTGCAGGCCTGCGACGACAGCCTGTGTCTGCCACCGGAAAAGCTGGTGTTGCAGGTGCCGGCGAGCCGCCCGCCGGCGGCTATTCTCGAATAGCCGCGCCGGAAAAGTTGCCATGTTCGCCGATCGCCGCCCACTTGTTGTCAGCATTATTTTGCTCGCGTGCGGATGCAGCAAGCCCGATCCAAACGTTACGTCCACTCCAGTAGAACGGGCGTATGTCGGTAGTCAAACATGCCAGACCTGTCATGAGCCCGAGTACGCCGACTGGCAGGGCTCGGATCACCAACTCGCAATGCAGGTCGCCGATCGTGACACGGTGCTTGGCGACTTTTCCGGCGCAGAATTCGAGTACTTTGAAACCTCCACCCGCTTCCTGATGCAGGGCGACAAGTTTCTGGTTCGGACCGAGAACGCAGAAGGAAAACAAACCGAATTCACGGTCACGCATACTTTTGGCGTCAAGCCACTGCAGCAATACCTCGTCCAGTTCCCGGGTGGCCGCCTGCAGGTATTGCCGTTCGCGTGGGACGCGCGCCCGGAACAGTCCGGCGGACAGCGCTGGTTTCATCTTTATCCGAACGAGTACATCGCTCCTGGTGACCCGCTGCACTGGACCGGCCGCAACTTCAACTGGAACACTATGTGTGCGGAGTGCCACTCCACCAACGTAGTGCTGGGCTACGATGCTGATTCAAAAATATTTCATACGACTTACGATGAGATTTCCGTCGGTTGCGAGTCCTGTCATGGGCCGGGTTCTTCGCATATCGGACAAGCAAATGCCGGCAGCTTCAACAGCGACTTCGGATTCCCGGTAAATCTGGATGATCGACGCGCTGCTGCCTGGATCGTGGATCCCGCCACCGGCATGGCGAAACGCAGCGAAGCACCGCAGCAACAGCAACAGCCCGAATCCTGCGGTCGCTGTCACTCCAGGCGCACCGTCATTGCGCCGAACTATGAATACGGCCGACCGTTGACCGACACGCACATGCCCGCACTACTCGAGGAAAACCTGTACTTTGCAGATGGCCAGATCGAGGATGAGGTTTACGTTTACGGCTCATTCCTTCAGAGCCGCATGTACAGAGCAGGCGTAAGCTGCAGCGACTGTCACAACCCTCACTCGGGGCGACTGGTCACCGGCCCTGATCCGAATACCGTCTGCAGCCAGTGCCACCTGACAAGACGTTTCGCAACACCGGAGCACGGTGAATCGGGCTCTCAACAAGGCCGGTGTGTGGACTGTCACATGCCGATGAGAACCTACATGGGCGTCGACGACCGCCGCGATCACAGCTTACGCATCATCAAGCCCGATGCCGATGCCCTTTACGGCACAGCCATCGCCGCAGGCCGCACAGGTTCTGCGAACGAGGTGCTGGTCGCCGCAGCCGCCAATCCTGACTATCCGGCGATTGCGAGAGCGACGATACTGTCGCTGCTCGAGCCAATTCCCGGGGAAGATGAAATCGCTGTCATACGAGCAGGCCTTGGCGACGATGATCCGCTGGTGCGAATCGGCGCTTTACGCGCACTGCGGTCGTTCCCCGCTGAACGCCGGCTGCATTTCGACGGCACCTTGCTGGACGACCCGGTGCGCGGCGTTCGCCTGCAAGCAGCGCTTGTCTATGCCGACCTTTTTGACCTGCTGCCCGCGGCGCCGAGCCGCGCCTTCGCCAAAGCCGCAGAGGAGTATCGCGAATCGCTGCAGGCGACTGCGAACCGGCCTGAATCACTTGTAAGGCTGGCCGAGTTTGAGTCGACGACAGGTAATGTGTCAGCAGCGACCGGGTATTTTCATGACGCGATCGAACTCGACCCAACGATGGCCGTCGCGCACCACGCTTACGGTTTACTGCTCGTTCGTATCGGCCGTCACAATGAAGCATTGCGAGAACTGCGGCATGCGGCCGAGCTGGAGCCTACGAATAGTCGCTATATCTACGTTTTTGCCGTCGCTCTCAACTCTCTCGGCCAGCCTGACGAGGCGATCGCTGTGATGCAACAGGCGAGCGTGGACTTCCCGGGTGACTTCGACATCGCCTGGGCGCTGGCAACTATGCTGCGCGATGCAGGTGATATTCCAGGGGCCCGACGGGTTGTCGACAAACTGGCAGAGCAGTTCCCGAACAACGACGCTATCGAATCATTGCGCAGTTCGCTGACAAACCAGTAATGTCCGTTCGGTAGAGGACCGGGTTGCTGGCACTTCAGGATCTCGGCAGTGCGCGCCCGACCAGGCGAAACTCGACCTCAAGTTCATCTGCTACGCGCAAGAGACCACCCACTGCAGCGAACGGCATGACGCCGAAGTCACTGTGCTTGAGTGTCGCCTTGCCACTCACCACGAGCCGGTCGATATCGACCTCAAGGTCAACGGGCAACCGGTATTCGAAGGATGCACCGTGCAGCGTGATCGATACGGCAAGCATCAATTGCTCGCCCTCATCCGTCACCAGGCGGGCTTGCGCTTTTACCCACGGGTGCAACTGCGGCTCGAAGACCTTGAGCATGTTCGTATAGGTCTTTGCCACGTTGTCAGCGGACGGCCCGGCGTCGAGTCCGAGACGCTGGCGATATTCGGGCTTGTCAACGAGCAGGTTTCTTATCGGAAAAACGATATGTGCGCGTGATGCAGACGGGTCTTCATTGATCTCGACGAGCCCTTGCACATCTTCGCTGGCGACCGCGTGTTCGTGCCCGAGTCGTTGCATCTTGCCAGCGCGGCCGACCCGGACCAGGATCAATGATTGTGCGGGCAATATCCGGTAAACCGCCGCACCCGATGCCAGCGCTTTGCTATAACTGGCCTCCGGCAAGGGTGGACGTGAGGTTTCGTCCTCCATCGGTAGCGGTTGGGTACAGGCAGCCAGCGCGAACAGCAGCACCGGGTAGAATCGCCGAACATTCATTCTTTCGCCGATAGCCGGACGGTGAAGTCCAGGCGAACATCAATTCCGATCGAATCTGTGTTCGCCCATTCGCCGCTGCCAACCTCGAAGTCGGTGCGTTTTAGTTCCAGCTCGCCCTGCAGCGTGGCCTGAGCCCCGGAACGCCTCCATGAAAACGGTACGGCAATTCGTTTAACCGTGCCTTTGAGATCGAGTGTGCCCGTTGCAATATATTCACCGGGCGCCTGCTCGGTGATGGCATCGCTGACAAAGACCGCCTCGCTGAACTGCTGGATGTCGAACCAGGCCGGATCAAAAAGGATGTTGTTCATGTCCGGATCACCCATGTCGGCCGCGCGAAGGTCGACCACCACGCGCAGCTTCGCCGCGTCGAGACAAGCCGGGTCGAAATCAAATTCAACGTCAAAACCCCTGAATTCACCCTTTATCGGTTCGCCCTCGAACTGAAGTGTGAACGTAAACTCGCCAGCCCCGCTGCTACGCCACTCGTTCGCGCACACAGGGAGCGAGATGGCAATACACAGACTGGCAAACAAGGCGCAACGCATCATCAACTCCGGGGCTCCTGCCGGAACGGTAACATGCGCGACAAGGTGTCGTTACGCAAAAGGAAATGATGTCGCAGCGCCGCGAGGCTGTGCACAACAACGACCGCGAGCAGCAGCGTTGTGAGTGCGCCGTGCACACTGGCGGCGAACTCACTGAGATCGTGATTCGGCGCCATCAGGTCCGGTACCGGCACGGCCCAATACAGCTTGAACGGGATGCGTGACGTATCGCTGACCCACCAGCCCGTCAGTGGCACCGCAACCATGAGCAGGTACAACAGACCGTGGCTGAGCCTGGCCAGGCGCTTCTCCCAGGCCGTCGAACCGCCAGGCGCAGCCGGCGGCGAATTTTTCAGGCGCCACGCGAGTCGGAGAATGACGAGTAGCAGGATCGAAACACCGACCGACTTGTGCCAGACGAACAGATCCAGCTTTAGCGGCGAAACACGTGACTCCACCGCGACCGTTCCCAGCACCAGCTGGCCGAGTATCAGGATCGCAATGAGCCAGTGAAATGATTTTGCGACGCTGCCCCAGGTGTGTTCTGTATTTGTCAGCATATGTCGTTAGCGCGTTGCGCTGAGGTCTTCGCAGGACCGGTGCGGCATGCGCTCGCGGTGCTCCATTTGGGATACCAAATTGCCTTGCTTTTCAAACGTCAAGGTCAATTGATCCCTCGGTGCCAGGCTGATCTGCACGCTCTGCGGTGGCGAACTGTTGAGTTCTACCCGGTAATCACCCTCGGGCAGATAAATAGCGTCGTTCGAACCGAGCGATCCGCTCGCGACTTCGGTATCGTCATTGAATACGCTGAACGGGGTAGCCACCGTTTGTACCAGTGCTGCCTTGAGTTCCTCAGCGCTGCCCGCCGTGACGTAACGCCCGCCCGATGCATTAGCGACAGCCTGCAGGCTCGCGGTATCTTCATCGGCGGCATTGCCGAATCCAAAACCGATCAAGTGAACCATGATGCCCTGTTCGCGCAGGTCGCGTGCGGCCTGGATGGGGTCCCCGCCACAGCTTTCGATACCATCGGTGACCAGCACCAGGGCACGATCATCCTGCAGCGCGCCAAAATCCCGGGCCGCCTGATTCAGCGCATAGGCGATGGGTGTCTGTCCTGTTGGCCGCAAACCGTCGATCGCGGCGCGGATCGCCTCCCGATTGTCGCCGCCGAACGGCACCAGCAGCGTCGAATCGGCGCAATTGGCACTTTCGCTCGGGCTCGAACTGCCGTAAGCACGGAGCGCGAGCTCCAGGTCCTCAGGGAACCAATAGGAGACGTCCTGTAGAATATCCTTGGCTACCGTCATCTTGGGCTTACCGTGCATGCGGCCCCACATGCTCCTCGAGGCATCAACAACGATCTCAACCGCCCGGTCATTGAGCGACAGGACCGGCCGACCCTCTTTTACGGCGGCCACCTCAAGGGACGCGCAGCTCGCATCCCGCACGCTGACCGTTACGCTGGACTCTTGTGTCTGCCCATCCAGGCTGGTCGCGAACGCAACGATACGATTTTCACCGACCTCAAGCGGCACGCTGCCCGTAAACGTTCCACCGGCGAGTTTCGCGCTAACCGGTTGTGCATCGTTGACACTCAGCGTAACGCTGTCGACGCCCGTCGTACGAAGATCGAGGAAGGCCTTGGGCAGCAAGGTCGGGTCCGTTACCTGCACAAAACTGCCGCCTGTTGCCCACGCGACGGTATCAAGAATCGATGTACCCCGGGTGTCGGAGCCGAGCAAAAGCGTCTGCACCGTAACGCCGTGGTAGTGCGCCTGCACAGCAGCTTCATAGGCTTTTTTCTCGTTTGACTTGCCGTCGGTAAAAAGCATGATCACGCGCGAAGAGTCCGGGCGTCCGTTTTCCTCGAGTTCCCTGAGCGCCGTGAGCAGGCCGGCAGCGAGATTCGTACTGCCGGATCGTGGCAAATCCTGCAATACCTCGACCACCTTGCTGCGATCCGACGTCAACGGCAGATCGAGCTCTCCCCGGCTATCAAAACCGACGACGCCGATCTTGATATCGCTTCTCGGCGACAGGTTCCTGACAAGACCGACAGCCCCTGCGGAACGAAAATCGTTCGGATCGGTGCTGCGCAGACTCTGCGAGGTGTCCATCACGAACATCATGTCCAGGTAGCGCACGCCGCCGATTGCCGAGGCGATGCCCTCCACTTTGACGCTTGTCTCTCCCTGGGTGGACGTAAAGTCCGCGGACGGTGACTAGATTTCGATTTGCAAGCCACCCTGAGGTGTCACAGAGGCATCGACGTCCTGCTCATCCAAGCCCGATCCGGCGGCCACGGGGCCGCTCAACAGAATAGAAAATACAATAATCAGGGCATTTCGCATAGGATCACCTGTCGATGAACGCTCGCGTCCCCGATGCCGAAATCAGGTACGCACTGCGTCGTCATGTCGTTTCAGCATAGACCACCGCCGCAAACAGAAACTTTGACGTAGCACACACTTTACATAATCGAGGACTTCGCGGATTCCGGATGAGGAAAGGTATCCTCGTCGTCCGAGCAGTCCCTGTGATGGCCGGGTGCGAGGCAGGTGAAGTCCTTCTCGATGAGCAATGACAGCGTGCCCGCATCCGGCAAGGACTGCTCCGCGAGCAGAGACACGGCATCGCTGTTGGCCCATTTTTCAGCGTCCGTCTTCGGCACGGTTACAACGAGCTTGCCACCGCTGAACGTTGCCGTAATGGGTTCATTTTCAGACACCTCGAGACAATAACTCAGCACAGAACCCGGAAGATGCGTTTCCTCGACGATACTCTCGCCGGCCGCGACGCGGCTGACCTCGCCTCTCTTGAGCCGCAGCCGGACACTGTCGCCGTAAATCCGTAATTTCATTGCCTGGTCTCCTCTACCTGGAGCATCAATCTTAACAAAGCCTCGCGGGTGACCTCCACATGGATAATACCTACCGCGAAAATCGGAGCAGCGTTCCACTGGTCCGCTAATCGCGATGGTTTTTCAGACTGTCCTGCTGGCTGCCTTTGCCATGACCGGATTATTGCTTTTGTAGGGAGCGTCATACACCGTGTATGGACTCGCTGTCACCGTCTTGCCGCACAGATCTCCTCGACCACGGCAGTCACATCGATATCCGCATCGGTGGCGACAGTAATAGCCCATTCATTCTCTCCAGCATCGAGTGGCTCGGTATTCTCGAATTGATAGTGCAGCACCTTCGCACCGGCCTCCGAGGCGTCGCTTGCATCGCGCTGCCTGTGTTGTACGCGCCGCTGCAGTTCATCGGGCTCCGCGCGCAAATCGACAATGACAAAATCGGCGTTCAGTCGCCTTGCCAAAGCACGAAAATTCTGCCGGTCTGCATGCTTTAAAAATGAAGCATCCACGATGACGTGCTGCCCCAGCCGCAGGGAAATCTCCGCAGCGGCGGCCAGCGTTTCATAGATACTCGCTCGTGCATCCGGATCGTAAATGCCCTCGCCGACACCAGCGCCGCTCCCCTCGGCCTCCTCAAATCCATACTCGCGCTTGCGTTCGATGTCTGATCGCACACGTATGGCCGGCAACCGGGACATCAAGGCTTGCGACAAGGTCGTTTTCCCGGAGCCCGAAAACCCGTGCATGGCGATCAGGATTGGTCTTCCCGCTTCGCTCCAGTGACGCGCAACCGAGCAGCAATGGGCCACTTCGTTGAGGTCGTGTTGCCGGTCTTCCCCGGCGGTCCGTTCAACACTGCGAATAGCCGCGACCTTGGTGCGAATCAGGGCATGGTAGACGTAATACAAGCCGAAGACCGACATGCCCGCATAATCACCGGTGCACTCCAGATAGCGATTGATAAAAAGATAGGCGAGATCCCGTCGATCCCGGGCGACCAGATCCATCATCAGGAATGACACATCACTGATCACATCGATATTGCGCAGTTTCGCACTGAATTCGACGCAGTCGAAAGCAACAATGCCGGATGCCAGTCGCACCAGATTTCTCAGGTGCAGATCGCCGTGACACTCCCGGACAAAACCATCTTTTTGTCTTTGCACCAGGGTCGTTTGCAGGTCTCTGAGGTTCCTGCGGGTCCACGAAGAAAGGTCCTGCAATTCGTCCGGGCCAAGCAGCAACGTCAGATGCTCGATATTCTCCAGCATTGGATGTCGTACTGATTCAATCGTATCGTCGGCGTCTCGCTGTTCAACGACTGCGGCCGAGCCGTGTTGTGCGGCGATCATCCCGGCCAACTCGTTCATGTCGGCGTCAGTGAGCAGCCCGGCATCCAGTTGCGCATCGAGCTGCGCGATTTGCGGAAACTGCAGCATTTTGACGGCGTACTCGATGGGGGAACCGCTGCCACCGACGACCGGCTTCGCGAAACTCCCACAGATTGGCACGACTTCCAGATAGATATCCGGTGCCCAGCGCCGGTTGAGCCTCAGTTCATCATCACAGAAGAATTTGCGCCGCTCAAGTGATGAAAAGTCCAGGAATTCGAGCCTGATCGGTTTCTTGATCTTGTAGGCAAAGCGCCCCGTCAGAATGACCCAGGAAATGTGCGTTTCAATCAGCCGAATACTATCGACCGGATGCGGATAGACATCCTCGTGCAACAGCGAAGCGATGAGTATCTCTTCATCTCCGGACAATGTGAGGTCAAGGGTTTCAGAACTCATATTCACTCGCGGGCAACAAAAACTCCGTCCGCGCCGCGACCCTGCCAGTTGCGTAATGTTTTACCTGGCGGCTGCGCTGTGCTGCGCGCCTTAAGGCGAATCAATGCTTATTCTCGGCCAGAAGCTCGCAGTTGGCAATTCGTAGTTATCGCTAGACCCTTGCGGATGCACTACTGGAAAATAGTGCCGAAATTCTCGACTTGATAATTTTCCGCTCCGCATCCTGCAAGTCGGTCTCAACCAGCCGTGTGAACATAATTTTTTCCCGGATCATTTCGTGCCGTATCAATTCCTGAATGAATTCCAGATCCTTGTGTCGCCCCGCAATGATCTTGGAGATCGCCAGGTCATGAACTTCCAGGCAGAGCCCGGCTATGCCATTGGTATTTTCAGTCCTGACGACGACCAGTCTGGCTTTCCAGGCGCTTGGCAATACAGCCGTTTCCGGACCCACTCCCTGGGCGTAGTAGCCGTGTAATTCATGAAATGAGGACCCTTCGCCGATCGCGCCATCAACTTTGTCGGCCAATTCGGGATTATGCTTCGGATAGACATCGGCTTCCATCGACGCCAGCAACCGCATGGGCGCATCGGGAAATTGGCCCAAAATGGACTGGCTGCCGATAATAATGATTTCGTCATCGTTGGCGACCTCGCCACTCGCACGAATGATGTGCTCAAGCTCTGAACGCTGCATAGATTTTCGCTCGCTCTGCTTCGCTTAAAATTCCTGCAAATGGCGAAGACGAGCGCAATCGGCTTGCGTCCTCGCTCATATTCGTAATTTGCTCAGCGATCACCGACCACGGCTGGTCGAGAATTTCCTGCCATTCCTTTAAGTATCGTGGCATCGGTAGTTCAGATTTCGCGCTCCAACGCTTGAGGTTTGCTTTCGCCCTGTCCAGCAACCCCGGTTCCCGCGAGATTTTTTGGACGATCCTGCAATGCATCGCCAGGCTCCGCGCATCAACAATGCGGTGGTCGGAATAACGACCTACAAACGAATCGCCTGCTGGCTCCCAGCGCCTGACGCTTGTCAATCCCGCATCGCGCTTACGTTTGCGGTAGGCCCGCATGCGCTCTGCAGCCGTTTTCGCGCCAGCTTTTTTCGGCCTGCCTCGTTGTCGGACTGTTTTTTCCATGCATTTATCGTAACGCGTTACGATAAATAGTGCAATCCTGTCCGGAACCCAGGTTACAGGACCAGCGCCGTATCAATTTGAGGGCGGCACCGTCCAGTTCTCGGGTAGCGGTCCCTGATCCATGATGATCTCGCGATGGCAGCTCCAGGTCACAGCGATCGCCTCCGGCGTACCAATACCGGCGCCGCGCGGGTCGCCAGCCGGTCCAAACCAGTGATTCTGCGGTGCACCTGTCGTTCTTGCCCGCATGCCGCAGTAGGTCGTGCCATTCACGGTGGCGGCGAGTACCGTCTGCTGGAACTCAATATCAGCGCTGACCACGGCGGCGGTCAAATGGTGGGAGATACGCTCAAGGAGCGTCAATACCGTATCCAGATCCTTGTCACCGTACTCAACGACAATCTGGAATGGACCGAACAACTCCGTGGTGACCAGCTCGAAGTGCTCGCCAGAGAGAGCGCTCAACGGAACCTGCACCGCCGTAGCGTCCAGTGTTCCGAAGCAATCGGGTACAGAATGGCCGGTGAGATGATTGCCGCCAAACAACAGCTTCGTGCCGTCAATGGCTGTCACAGCAGCGATATGGGTGTCGATTTCAGCGTCTGTCCAGCTCAGAATCGGGCCGAGCGTCAGATCGTCAATCTTACGTCTGGCTGCCAGCGATTCGATTTTCGGCAGCAGCTTGCCAGTCCAATTCTCGTGAACAAACAAGATGCTTTGCGCTGAGCATTTTTGCCCGCTTGCATTGTAGGCATCCTGCTCACACTGCCAGGCGACGTAGTCCAGCCATTTCGGGTCGTAGTCCGGGCCTATCACTTTCCAGTCGAAACCGGCATCCTCGAGCCGAACAGCGCCGTTCATCAGTGTCGAGATAAGATCGGCAATACCACTCGAACCCGTGAACTGCACCAGCCGAAGCTTGTCCCGCCCTGCCTCCAGCAGCTTGCCCATTTCCGAGCCGCGGCAATGAATAAGATCAATATCCTCGGCGGGCAGGCCTGCGTGAATCAAAAGCCGCACGAACTGCTCAAACACCACACTCACTTTGGAATCGACCTTGACCAGCGGCCGGTTACCCATGAACAGGGCGCCCATAACCTGTAGCGCAGGTATCTCCAGCGGAAAATTGAACGGCGCGATGACGGCGACTGGCCCAAACGGCCAGCGATACGCACGAGATTCCTGACCCGGATGATCACCGGGATTGGAGAATCCACGACCCAGAAAACGCACACCATCACCCGCGAAATTCTCGATGAATGTCCGGGTCACGTGGAACTCACCGGCGCATTGTGCCCAGCTCTTGGGCATGACTCGCTGCAGCAGGCGCGCAAAATAGTCTGCGACCTCCGGAGTCGCCATAAGCGCTGCCGCTTTGGCGCACACCCGGCCGAGCATCACGTAGCGATCGGGGTTTTTGCGAGGGTTATGCAGACCCGATTTCGGGCAGCTTGCAAGACTTGCGATAAAGGGGCCGTGATCTTTAGTGTCCGGAACCTTTAGAAACGCCTCGCCATTTATCGGGTCGACAATGTCATCACGATACACGGGTGCGTCGTGCCATTCTCCTGCCACCAGGTTTTGTACAGCACCTGGTTTCTCGGTGCTCATACCGTCAAAGGGGTCTACGGTTGCGAAATCGGGCACTTGGGGCATCGGGAATCCTTGCATGTTGTCAAAGCGCTGATGACGCCAGCGGCATGCATTATCTCAGAACCCGGTCACAAGAGCATCAAACCGTCTGATTCTCATCCGGGTCCGAAAGATGCTCATCCATCGTTCTCTCGATTTCAGCCCGGATCATCCCCTCCATGAGCATCACCGGCAGGCCCAGTCTGACATCGACGATGACCGCAACTTCGGTAACGAAAATCGCCCCTTTGACGCCGCTGCCCGAGATTTGCAGGTCATGACCGTCCCATCTCGTGTCCAGATTCAGATGGCCCTTGAGGTCGTCCGCAATTTCATCAACGCGTGCTTTGATCTCGTCGACCTCAAGATTATGTGTTCGTTCTATTCGCAAGACTTTCTCGCTTTCTAGTGTGTTTACTCTAATTACGCGCCCTACACTGCGGGCATGTCCAGAAGAGACAGACAATACGGAGACAGACTATGAGCAAGAGTAACAAAGCTAAAGACAAGAGTGCTTTGAATATTATCGAAGCGACGGCCCGTGATGCTATAGAGCAGGGCGAAAAAGTATGGTTGGCCGGACTTGGTGTTCTGGCTCGCGCCCAGGAAGAGGGTCGTGAGTTGGTCGATGCCGACAAGACCAAGTTGTATAAGGATCTGGTTAAGACCGGTCGCAAGTTTTCCGATCAGGCCAAAGACAAGGGTCAGTCACAGTTAGACGATGTCCGTAAGACCATTCGCGACGCGTTTGACAAAGCCCGTGATGAGGTCAGGAGCACCTATGATCGTGCCATTGATCAGACCGAAAGCGGCGTTGACAAAATCGCAGAAAGCCTCGGCATTGAGCAAATCTTCGATCGCCGCGTTGCCAAGGCACTGGATCGCCTCGGCTACCCGACCAAAAAACAGTACGATGCATTGCAGCGCAAGGTGAATGCTCTGAGCAAGAAAGCCACTGCGCCGAAAAAGGCAGCACCGAAAGCTGCTGCAGCGAAAGTACAAGCTCCGGTTGCGCCGAAGAAATCCGCCTAGCCGCACTCATCAGTACCCGCCAGCTTGATGCTGGCGGGTACATTTTTACAAGTACTGGTCAGCCAGTTCGTGCACCAGCTCACGCGCATCGGGTTTGAGATACGGCAACATCATCGACATCACCTGGTAGGCGCCGCGACCGAAGCGATCGCTTTCCTCGCCGCCAACGCCGCAGGCAAGTTCGAAGCTCAGCCAATAGGTCATCACGAGCACCATATTTCGCGCCAGCACATCGGCCTCCCCGCCCCGTGCTTCAACACCGAATGCTTTGCAGCCCTGCTCTGTAACGGCGATTTTCCGGTGTAACAATCGCGCTGTCTTTCTTTGCAGTGACGGGTACTTGGAATTCAGCTGCGCCAGATCACGGTATACGAATCGGTACGACCACATCGCTTCGAACAATACGTGCATCTGCAGCCAGGCATCGGCGATGTCGGGGTCACGATTTTCTGCCGCCAGAATCAGCTGCGATATCTCGGTATCGAAGCGGGCGAAAAGGGCTTCGACAATGTCACTCTTGGTTTTGAAGTGATAGTGAAGATTGCCCGGACTGATATCCATCTCGTCGGCGATATGATTGGTAGTGACATTCGGTTCGCCGTCCGCATTGAACAGGGTCAGGGCCGTTTCGAGGATTCGACCCGGCGTCTTCTTGCGGTCCCTCTTCGCCTCGCTCATATCTCAACTGTCCACCTTGTATATCCGTAAAATAAATCTCTTAATCAGCAACTTCTAGAGTGCCTATTCTAATGATATGGCCTAGAATATCCGATAATGGATTTCACCCCAAGCAACGCTCTGGAGCGGGCGATGACCAACGCGACTTGTTACGACGAGTGGCGTGAGGCAGCTATTGCCCACGACAAGAAAGCCGGCCTCGATCGGTGGAAGAATACTGACAAGTCCAGACTTTTCGATCATCATTCGATTCGGCGCCGCATAGGAAGACTACGCAGGCTCCGGGCCGCTGGCGACAATGCCGGATTGCTATTCGCATTAAACGAAGGCATCCACGGCAATATGGATGGTATGGGCAACCCCGCCTTGTATGCCAAGGCACTTTTCGGCACCAAGCAACTGATCGTCGACTACATCGATGAAATCGCCAGCGCATTGGAACATCTCGCCGACCGAGAGGTCGACGATATCGATGCCGAGGCAAAACTTGACTTCTTTCACCGAGCCCAGCACTGCTTCGGCCGCTCGGCGCTAATGTTCAGTGGTGCCGGATCCCTGTTGTTTTTCCATTTGGGCGTTGCAAAGTCCCTGTCTGAGCGCGAACTGCTGCCGCGCGTACTGTCAGGGTCCAGTGGAGGGGCGTTCGTTAGCGGCATTCTTTGTAGTCACAAACATGATGAGTTATGGGACTTTCTGCAGCCTGAGATACTTGCCTATGATGCTGACCAGGAAACCGAGGGAGTGTTCTCACTGTTATCGCCGCTCAAACTATCAATCGCATCTGTTGATGAGGTGCATGAAATGGTCGAGCGCCTCATTCCTGACCTGACATTTCAACAGGCCTTCGAACGTACAGACAGACACCTCAATGTGCCGATTGCCCCGGTTGAAACACACCAAAGCTCACGATTATTGAATGCGATTACCTCACCCAATGTATGCATTCGTGAAGCAATCCTCGCATCATGTGCTGTACCGGGCGTGTATCCTCCGGTGTCACTTGCTGCAATCAATGACAAGGGTGAGCGGCAAACCTACCTGCCGTCGAGACGATGGGTCGACGGTTCGGTGAGCGAGGATCTGCCGGCCAAGCGGCTGGCACGCCTGTATGGCGTCAATCACTTCATTGTCAGCCAGGCGAATCCCCACATATTGCCCTTTACCGCAAACGTAAAGCGACCACGCAGTTTGCTGTCCAATATCACAAGAGCAAGCCGCCGCACTGCCCGGGAATGGATCAACGTCAGCGCGAACGCGATGAGTGGACCATTATCCTGGAGCCCGGCACTCAACCGAGTCACCAACATCGCGCTTTCGATTATCAATCAAGACTATATTGGCGACATAACAATCGTACCATCAACGAAATTCGTCAACCCAATGAAGGTGCTTGCGCACCGCTCTGTCGAGGAAATTGAAAAGCTCATCGCGATGGGTGAACGGTCGACCTGGCCCAAGATTGAGAAAATACGCTTGCAAACAAAAATAAGTCGGTTGCTGGACAGAATCGTGCACGACTATGAAACACATGAATGCAAGCCGATAGAGCACATCGCAAAACGTCACGCCTGACGCAAACATCCGCATTAAGCGGTGAGTCATACCATGAGCAAGTATAATTACAGCCTTTGGACTTTCGTTTTATTTCTACCCGGCATGGCATCGTCAGCAAGTGGCGAAACCCTGCAGGAAGCATGGCAAATCGCCACAGCCGAGGATCTGACCATCGAAGCAGCCGGTCTTCGTGTTTCTGCAGCTGAAGCCGAACTGGCAGCCGCAAAAGGCGGGCGCTGGCCATCATTGATGGCCAGTGCTAACGCTAGCCACTTTAACGAGACGCCGGCATTCGACTTCAGCACTGCCGGCCTGCCCGGTCAGCTACCCCTCTTCGACGGATCCACACACCTCATGGCAAACGCCCGGGTAAGCTGGCCGATTTTCACCTCCGGCATGCTGGGTAGCAGCGTGCGGGCGGCCAAATCCAATGTTAATGCCCGGCGCCTGCAGGCCAGAGCACATGCACAAGACGTAAGACTTAACGTCGCTGCCGCCTATGTCGGCGTGCTGCGTGCAAATAGCGCTTTGAGTGTCGCTGACAGCCAGGTGCGGAGTCTCTCGCAACATGTGGCTGATGTAGAAGACATGTTTACGACTGGCGCAGTTGCGAAAAATGATTTGCTTGCCGTACAGGTGTCTCTGGCCGCGGCCCAACAGCGGCAGTTGCAGGCGAGAAACAGTGTCGATTTGGCGATGGCTGTTTATAACAAGGCAATGAGTCGGCCATTGACTGAACCAGTCAATCTTGATGACAATCTACCCGGTCTCGATCCACGACTTGATACCGATTCATTACCGGCATTAACAGAAACGGCTTTTTCCAATCGCGAGGAGTTAGCTGGCCTGCATTCGGCCGCCAATGCCACCGGCGCCAAAGCCGAGTCAACGCGTGCACAATCCCGTCCGCAGCTGGCACTGGTCGGCTCTTATACGGCTCTGGAGAATAACGTCCTCAACCGTGAAGACTTCTGGAGTATCGGCGTCGGATTGCAATGGGCAATATTCGACGCCAGTCGATCGCGTGACAGGGCTAACGCCTTATCGCTTCAATCCAGCGCACTCTTCCGGGAATACCGTGATTTGCAGTCGCTGATCGAGCTACAGGTACGCAGTGCCTGGCTGCAATTCAACGAGACGACTGCGCGTATCAAACTGACCAGTCATGCCGTTGAACAGGCGGATGAGAATCTGCGTGTAGTGCGTGATCGCTATCGAAATGGTGAAGGAACCAATACTGAAGTCCTTGATGCCGAAGGACTCCTCACCGTGAGCCGCAGTAACTACGACAACGCTCAATACGATGCTGCTTTTGCCCGGTATCGGCTACAGAGGGCGACCGGAACACTATGAATACATACGCGGTAAAAACTCTTTTTATGATGCTCGGCAGCGCGGTTTCTCTGCCGCTCCTTGCTGCACAATCCTTACCCGTCGCTGCAGTACCCATCGTATCGGAAGTCACGCCGCGCGAACGCATCTGGGATGGCACTGTAGAGGCGGTCAATCAAAGTACGGTATCGGCACAAACATCGGGACGCGTCGCGGAGATTCTCTATGACGTCAACGATTTTGTTCCTGAGGGTGCCGTCATCGTGCGCTTTACCGATACCGAACAACGCGCCGCATTACGGATCGCAAAGGCCGATCTGGAAGAGGCGAAAGCACGCCTTGACGAGGCTGGCAAGGAGTTTCAGCGCATCAGGACGATGTTCAAAAATGAAACCGTTTCGAAAGCGCGCTTTGAGCAGGCGAAGGCCAACCATGCAGCGGCAGAAGCACGATCCAATGCCGCCCGGTCCCGCGTCACGGCCGCCGGGGAACAACTCGAACATACCGTCGTCCGCGCCCCCTACGCCGGAATTGTCGCCAAACGCTATATCGAAGCCGGCGAGCTGGTGTCGCCGAGACAGAGGATCATGAGCGGTCTGTCATTGCAGTCACTGCGAGTCAATGTCGACGTCCCACAAAGTATGTTCAATCCGATCCGCAAAATCGGAAAAGCCTTTGTCTATGTGGGTGACCAGCGTATTGCCGCGGAAGGCCTGACGTTTTATCCGGTTGCCGATCCAACGACAAATTCGTTCACGGTACGAGTTCGTCTGCCCGATGGCAGCGCGACGCTTTTCCCCGGCATGTTCGTCAAGGTTGGCTTCGTCGTCGGTGAGGCCCGGCGATTGCTGGTTCCGCTGCAAGCTGTGGTGCGTCGCAGTGAACTCACCGCGGTTTATATTCTCGCCGATGACCGGATTATATTGCGACAAGTACGTTTGGGACGCCGTTTCGATTCGCGTATCGAAATTCTGGCCGGAGTCGCCGAAAATGAATTAGTCGCTACGGACCCGGTGCAGGCCGGCATTTATCGAAAGGAACACTCCACGGCGGCTAGGGACGATGAGTGATGGAAAACGGCTCGGGTTCTCGGGCACAATTGCCAGGCGCTTTCAGGACTCCAAACTAACACCACTGCTGGCACTGACCGGGCTGCTGCTGGGTTTTTTCGCGATCCTCGTAACACCGCGAGAAGAAGAACCACAGATTAACGTTACCTTCGCCAATATTTTCGTACCTTTCCCGGGTGCGAGTGCTGTCGAAGTTGAAAATCAGGTTGCCGTATCAATGGAACAGGTGCTGGCAGAAATCGATGGTGTAAAACACACCTACTCCGTATCGCGTCCCGGCATGGCGGTGTTGACCGTTCAGTTCAAAGTCGGCGAAAAACGAACGGAGGCTATCGTTCGCCTGTACAACGCGATCATGTCGCACCAGGACTGGCTACCGCAAGGCAGCGGCGTGCTGCAGCCGTTGATTAAGCCCAAGGGTATCGACGACGTTCCCATGGTGACCGTGACTTTATGGACGCGCAATGAAGCTAAAGGCGCGCATGAGCTACAGCGGGTCGCGCATTCAATTGAGGCAGAGATCAAGCGGGTTCCCGGTACCCGTGATGTCTATACGATTGGTGGCCCGGACAAAGTGGTTCACATCATTATCGACCCACAACGCATGGCGGCCAAAGGCCTCTCGCCGAGTGCGCTGCGGCAGGCTTTGCAAGCGAGCAATGTCGTTGCGCATGCCGGCGAGATCGTCAGCGACAATACGGTGGTACCGGTCACTGCGGGAACATTTCTTGGCAACGGCGATGATATTACCGGACTCGTCGTCGGCGTTTTTGGCGGCAAGCCCGTGTATCTTGATGATGTTGCCGAAATAAAGCCGGGCCCTGATCAGCCGGAACAATTCGTAAGCTTCGGCACCTGTGCGGGCGCAGACAAAATCGGCCTTGCGAATGGCGTGCGCTCACCGGCGGTAACGCTTGCAGTCGCCAAGAAACCGGGCATGAACGCTTCCGTTATTGCCGACGAGGTTATTGAGCGTCTGCAGCAGTTGCGCGGAATCATGATTCCCGATGACGTCGAATTCACCGTGACGCGTAATTACGGTGAAACGGCTGATGCCAAAGCGAAAAAACTGATTCATAAACTGATATTCGTCACTGTATCGGTAATCTTTCTCGTTATGGTCTCGCTGGGATGGCGCGAAGCTGTTGTTGTCGGATCCGCAGTAATCGTTACTCTGACGGTAACCCTGTTCGCCTCCTGGGCCTGGGGATTCACGATCAATCGCGTCTCGCTTTTTGCTTTGATTTTTTCAATCGGAATTCTTGTTGACGATGCTATTGTTGTCGTCGAAAACATACATCGTCATATGGGCCTTGGGAAGAAATCTCTGCTCGAGGCGATTCCGCCTGCCGTTGATGAGGTCGGTGGTCCGACTATTCTCGCGACGTTCACGGTTATCGCCGCTTTGTTGCCGATGGCTTTTGTGTCCGGACTTATGGGTCCCTACATGAGCCCGATTCCGATTAACGCCAGCATCGGTATGTTGCTGTCGCTGGTCGTGGCATTGGTGGTTACCCCGTGGGCCAGTCGGAAACTGTTGCGCAATGATGGCGGTGCACAACATTCGGACAAGGGATCCGATCGGACTGATCGTCTATTTCGAAAAATCGTCGGTCCTTTTCTTCGCGGGCGCGATGGCAGCCGTGCACGCAAATGGCTGCTCGGCGGTATCGGTGTGGCGATATTCCTGTCGGTCGGTCTGGTAGTGGCACAATTCGTGGCACTGAAAATGCTGCCATTCGATAACAAGTCAGAATTTCAGGTAGTCCTCGACATGCCCGAGGGTACCAGCGTTGAGCAAACCAATCGCGTCCTGGATGAGATGGCCGGGCACCTTGCCACTGTTCCGGAGGTAACCGACTACCAGGTTTACGCCGGCACGGCCGCGCCCATCAATTTCAACGGCCTGGTCCGTCAGTATTACCTGCGAGAAGGACCGAATCTTGGTGACATCCAGGTCAACCTGATCGACAAGTCCGAGCGTGATCGCAAAAGTCACGACATCGCACGCGCCGTGCGCGGTCGGCTGGATGAAATCGGCCGTTCATACGGTGGCTCGGTCAAAGTTGTGGAAGTCCCGCCAGGGCCACCGGTGCAAGCACCGCTGGTTGCGGAAATTTATGGGCCGAGTTATGACGGGCAACTGCAACTTGCCAGCCGCCTGCGACAGATATTTGATGATACCCAGGACATCGTCGATATCGACGACAGTGTTGAAACGAGTTCGAAGCGATTGGTGATTCAAGTCGATCGTAACAAAGCGGCTTTGCTTGGCGTGTCGCAGACGAACGTTACCCGGGCAGTTCAAATGGCGCTTGACGGAGAAGACGTCACTTACATTCACAACGACTATCAAAAATACCCAACGCCCATTCGGCTGGAATTCTCCACGGCTAACAAGGCGAGCCTCGATACATTAATGACGATGCGGGTCTTAAGTCGCAGCGGCAAGCTTGTACCCTTGGCCGAGATTACGCGGATTCAGGAGGCAAGCTGGGAGCGAACCATTTACCACAAGGATCTGTTACCGGTTGCCTTCGTGACCGGGGATATGACCGGCAAACTGGATAGCCCTCTGTACGGGATGTTTGATCTGGTCGGCAAAGTACAGGAACTCTCGAAAAACGATCAGGCACTTAAGCAACATTTTATTAATCCACCCGACGATCCCTATCGATACAGCTTGAAGTGGGACGGTGAGTGGCAAATCACCTACGAGACATTTCGCGACATGGGTATCGCTTATTCGGTCGGTCTTATTCTCATCTACCTGTTAATCGTTGCCCAGTTTCAATCCTATCGAATGCCATTGATCATCATGGCCCCTATACCGTTGACCATTATTGGCGTCTTGCCAGGCCACGCGCTTACCGGAGCACAGTTCACCGCAACGTCGATGATCGGTATGATTGCCCTGGCGGGCATCATCGTAAGAAACTCTATTCTTCTGGTCGACTTTATCCGGCATCAGGTGCAACAGGGTGTAGCGCTTCAGGATGCCGTAATTCGGGCCGGCGCTGTGCGTGCGAAACCGATTATTCTGACAGCGCTTGCCGCAACACTGGGTGCATTTTTCATTCTCGATGACCCGATTTTCAATGGTCTTGCCGTTTCACTAATTTTCGGAATACTGGTATCGACGCTGCTGACGCTGATCGTAATTCCGGTACTTTTTTATGTCTCGGAATACAAGAGTCATAAGACGAGTGCGCTCACCAGCACGAAGTAGATGGATATGCCCGTCAACGCTGTTATCGGTGGAATTTGCGTTATCCTGTGTGAACCGGCCGTTTCTCGCTCTGCTGGTGAGTGCTGTGAATTCTGGTTCGTCATGAGCGGCCGTTCCTTCAAGGTGGCAATTACGCAAAGACCCGTATCGATCTCGGCACAGGCCTGGAGTAAATTACTACTATAAGCTCAATAAACCGCACGGTGACGTTAGAGTATGGACTACAAAGACTACTACAAGATCATGGGGCTGGAACGGAAGGCCAGCCAGGATGAGGTAAAGCGTGCTTATCGAAAACTTGCACGCAAATATCATCCTGACGTCAGTAAAGAATCGAATGCTGAAGCGCTGTTCAAAGACCTCGGCGAAGCCTATGCCGTGCTCAAGGATCCGGAGAAACGCGCCGCCTACGATCAATTGGGCGCTAACTGGAAAGCCGGTCAGGACTTTCAGCCACCTCCGGACTGGGATGCCGGGTTTGAGTTTAGTGGCGGCAATCGTGGTGGGGACTACTCCGCGCACAGCGATTTTTTCGAAACCTTGTTTGGCCACGGTTTCGGGTCTGCGGGGGCCGGTCGTGGAGGCGGCGGCTTTCAGGCCCGTGGTGAAGACCACCATGCGAAAGTACTGATTAATATCGAAGAGGCCTACCATGGCGGTACCCGGGATATCGCGTTGCGCACCCCGGAAATCGACAGCAGCGGGCACGTAACGACGAAACAACGCACCTTGAGCGTCAAGATCCCCAAAGGAGTCAAACAAGGCCAGCGTATTCGTCTGCCGGGCCAGGGTGCGCCCGGAATCGGTGACGGTTCTGCCGGTGATTTGTACCTGGAAATCGAATTCCATCCGCACAAAATTTACAAGGTGGAAGGCCGGGATATCTACTTTGATTTGCCGGTAGCACCCTGGGAAGCCGCACTGGGCGCTACGGTAAAGGCACCGACGCCGGAAGGTCCTGTGGACCTGAAGATACCGAAAGGAACAAGCTCCGGCCGCAAATTACGCTTGAAGAAACGGGGGATACCGGGGACACCGCCTGGCGATCTCTATGCTGAAGTGACCATCACCCTGCCTCCGGCGGATAGCGACGACGCCATCAATCTGTACCGTAAGATGGAAGACGAGCTCACGTATAACCCGCGCAAAACATTGGGAGTTTAGGCCGTCATGAATAAGGAAACATTAACCGGCATACTACTCGACGACCGGGTTGAATTAACATTGATCGAGCTCAGCCAGGCCTGCTCCAGGTCCACTGAATGGGTTATCGAACTCGTTGACGAAGGCATTTTGGAACACAGCGGGCAGCTTGAATCGCAATGGCGATTATCAGGGGCCAGCCTGCTGCGCGCGCGAACCGCCATGCGACTGCAACACGATCTTGAAATCAATCTTGCAGGTGTCGCACTTGCATTGGAGTTGATGGAGCAACTCGAAACAATGCGAGAACGGCTACGCCGGCTTGAGGTTGGCAATAACACTTGAATTCTACTACGGCGGCCCTAATACAAAGGACCTGATGAGTCGATCCTGTGAGCTGAATCGTGACCGAACTTCAACATATCGTTTGTCCTCACTGTAATGCGGTCAACCGAATCCCGGCGGCGCGGCTGGTCGATAATCCGAAATGCGGCAAATGTCATCAACCACTATTTACCGCGACCCCGCTGGAGCTAACGAGCGCCAATTTCCAGACCCATATCAGTCGCAACGACATCCCGGTTGTGGTCGACTTCTGGGCTGCCTGGTGCGGACCCTGCAAGATGATGGCCCCTGCATTCGAACAGGCCACTGCAGAACTTGAGCCCACTGCCCGGCTGGCCAAACTGAACACCGAAACTGAACAGGACATCGCTGCTCGATTTAGGATTCAAAGCATCCCGACAATTGCGCTATTCAAGAATGGTCAGGAAATTGCTCGCCAGGCGGGCGCCGTTGGCGCGACTGACATCGTGCGATGGGTACAAGCGCACGCTTGAGTTTCAATTGCTTGTTAGCATGAAGCTGGCCACGACGGGTAAATGATCCGAAATTCTCAGGGTATCGGCCGATCTGACGTAGTGCTCGCGCAGCGCCAATTTTCCTGCATAGAATACGTAATCGATGGTCTTGTCGGGCATTTCGCTGTGATTGTCATTTGCAATATGCGTAAACCACTCACGACGATCTGTGCCCAAGGTTTCCGGTAGCGATGGAACAGAACGATAACGCTCAAGCAGCGGCGTAATTTCGGTACCAAGCTTGTTGTAATACTTGCGGCTGCCCGCATCGAGGTTTTCGTAAGCATCATCGTTTGGCAGCAGGTTGAAATCACCGGCCAGCAGAACAGGCTCTCCTTTGGCTGCATAGTCGCCAATAACCCGGTCGACCATGGCGACTTGCCGCAACATCGTGTCGGATCCCTGAGCATAGGCACTGAGGTGCGTGTTGAGCAGGTTAAGTTTGCCGCCGCCTTCAATTGGCAGGTAGGTCCCTTGTATGGCTCTTTTCAAATTGTATTGCCTGGCCAAAAGATCGTCTGTGGTGATAGCCGGGAGTGCATATCGTTTAGCCGACGCGAGTCGGTACTTGGAAATAATTGACATTTTCATGCCGACGCCACCCAGCAGTTCGCTGTGTGGAACGAAATCCGCAAGCCAGTAAAAGCTTGAGGTGTATACGGCATAGTCTGTTGGTAACTGGTCAAGTATCAGTTGCAGCTCATCCTGGTAATGCGTCCGCCCCGCCCCGTCGTCCAGTTCCTGTAGCAAGACAATATCCGGATCTTCCTGCATGATGATATTTGCAGCGGCTTTTGCGTTTGCGGTAACCGTTTGCAGCGATGGCCAGGGATCACTACCACCGTCAAAGAAAAAATTGTTGTTGGGCCTGCCGGCGAGAAATTGTAGATTCCAGGTCAGAATCTTTAATCGCTGACCTGGCCGTAGTTGCGGGGCAGCCGCCAGAGAAATTATTTTTTCGTCTTCGATGGCATCCGGGTGATAGGTCGTGAGATAGACCAAACCCGGCAGCAATATTAAGACAAGCAATACAATGCTTACAAGCCAACGAAGGATTTTCGAAAATGTTTTTAGCACTCAAGTGCCTCTTGCTATGGCGGGTTCGACGTCACGCCGCGTTACCAACAAATACAGCACAGGGACTATGAAAAGGGTCACCACGGTTGAAATCAACATTCCACCAATGATGACCAGTCCCAGCGGGGTCCACAGGCTGCTGTTTTTCACTGTCAACGGTAATAGACCACCAATCGTCGTTAAAGTTGTGAGGACAATGGGCGTTAGTCGCATTCTCGCCGCGCGGGCAATGGCCTTGCGAACCTCCGATCCCTTTTGTACCAATTGATTGGCGCTGTCCACCAGGATGATGGAATTATTGACCACGATGCCCATCAGGCTTGTCAGGCCAACGAACGCCATCACTGAAAACGAAAATCCAAATGCCAGCAGGGCGAGAATGGCCCCTGAGAGCGCAAACGGGATGGAGGCGAACACGATTGCGGGCTGTACGAAAGAGCGAAATTGCAATACCAACACCGCGAATATCCCCAGTAGAGAAATGATTAATGCCTGCAGTAAGCCAGCAAAGGAATCATCTCTGGACTGCTGTTCGCCACCAACCTGGTAACTGATACCGGGCGGAAACTTCATTTGCGCAAGTTCCTGCATGACTTCTGCCGTTACGTCAGCCGTCAGGAAAGCTGCGCTGGTATCGGCAGTGACAGAGGCGCTTCGTTCGAGGTAATAGTGCTGCAGCTGTGACGGAACCGTCTGCAGTTTGGCGCTGATCAACTGATCGAGTGGGATGTAGACACCGTCATTGGACATCACCAGGAGATCGTTGATGTTATTGATGTCCGGCGTGGAGGCCTTGTCGAGGCGGATCATGATGTCATAATCATCGCCATTTTGATCCCGATAGTTGCCGATATCACTGCCCATCAGGCTGGTACGGATCATGTCGTCAATGCCGGCCAGCGATACGTTCAATAACGCGGCCTTATCCCTGTGGATATTGACGTTCAGATCCAGCTTGGGCCGACCCATCGGGTTGTCCACATTAACCGTACCGCGCGTATCCAGCAGCAGTTTTTCGATATTGGCTGCAGCTAGTTGCAGCGAGACCAGATCGTCTCCCAGCACCCGGATCTCGATCGGCGCCTCGACCGGCGGACCCTGCTGAAATTCTTTCACGGTCACCTTGGCGCCGGGCGTTCCCGCAAAATCATTGCGCAGGTCCTGCACCAGTTTTTGTAGCTCGGCTCTCTGCATTTCGTGCAAA
>Ga0114931_10001178_pt1 | contig 33276 bp, 36 predicted proteins | sample 2SBtaG_FD_89579 | JGI IMG/M metagenome (GOLD analysis project Ga0114931, IMG submission 89579) | Deep subsurface microbial communities from Kolumbo volcano to uncover new lineages of life (NeLLi) - 2SBTROV14_V59a metaG | ecosystem: Environmental > Aquatic > Marine > Volcanic | place: Kolumbo...
CCGTTGAAGCCGGGCAGGTGCGCCACGGCCGGCAGCCAGAGCTGCAACTCGCCCACCTGGAAGGGTCCTTGCCGCGCCGGGATGACGGGGAAGAACGTCGGGTCACCGCTCGTGTTATCCACCTGGCTCACGTACGCCGCCCACGACGTCCCGGTCTGCGGGTTCACGACGACGTACGTCTGCGGCGTGAACGCCACGCCGAAGAGCTTGAAAACGTCCGGCTGGGTCCAACCACCAGGCGGCACCGTGACCGTCTTCTCAGCGAGGAGGAAGCCGCCCTCGCCACGGAGACGCACCGCCACATCCGCAGCCGTCTCGCCCGCGTTCATCACGCCGACGTTGCTACGGACCGTCTCCGTCGCGCCGTTCGGCGCGTAGTACTTGACACCCTCACGCAAGAGAGCGCTCGCCGGAACGACCGAGACGCCCTGCCCGAGCGTGCCAGCACCGCCGTTCGGCGCGAGCGTGAACGTCCGACTGAAACCAGCCACCTTCGCCGGGTCAACCCCCTGATAGTCGAGGAGCAAGCCGCCCGGCGGCTGAAAACTCGGAAAGTACGACGCGACATCCTCGATGGTCACCTGGCTGCGCGCCGGCAACGTCCACGTCTGCGCGTCCGTCGTCCCCGAGCTGTTCGTCGCCCGAATCGCGACGTCACCACTCACGTTGTTCCGATTGACCAAGACGAGCTCCGTGGTCCAATACGTGCCGTTCTTCCCCGTGTTCGCCGCGACCGCCGGCACGACCGCATCAACCGTCTGCGCCGCCGCAGCGCGCCGCGCGCCGCCCAGCGTTGCAGCACCCGCAAGCAGGAGCGGCAACGTCACCCGCTTCGTCTTCTCCCGGAACGTTGACAGGAAACCCATGGATGGACACCTCAGTACGCGCTTCCAAGCCGCCCGAGTATATAAAACTTTCGGTCCCTGACTACTTGAGAGTAGCAAAACCACTCGACGCCGGCCGGGGACGCAGCACAACCCCCCGGCCCGAACCCGTACAACCTGTTGGAGGCGCTCAAGAGCACAACCCGGAAGAACCCCAACTCCAGCGCCCGACAGGTTGTGGAGGGTTCAGGCATCTTCGATTGACGCACACGCCGTCGATGGTGCACGCATCGTTGTCATCACAATCCTGCGCCGTCACGCACCCGACGCACGCGCCGCTCGCGTTGCACGTCACCGTCATGCTGTTTACCCTGCCCGCAATAACGTGGAAAGCCGGCGTGCCAACGCTCGAAGACCAGTACATCACCAAGAACCTATCGCGGCCGCGATGGTCGTCGGCGGGACGGCACTAGCACACGAAAGCGGAGGAATAACTTTTTAATTGCCAAGAAATCATCGGCTATATGACCCGATTCGTCGTCGTTCGCCATGGATCGACAGGGATGAACGAGCAGAATCTTCTCATTGGACATCTCGACCCCCCGCTCTCCGAAATCGGCAAGAAACAGGCCGAGCGATTAGGAAGGGCCTTAACGCAAGAGCGATTCGATCTCATCGTGACAAGCGATCTCAAACGAACACAAGAGACGGCCGCAATCATCAGGTCGTATCAGGCGAAAAGCGTTCGGACACTTATCTCCCCAGAACTGCGAGAGATTGATTACGGCGACCATGTAGGAAAGGAGAAAGAGACTCTCAGGCAAGAAGAGCCGCGTTACCACGCGGATCCTGATTATCAGCATCCTGGGGGCGAGAGTTTTCTCCAGCTCCAGGAACGAGTCAACGCGGTCCTCAAGCGATTAGAAGGAGAATACGAGCGCGTCTTGGTCGTTACCCATGCGGGAGCGCTCCGTGCGCTCTACGCCGCTTACAGAGGAGAACCATTCGCGAGACATATCAATCTCAAGGTGCCGCACACAACTATCCTCCGCCTCGAGAAGACAACGAAGCCGATAATCGAGACTGCTTAGAGATTGTTACGCATCGTCGCGAGAGCGATGTCGATTGAGCCGCCATTCTCGATGAGAACGACATCGCGGGAGTTATGCGCACGATCCAGAAGATAATCATGGATCCAGCGGATCTCGGCGAAATTGTCGAGATATTTTCTCATCAACCTCTCTGGCGCTTCACGCATACGCATCTCAAAGCGATTCCGGTGGATTGCGGGATCCTTGATATAGACCATATATTCGCGGACGCGATCACCCAGAGCATCAGAGAGGACCGTCTCCTGCAGATAGCCTGGCCGAAGATGCACTCCCTCAAGGACGACGGGAACATTCTCGGTCAGAGAACGTGAAAGAAGCGCGTGGATGCCGACCCAGACCGGGCTGCATTGGCTCTTGTATGCCCGTAGGATTTCTGCTCTCCGTACTTCCTCAGGCTTGCCTTGATAATTGGCAGTCTGGCCTGCAAGATATGTGGAACGCATCAAAGCAGGGTTGATGTCGGGGTGAATCGAAGCCCTGACGACTTCCCGGATAGTGTCAGTGCTGATGATTGAAGGAAAATCCATCTCTTTTGCCAATTCAAGCGCGAGACGCGATGTGCCGACACCGGTACCTCCTCCGATAAGGATGATCCGTGCAGACATGAAATGGGAAAATCCGTCATTGTTTATATTATTTCCACTTTCAAGTGGTTTCATATGGCGCAACCACCGAGTTTGAAGGTATGAGGATCGTGATACTCGCCGTCACTGGCCTCGACGCGCTGAGCACCGTTCTAAGGCATCGTTAGGACGTGCAATCCAGAACTCGCGTGGCCGTCGTTTTTCTTCGATAATCCTTATAAAACCCTCCATACCATGCGGCAGAAAGACGAGGAAGCGCTCGAGGTGGAAATGTATGGGGGGCTCCTCAGTCACTTCTCCAAGGGAACCCCGTAGAATTCGTACATGTTGGTGCAGTAGTCACAGGTGCGGACGTGCGCACGCCACTCAGTGACATAGGCGTCACTGATCTGGCCTTTCAACCAGTAGCTGAGCATGATTGGGTTTGCATGGGCTTGAGGATCGAACTCAGTGAGCTCTAGGCTCACAGGCTTTCGCTGGCTCGCTGCTGCACCAACGCCCACGAGACGAAGGAACTCCGCGCGATCGCCAGGGGGAACCTCCCCATACCGCTCCCTGAAGAGCCGCAGAGCTCGGGGCTCAAGCTCCTGTTGCTGATGAGTGCGCATCGTTAGCTCCCTACCATGCGAACCCCGAACCAACCATACACCATTCCGAGGAACGAGGGCTGTGTAGCTGACATTGATACGTCTCGGCCTCTTAAAGGTTCCGGTTGAGGATACCGAGAGCACCAGAGGAGTTCTGCTTTTCCTCGTATACCGTCGCCGTGCAGACCGAGTTGTTCGACGAAACACAACTCATCATAGCAGTATTCGCCCCCCGATTGTCAAGCGCCAGAGCCCACAGGGATATGGTATTGTGTCAAGGAGGCACCAGAGCAGTGGTATGACCGGACGGACCCTCAGGTGCTGAGGCATGAGGGAAAGAGCAGTAACGCAGACCCATGGGTGGCCCTCGGCCTTGCCCCACCACGGACGCAGGCAACCTGTTGGAGGCGGCCCACCGGCGCCGGCTTCGAACGCGCGTGAGAATGCCGCAGCGACGGGTTGTGGAGGGTTCACGCACCCGCAACCGAGAACCGTCTGAGGACTAACTCACCACGACGCACGCGCCGGTCGAACCGCATAGACACTCTTTCCGGACACAGCCGAGAAAACAAAAAGTATTTATATGATATTATATATCTATCTATATAACTTTATATAAATTGGTGATGCAAAATGCAAAAAACCGAGGTTATCCACTATCCAAACTTGAAGACTGTCTTGATGGTCGAAGGTGTACTCAAGCGAGCAAACAACCTTATGACGCGGGAAGAACTGAAGAAGAAGCTACCGACGAAGGTGATGCACCAGACCCTGAATGTTATCTTGAAGTATCTTGAGGACAGCGGCAAGATCCTTGATGGCCGAAAAGGAATATTGTGGATCTACAATCCGAGCCCGAAACTTGATAAAGCGATTGTGGAAGGAGTTGAGCTGTAATGCGCTCAGAAACTGCGTTTCTGGCGCACCAAAAATCACGGGGTGATTTTTGAGTGTTCAAGGGCAAGCCAACAAAAGTCATCATCACCGGCGCTGCGAGGAGTTCAATGACTTAAACAAGGTCGTCGGCGACGAGATTAAGAAAGGCATCACGAGCAGCGACCATCAGACGTTGCTCAACTCGATCAAGCAGAAGATCGAATTGCTTCGCGACAATCCGGAGTACGGCGTGCATATCCCGAAGAACAAGATTCCGAAAGAGTATGTTCGTGATTACGATGCGAACAACTTGTGGAAGGTCAACCTTTCCGGAGCGTGGCGGATGATCTACACGATTAGAGGGAGTGAGATCGAGATTATTTCTTTGATTCTTGACATCATAAATCACAAAGATTACGAGAAGAAATTCAAATATAAGAAGAGTTGAAGGTGATTGCTAGAGATGTGGCGCGCTGAGCCAACCGCGCCACTCGTCCGAATCGCTCACCTGCGGGTATGAAACCCCTCGCTACGCGCGCGATAACCACTGGTCATGCACGCAGAAGGAATAAAAAGAAAGAAGACAACCATCAGGGAATGGAGTTCACCTACACAAAAAAGAAGATCACGGTCGAAAAGCGTTTCAACCAATACGATCGCTTGACTTTGTGCAATACCTTGATGAAAAGAATATCACCTATGTCCTCTTGTCGGGATATGTCGCCCTCCTCTTCGGGAGAAGCAGGCAAACAATATCGACATTGTGATAGAAGATCTCAATGAGCAACAGTTTCTCTCGCTCTGGCAACTACTCACAAAAAGATTTGCGTGCTTGAACGCTACACAACCAACAGAAGCGTACCATGAATATCTCAAAAAAAAGACTGCCATCCGATTCAGCAGACCAATACATCCCGAACATGGAAGTAAAGTTCATCCACCAAAGACTTGAAGAAGAGGCATTGAAAAGAAGAATACAAGTCTCATTGAATGGCAAATGGATAAGCCCTATTGAACTCCAAATAGCCTTCAAACTCTTTCTTGGGAGTGAAAAGGACATAGAGGATGCGCGGCACCTCCACAACATTTTCAAAGAACATTTAAACAAGGATACCTTACGCTACTATATCAATGAGCTCCATCAAGAAGAGAAAAGGAAGTACCTTGACATGAAAGCCTTAGAACGCTGGAAGCAGAAGAACCAGCGAGAGCGCCTCGAGTTCATCGACGAGTACGCCGCCTGGCTGAAGAAGACGCCGAACAAGGAGTGGAGCAGGCAGCAGAAGGAACTTTTTGAGTGAAAAACGGGAAGCGTCCACACCCTTCGGAGCAGTACCCTCATTTCTTGCAGAGCCAATAAGAGTGTCCCTCCAAGGAGGGAAACTTTTATATAGATGTGTCCCTACAGACAGGTATGATGAAGGACTCTTTGAAACGGCTCATCGTGGAGAACCAGGAGCGGATGCCCGTCCAACTCTTCCCACGCCAGGTGCCGACACTGGCTGACACGCGCCAGATCCACGCCGTCATCGGACTGCGGCGCGTGGGGAAGACGCACTTCCTCTACCAGATCATAAACGAACTCCTCAAGAAGGGTGTGGCGAAGGAGCGCATCCTCCTCATCAACTTTGAGGATGAGCGCCTCGCAGACCTCACCGCGAAGAACCTCGGCCTCGTCCTCGAAGCCTACTACGAGCTCTACCCAACCAACGGAGAAGGCGAGGTTCACCTCTTCTTCGACGAGATCCAGGTTGTGGAGGGTTGGGAGCGGTTCGTGGCGCGCCTCTTCGAGGAGAAGCGCTACCGGATTGCGATCAGCGGCTCCTCTTCAAAACTCCTCTCGAAAGAGCTGGCGACTGCGCTGCGCGGCCGGAGCATCGCGACGAGGATCTACCCCCTCTCCTTTCGCGAATTTGTCACGTACCGCGGTCTCGTCGTCAATGAGAAGCTCGCCTACTCGCACGACCGTTTCGCCGCGGTGAAGCTCCTCGACGAGTATCTCGTCTGGGGTGGCTTCTTCGAGGTCGTGGACGCGCGTTCCGAGGAGGAGCGCCGTCGCATCATCCAGACCTACCTCGACCTTGTCGTGTACAAAGACGTGGTGGATCGCTACGGCATCAAGAACGTCGCGGTGATGAAACAACTCATCCGATACTTTGTCACGAACACGACGCGGAAGGCGAGCCTGCTCCGGCTGAGCAAGACGCTGGCAGCACACGTCTCGAAGAATACCATCCACCAGTACACCGGCCTCCTCGAGGACTGCGGCTTCCTCTTCCCGGTCCGAAAGTTCACGCACTCCTTGCGAGGCGGCAACACGCCGAGCAAATACTATATCGCGGATCCGAGCTTCAAGACGGTTGCCGGGCTCAACTTCAGCGAGGATAGGGGTGCGCTCTTTGAGAATGCCGTGCTGCTCGAGCTCGTCCGGCGAGGCGACGAACCCTTCTTCTACGAGGAGAAGAGCGAGTGCGACTTCGTTGTGAAGCGAGACACCAAGATTGTCGAAGCGATCCAGGTCTGCCTCGACCCGAAGGGAAGGGAGCGGGAGCGTCGCGGACTCCTCGCAGCGATGCACACCTTCAACCTCGAGAGCGGCACCATCATCACCGCCGAGCAGGAGGACGAAGAGAAGGTCGACGGCAAGGTAATCCGGTTCGTGCCGCTCTGGCGCTGGCTCCTCAACATCCAGGAGCACGGCGCCACGCCCGCTCGTTGAGGAGTGGAGGTCTGTAGCAACAAACGCTACCGGGCACGTCACTCATTTTCTGTGTGCGCCACTGGACATTGTCGCGCAATGCATTAAAAGAGACGGAGTTCGTCTGGGATGAGCACGGCATCATATTCAACGAGAAGGTGCTCAACAAGTACGATCGCTTTGTCCTCGACTTCACACTCGAGAAAGAGAAGATACGCTACGTACTCCTCTCAGGCTATGTCGCCATTCTCTTCGGAAGGAGCCGCCAAACAGAGGATATTGATCTCGGGGAAGCGTCCACACCCTTCGGAGCAGCATTCTCTCATTTCTTCTTTTAGTGTCTCGACTGTCAAGGTCTGATTCGAGAATACTCAAGAAGATTGGAGTGTCGTAGCTCATAGAAATCCCCGTGGCGCGCTGAGCCAACCGCGCCACTCGTCCGAATCGCTCACCGGCGGGTATGAAACCCCGCGCTCCACTCGAAGCCATCAATTATTTCTTCTTATAACCAAACAGCAAGTCATACTCCTTGTGCGAGAGGATGTCAAGAATCACTACGCATGCAACGCCATTCATCCTTGTGAATGTGTAGAGCATTCTCCAAAACAACGGCAACCTCAAGACAAACAGTCGTTGCACATTCTCCTTGACATATGATTGAGGGATAACTCTCTTCCGAACACGAATCCCTTGCAGAGGATTTCTTTTCAGCCATTCAAATCGCTCAAGAATTGCGTCTAACAGCATACGATCAGGCTTCGATGTTCCCGCAGATTCCCAGAATGAGCGTAAACGATTTTCCGAACGCTCATTTGTGACAACCTCCACCATAGATCTGTAAGAAAGAAAAAACCTTGAAAAGTGCTTCTTCTGACAAAACGGAAGATTTCCTAATGGTGGGTTCCGTTTTTAATCATTTTCTGTAAGAGCGGACCTGCTTCTTCCAACCACGTAATGCCTTTCACATTCCAGTAGATCTGCTTCTTCTCCTGCAAGTACGCCAAGATATCCAAGAGCGCAGTGTGATGCACTTTCCGTGGCAACGCACGTTTCAATTCCGGCACAGTCATATATGACGAGGGCATCTCCTGCAGCGTCTGCTCAACCATCCGGATGGTGCGTAACGTCGGAGATTGGCGTAATTGACCCTTATTCATAGCAAATAGGTATGAATACGTCAATAAAAAGCTTTCGTCGAGAAAATCGGAAGGGGTATACGGTTACTTAATTTCTATATAGAAGAAAATTTAAAGAAAGATACGGGTTTGGGTAAAGCAGACCTCAAAGCGCGTACATATTGATTCGCATTTCGTCTTGACCTTCGAATACAACAAAGCAGACGATTTTGTAACCTTCTACGATTTTGACCATCACGACAATATCTACAAGAAGTGATAAACCAAGGTGTGTGGAAGAACCTCGTGCGGAGGTTCGTCGATGAGACGACGACTCCTTAAGAAGACGGAACACCTCGGCGCCGCTTCGACGCGCTCTGACGGCTGTGCGGGACCGTCGCGGCCCGAAGAGTGAAAACCTTTAAATACCCGTCCTGACGAGAGAACCCTGAAGAGGTGGTCCCATGGTCATGAACGAAGGTAATCTCCTGTACGTCACGCTCGCCATCATCATCGGCACGCTCGGCGCAATCGTCTACAGCCTGCGCATCCTCGTCCTCATGGAGCGCAGGGTCGCACGCATCGACAAGCACATCGAGATGCTCACCGAGAAGGTCGTCGTCGAGGAGCGGACGATCGAGCGCGAAGAGAAGGAGATAGAGAAGAAGGTAAAAAAGAGGCGCTAGGTCTGACCGAGCGCCCGGTTCACCTCCTGCCAAGTCTCGCCGCCGAGCAGGAGGTCCAACTGGAACCCTTTGACTTCACCGAGATTCTCTTGCCATCGCTTCTTCATCGCTACCACCTCATCTGACCAAGAGACAACCTCCTATTTAACCGGTCTGCACCTACCCTCCAGAAGACCGTTCCATAACGTTTTAAAAGGAACCGCTTGGCTTGAGAGGACGTCGCGCGCTCACGCAATCAGCTCCTCGAACGTGAGGCCGCGGCTCTTCGCCTGCGCAAGCGTCACGACGAACGAACCGGGCGTCTCCTTCGCGTCCTCGACGGTGAAGAAATACCAGGGCTCGCGGAAGAACTTGACCGCGAGCCACGGCTCGGCGCCGAACTTCTCCGCGAAATAGATGAGCTCCGTGACCTCTTGCTTCGTGAAGTACTTCGTCTTCTCGGTCGTCAGCTTGCACTCGAACGCTAAGGTGCGCACGTTGTTGGACGCGAGGACATCAGGCGCGGGGTACTGCTGCGAACCGGAACCAGCAGCTCTCATGGCGCCCCAGCCAACGTGCCAGAACCGGCGGATCAGGTCGCGTTCCGCGTTGGTACCACGCGATTTCGTGGACATGGCAGGAATGAGGAGAAACAGGTTTTTAAACCTTCGTCGCAGATGACCAGTGCAGAAAAACGAACAATTAATAAGAAGGTTTTTCGAGAGGATATGCATGGTGAAAGAACTTATTCTCTCCCTTCTGGGCATGGAGAAGCTCCTCAAGCGGAACGGCGCGCGCCGCGTCAGCGAAGAGGCAAAAGAGGCGTTGCGCGACGAGCTCGAACGGTACGCAGACGCGCTCGCGCAGCGCGCCGTGAGGTTCTCGGCGCACGCGAAGCGGCGCACCGTCCAGGCGGAGGACATCCGGCTGGCGCGCGAACACACGGGGAAGGAGCTCAGACCTGGATCTTCATGAAGTCGAACGCCGCTTCTGTCGCGGGGAAGTGGACGCGCGCCTCCGCGAGGAGCGTGTCGACCTGGCGGTACCGCTGCGAGAAATGGGTGAGCACGAGCTTCTTGACCCCCGCCTGCTGCGCGAGGAGCGCTGCCTGCGCCGCCGTGAGGTGCTTGTACTCCCGTGCCTTCTCCTCGTGCTCGTTCCCGTACGTTGATTCGCAGAGCATCACGTCAGCCGATTCCGCGAGGAGCGGCACGCCGTTGTTGAGCGTGGTGTCGGGGATGAAGACCGCCTTGCGCGATGCCGTGAGGTAGGTGACGTCCTCGGGCGTGATCTCCTTCCCTTTGAACGTCACGGTTTCGCCCCGTTGCAGCTTGCCGACGAGCGGCCCGGACTTGAGGCCGTACGTCGCCGCCGCGTCCATCGACACGCGCCGCTTCTTCTTCTCCTCGAAGCTGTACGCGAGCGTGGGCGTGCCGTGCTTCATCGGCGTGCACTCGATGAGGTACTCGTCGGTCTCCACGACGGGGATGATCTCGCCCGGGCCTGCGCTGAGTTCGTGGACCTCGATGTCCACCTTGTTCTCGAAATCGACGGTCTTGCGGAGGTGCTCGAGCCGGGTTTTGCTGCCCTTGGGGCCGTAGATGTGGAGCGTCTCCTTGTAGTCCGAGTTGAAGATCGTCTGGATGAGGCCGATGAGGCCGCCGACGTGGTCGCCGTGCCAATGCGTGATGAGGATCTTCTTCACCTTTGCGCGGCTGTAGCCGGCGATGTTCATCTGGCGCTGCGTGCCTTCGCCGCAATCGACGAGGATCAGCTCGCCCTTGAACTCGAGAAGGAAGGCCTGGACGTTCCGCGCCTTCGTCGGCACCATGGAGCTCGTCCCCAGGACGGTGATCGTGAATGGCATGGCGTCCGAGAACCGAGACTGGTTTTTAAGTCCTCCCCCAGGAACAATTAATTTCAATATAGTAATTATTAGAGGCGCCCGTCGCGTCCCCAGTATTATTTTCTCTATGGAATATATGTGTAGGTAACTATTTAAACGGCCCGACACTCGTGACGAGGATGGCCGCGAAGAAAGCGACGACGAAGCGCGTCGCGAAAACGAAGAAGCGCGTCGAAATCAGCGAGGAGGAAGAGGGCGAGCTCGTCAGCCGCGTCAAGAAGGCGAAGGAACGCGTCAAGGCGCTCTTCGGCGGCGAACAAGTCCTCACGGAGAGCAGCGACCAGGCCCGCGCACTCTACAACAACGGCCGCTTCGGCGAGCTCGACGGCACGGGCAAGGTCCAGCTCAGCCTCATCGAGGCGCTCTACCTCCTCGAGAAAGAGAAGATCGCAATCAGCGCACCCAGGGTCAAGGCCTACACGACCGAGAGCTTCATCAAGAAGGCCAAAGCGCGCCAGCCCGGCTTCTGGACGCGCTACGTCGTCTTCCGCGACATGCGCAACAGGGGCTACATCGTCAAGACCGCCCTCAAGTTCGGCGCCGACTTCCGCGTCTACGACCGCGGCATCAAGCCCGGCGAGGACCACGCGAAATGGGTCCTCTTCCCCATCCACGAAGGGACCGCGCTGACCTGGCACGACTTCGCCGCGAAGAACCGGGTGGCGCACAGCACGAAGAAGCGACTCCTCATCGGCATCGTCGACGAAGAGGGCGACGTCACCTACTACGAGGTGGCATGGAAGCGGCCGTGAGACGCCACAATACCCTGTTGCTCTCCTTCACGCAACAAGAAGTGCCCACTCTTCCGGAAGCAGCGTCTGAGTCAAGGAGAAGCGAAGCTGCCACCGATCAACGGCAACCCTTAAATAACCATTCTCTTCTCAGACGGGTATGGCGATGCAGCCGATCAGCCGGGACGAGGTCCTCCGCGTGGTCCGCACCAGGGGACCGATCATTCCGAACGAGCTGAAGAAAGCGCTCAGCCAAGGCGACACAATCCTCCTCGGCGCGATCCTGAGCGAGCTGGCCAGCAAAGGCCTCGTCAAGATCAGCAAGACAAAGCTGGGCGGCAGCCCGTTCTACTACGATCCCGCGCAACCAGGGGCGCTCGAGAAGATAGGCCAGCACCTCAACGAGAAGGACAGAAGGACGCTCGCCCTCCTGAAAGAGCGCAAGGTCCTCAAGGACACGGCGCACGAAGCGCTCATCCGCGTCTCGCTCCGCGCCATCAAGGACTTCGCCGTCCCCCTGAGGGTCAACGCACCCGACGGGGAGCAGCTCTGGTGGAAGTACTACCTGGTGAGCGACGCGGAGGCGGAGCAGCTCATCAAGCGCGCGTTAGGCATGGCCGACGAACCCACGGTGGAGCCGGCGACGCCCGAAGCGCCGCAGCAACCGGCCCGTTGGGGCATCGAGCCGCACACCGAGGGGGGCAAGGCGCTGACACCCACTCCTCGCCCGACGGAGACATCCTCGGTTCCCGAGCAGAAGAAAGAGACGAGAAAAGAGGCGAAGCAGATCAAGGTGGAGGAGGAGCAGGCGCCCCTCCAGCCGGGGGAGATCGACGACCCGTTCTACAAGAAGGTGCGATCGTACTTCGACCGACAATCTATCACCGTGAAGGAACAGAAGCTCATCCGCAAGAAGAGCGAGCTCGAGTTCATCATCCTGCTCCCGACGCCCGTCGGGAACGTGGAGTACTTCTGCAAGGCGAAGGCGAAGAAGAAGAGCAACGGGGGCGACCTCGCGGCCGCGAAGCTGCAAGGCAACGCGAAGAACCTGCCCGTACTCTACCTGACGACCGGCGAGGTCACCAAGAAGGCGAAGGAGAAGCTCGCGAGCGAGTTCAAGGGGCTCGTCGTGAAGGAGCTCTAAAATGGGCGTCGCGATCACCGAGCTGCTGAAAGGCAAGGAGATAGCGATCAACGAGCTGGCGGGCAAGGTCCTCGCGGTGGACGCCTTCAACATGCTCTACCAGTTCCTCACCACCATCCGGATGCCGGACGGGACGCCGCTCAAGGATAGCCACGGCAACGTGACGAGCCACCTCATCGGCCTCTTCTCCCGGAGCACGACGCTGATGGCGCGCGGCCTGAAGCTCGTCTTCGTCTTCGACGGCGAACCACCCGTGCTCAAACGGCAGGAGCAGGAACGACGCGCGGCCATCAAGGCGAAGGCGCTCCTCAAGCTCAAGGAGGCCGAGAAGCACGAGGACATCGAGAGCATGAAGAAGTACGCAGGACGGACGAGCCGGCTGACCGGGGAGATGATCGACGAGGCGAAGGCGCTCCTCGCCGCCCTGGGCCTGCCCGTCGTGCAGGCGCCATCGGAAGGCGAAGCGCAGGCAGCCCACCTCGCCAAGCGCGGCGACGCGTACGCCGTCATCAGCCAGGACGCGGACGCGTTCCTCTTCGGCGCGCCCCGCGTCGTCAAGAACCTTAACCTCACCGGACGCAGGAAGCGGGCGGGCGCGCTCGCGTACGACAAGGTGAGCCCCGAACTACTCCGCCTCGACGACTCGCTCCAAGCGTTGGGGCTGACGCAGGAGCAGCTCATCGTGTTCGCGATCCTCGTCGGCACGGACTACAATCGCGCGGGCATCAAGGGCATCGGCCCGAAGAAAGCCCTGAAATTGCTCGCGGAACATGGGACGGACTACGACGCCATCTTCCAGGAGGTCAAGTGGGACGACGAGTACCCGGACCTCGAGTGGGCGGAGCTCATGCGCGCATTCCGGGAGATGCCCTTGACGGACGACTACGAGCTGCGATGGGAGAAGCCGGACGAGGCCGCGTTGCGCAAGCTCCTCGTCGAGCAACACGACTTCAGCGAGGAGCGCATCACGAGCACGATGAAGAAGCTCGACACGAGCGCGGCACAGCAGAAAGGCCTCGGCGAGTTCTTCTGAGCGCGGCGCTGAGGCAACGAGCGCCACCTGACGCCCAGGGATGAGCGGCGAAGTAGGACGTTTTCTACTAAGCCCTCCTCCAGGAATATTTTTAACCCGTGCACCATTCCATCACCCATGGTCCTCTGCGCGAGCACCGACGTACGGAACGCGGAACGCGTCAAGCGCGCGTTGCGCGAGAAGGGGTTGTTCCGCGAGGGCTACCGCTACCAAAAGGAGAACGGCCGAATATGCTTCCCCGTCACGAAGCGCTCACGGATGAAGGGCGTCACGTTCGTCGAGCGCGACCTGGAACGCGTGGCGAAGAAGCACGGACTCAAGGAGGTCCTCGCGGGTGAGCTGACGGCCGCGGAGCTCGAGCGGCTGAAGACGGCGTACGACGTCCTCGGCTCCATCGCGATCATCGAGGTGGACGACGGACTCAGGAGCAAGGAGCGCGCAATCGCCGAGGCCGTGCTCGCGACGCACAAGTCCGTCAAGACCGTGCTGAAGAAGCTCGGCGGACACGAAGGGGAGCTGCGGCTGCAGCGGTACGGGCTGCTCGCAGGCGACGACACCCGGAAGACGATCGTCCGCGAGAACGGCGTCCGTCTGAAGATCGACGTCGAACAGGTCTACTACTCCATACGGTCCGCGACGGAACGGAAGCGGGTCGCCTCGCTCGTCAAGAAAGGCGAGCGCGTCCTCGTCATGTTCTCAGGGGCTGCGCCGTACGTGTGCGTCATCGCGAAGAACAGCAATGCAAAGGAGATCGTCGGGATCGAGCTGAACGAGAAAGGTCACGAACTGGGATTGGAGAATCTTAGACTCAACAAGCTCAAGAACACGGTCTTGATCCAGGGGGACGTGCGGGACGTCATCCCCGAGCTGCACGAAAAGGAGGTTCTCTTCGACCGCATCGTGATGCCGTTGCCGCACACCGGGCACGACTTCCTCGACGAGGCGTTCCTCGTGGCGAAGGAAGGCACGGTCATCCACCTCTACGACTTCGAGCAGGAAGACGAGTTCGAGAAAGCGGCGGAGAAGGCGCGGGCGGGCGCCGCGCGTAACAAAAGGCGCATCGAGGTGCTCAACATCACACCCTCGGGGCAGCACTCACCGCGCGTCTACCGTGTGTGCTGCAACTTCAAGGTTCTCTGAACGGCCGCGAGGAGGAGAAGCGCCCCGCTCGGCAGTTACTTCCGCTCGTCATCCTGGCGTCAGAGGGTGTTACCTCCTCATCGCGGGGCGAACGAGAAGAACCCGGGACAGATAATAAATGTTTGGAGGATACACCCTCACCGAACAGAGAAAATAGGAGAGTGCCGGGCGTGGATATGATCATCCAAACATCCGGTCGCTGGCGCTTCCGGATGTTCGTTAGCGACGCTAACCAAACATCCCTATGTAGTCGCCGCCTTCGGCCTCCTCGGAGCGCTTCACCTTGGCGATGGCCTTGAAGAAGTCGGCCTCGCGGACGGTTGTCCGGTTGCCGCGGATCGCGTAGTAGCCGGCCTCGGTGACGACCGCCTTCACCTCGGCGCCGGAGAAGCCGTCCATCTTCCTGAGCAGCTTCTCCCTGTCGGCGCGCTTCTCGATGCGCATGTGGCGCGTGTGGATCGCGAGGATCTGACGCAACCCATCGAGCGTCGGGTTGGGCACCTCGATCAACCGATCGAGCCGTCCGGGACGGATGACAGCCTCGTCGAGGATGTCCTTCCGGTTCGTAGCGCCGATGATCTTGACGTTGCCCAGGTTCTTGAACCCGTCGATCTCCGCGAGGAGTTGCATGAACGTCCGCTGCACCTCCCGCTCACCGCTCGTCCCCATGTCGATCCGTTTCGACGCGAGCGAGTCAATCTCATCGATGAAGACGATGCTGGGCGCTTTCTCGCGCGCGAGCTCAAAGATCTCCTTGACAAGCTTGGCGCCCTCGCCGATAAACTTCTGCACCAATTCTGATCCGACGACCTCGATGAACGTGGATTTCGTGGAGGCGGCGACCGCTTTCGCGAGGAGCGTCTTCCCCGTGCCGGGCGGTCCGTGGAGGAGGATGCCCTTCGGCGGCGTGATGCCAACCTTCTTGAAGAGCTCCGGCTTCGTCAGCGGGAGCTCGATGACCTCCTTGATCTCCTCGATCTGCGTGTCGAGGCCGCCGATCTCGTCCCAGGGCTGCGTCGGTCTCTCGAGGATGACGAACTGCTCGACCGCGAACTTGCGCTGCGCGCCGACCTTCTCGACGATCGTCAGGTTCTTCTGCTCCACCAGAACGGTGTCGCCGGGCATGATCTCTTTCGCGGCGTCGCTAATCTCCACGTAGAACTTGTTCCCGTTCGGCACTTTGATGATCGCGTGGCGCCGCTCGCCCTTCATGACGATGTCGCCGATCTCCGCGAGGAGCAGCGCGGGCGCCCGGAACCGTTCGACCTCGGCGCGGAGCTGCTCGACCGTGTCCTTGAGGAGCTTGTTCTCTTCCTCAAGCTCGCTGCCCTCTGAGCTGGTGCTATAGGAAAAGACCGCCTTGTCGAGATCGTTCTTCATATGAGACCCACCCTCTGGAAGAGGGCGCCAGAGTATATAAACTTTGTGTGCCTGTCTTTGGTTTCTCCTCGAGAAGAAAACAAAAAGATTTATATATCCCGCGCGCGTCAGGCCCAACTATCAGGATTATGTGGTGATGGCTCTATGGCTGACGAAGATAAGAAGTTGTCCCGGCAGATCATTGGTAAGACCGTCGTCTCCAAGACGGGCAAGCGGTTCGGCGAGGTGGGCGATGTCGTCTTCGAGACGAGCAGCGGCGAGCTGATTCACATCGTGTTGCGGAACCAGACGCCGTACGCGGACAAGCTTGAGCTGGAGAAGAACAAGGAGGGCGAATCGCTCATCCCGTTCTCGGCCGTCATCGCCATGGGCGACTTCATCGTCGTCGCGGAAGAGGACATCGTCTAGGCTTTTTTTTATTCCACAAATATTTTCTATATTGCTATTATTTCCGTTCTCGACCTTTCCATATCCGCATCAATACGTCAGGTCCTCTCATTTACACCACTCACAAATAGTAAAAAACGAAAGATTTATATAGAAAAGACCACTAACAGGTGACAACAAAAGAGGTATGCACCATGAAGATGCTCAAGAAAATCGGGATGACCCTCATGGCGGCGGCGTTCGTGCTGATCACCGCGGTGGCGGCCCACGCGTACACGTACGCGCACACCTATGAGTACGGCCAGCCGCGCATCGGCGCCTACTACAGCGTGTCCGGCTACGCGCAAGGCATGTACGACTACGTCAGCCCCCCGGTAGCGCTCACGCGGTACGGCGCGGACTACCACATCGACAACATCCGGCTCGCGGCCTATCCGAACTACCCGACGACCTACCTGCCCACAATGCAGCGTCCGTACTTCGGCTACCCGTACGGGTTCGGCCGAACGCCGACCGTGTCGTGGAACAGCTACGGCGGTTACGGCGGCGCAGGCGGCTTCCACTACAACAACTACGGAAGCTGGTAAACACCCTTTTTTATCCTCTTCACCCTTCTAGAATCTCACTGCAGCGCGAGCGCGAAGGATGCGAGCAGCGCCTCTAACTGCAGATACGCATCCGAGCCCTCCACCATGCGGAACTCGGCCTCGCCGCACGCCTTCACCAGCTCGAGCTTCTGCCGATCCTCGACACCCTCGAGCTGCCAGACACCGCGCTGGAGCTGCTTGATGATATCCATGCCCGAGAGCCCATAGTCGAGCATCACCTTGAGGAGCTGCTTCCGCGCCCCGAGGAAATCCCCCTTCTTGACGAGCGCGAGGAGCGAGGAGATCTCGGCGGGCTTCGCGTAGGAGGCGATCGAGAAGACAACATCCTCAGTCACCGTGTCGCCGAGCGAGGCGCACGCCTGCAGGAGATTCTCGACCCGCCGCACATCGCCGCCCGAGACCTCGATGAGCGCCCCCTCCGCCTTGTTGTCGATAGTGAGCCCTTCGCTCTTCGCGACGCGCTCGATGATCCCCCTGATCTCCTCCTTCGCGAGCGGCTTGAACCGGAAGACAGTGCACCGGCTCTGGATCGGGTCGATGATCTTCGAGGAGTAGTTGCAGCTGAGGATGAACCGGCACGTCTGCGTGTAGTTCTCCATCGTCCGCCGCAGCGCTTGCTGCGCCTCCTTCGTGAGAGCGTCGCACTCGTCGAGGTAGATGATCTTGAACGGGACGTCGCCAATCGCGCGCGTTCGGGCAAAGTCCTTCACCTTGACGCGGATCACGTCGATGCCGCGCTCGTCGCTCGCGTTCAATTCGAGGAAGTTGCCGCGCCACTCGTCGCCGAAGAGCGCGCGCGCAATCACCAAGGAGAGTGTCGTCTTCCCCACACCCGCGGGGCCGGCGAACAGGAGGTGCGGCATGTTCTTCCGCTTGACGAACGCCTCCACCTTAGAGACGATGTCGCGCTGTCCGCGCACCTCATCGAACGATTTTGGCCGGTATTTCTCGGTCCAGATTGCGGAATCCTCCATGGTGCGGCGGAACGGAACGAGATTTAAAAAGGTATCCGTGGGGTGGCCGCGTTGAACAACAACCGCCCCGACTACCACGTTCCTCCTGCCACGGCCCCAAGCCTTGTGCACTCACATGCTGACCAGGGGTTAGGTTTATTAACGAGGAGGACAACCCCGACCGCATGACGGGGACGACAAAGGAGCATTGGTGCAAGGGCGAGTACTCGACGAGCGTCATCTGGCGAAGCACCTTCCTCGTCTCCCTGTGGATCTTCTACGGCATCATCCCGCACTACCTGCCGCTCCAGGCCCTCCTCTTCCTGAGCGCGGTCCTGCTGCTCTACGACGCGTTCCTCTGGTACGAAGGCGAGACGTTCCGCGCAGCCAACATCGCCGTCGCGCTCATCCTCAACACGGCCCTCGTCGCATATCTCAGCCCGCTCTTCAACCTCTTCCTGACGATCGTGATCACCGCCATCCTCTTCGTCGACATCGTGACGGCGCCGGGCTAGGACACGACCCAACAGTCAAGGGAGAAAAAAAGGATAAAAATCGTTTCTTACCGGTTGCCGACCGCCTGGATAATGACCGGCTGTGTAATGGATTCGCCGTAGCGGTACTTCAGATTAATCACCACGGGGTCGGTGAACATCCGCGAGCCGCCGGACGGCGTCGACAGCGTACAACTCACGCTCGTATCAGCGCCGCCAAACATCGTGATGACGCCCTCGTTCCCGCCGCTCAGCGTGCTGCAGTCGATCGTCATGCCCGGATCCTTGCTCGTCACCGCGACGTCCACCTTGTACTTGTTCATGTTCGTGACCCGCGAGTCGCAGTCCTCGTCCGCCGTGCGGCCGTAGAAGTCCCCGGAGCCGACGTGCTCGATGACGAAGTTGATCATCACCTTGTACGGCCCGAGCGGGTTCTGGACGAGGCTGATCACATGGAGCGGGCCGACGCTGTTCTGTGGGAGCTTCTCGCCGGTCAGCGTGCAGATGTCCTCGACGTTCTCGTAGATGTCATCCTTGTAGAAGATCGGCGCGGTCGCCCAGTTCTCGTAGTCATAGCACACGCGCGTCACCATGTTCTGGACGATGTTGCCTTGGAGTGGGTCCTGGTACATCAGGTGCTCGAAGACCATGTTGGCGAGCTGGCCCGGTAGGACCGTGCCGTCGAAGTTCTTGTGGCTGCCGAGGAGCGGCTGGTCGAGGTCCTTCGACATCTGATCGGGCGTGAGACCGAACGCTCTCGGAGAGAAGCCGTCGAGACTGACCCGAACGAACGGGTTGTCGGTACCCGTGCCGACGTCCGCCTCGCCCACGTTGTGGAGCGAGATGCCCATCGCGAACTCCATGCGCTGGTTGTCATACACCGCCGCGGGCGGCATGCCCTCAACTAGGCCGACATCGATGCCGGCGTTCCCGCCGATGAACGGGATGGTACGGTCAGGCGTCGTCGGCTGCGACCCGCACGACGCAATCAGCACGGCGACGAGGGCCAATGCGAGGATGATACGCTTCATGTTCTTACCTCCTTATGAGACTCTTTTGACTGGAACGATGCGGTCGATCGTCTTGCTGTAGCCATACCAGAGCTCGACGACGAGCGGCGCGGTGTACGCGCTGTTCAGCTCGGCGTACTCGATGGGATAGCTGCAGGTGAACTCCGCCTGGCCATTGTTGAGCCTGACCCTGCCGTCAGGCGTGCACCGGTCGCGGATCGAGGTCGTGCCGATACGCACCTCGCCGATCCAGAAGGCGTCCTTGTCGCTCGCCTTCGCTCCGCCGGGAAAGTACGGGCTGCACTTCTCGAGCTGGCCGGGGTCAAAGACCGTTCCGCCGCCGACGTTCCGGACCGTGATGTGGAAGACCGCCGTCCTGGGTGTGCTCTCCTGCGTGACGCTCGTGACGGCGAGCGGCGCCCCCTGCCCTCCTGACCACGAAGCCATCGCCGGCGAGCAGACCTTCCGCGTTTCGGCGTACGGCTGGGGGTCGATGCAAACGAGCGGCGCGGCGAAGGTCGTGTACATGTAGCAGCTCGTCGCCATGAAGTGCTGCTTGATCGTGTCGACGCCCTCCGGCCAGTTGACGATGCGGCCGGTGTACGGCACGTAGTCCTGCTCGCCACCGGGGTAATCGTACGTGTCGCCAGCGAGCAGGAACTCCTGACCCAGGTACTTCTCGAAGCTGATCCCGGCGAGGAGCGCGATGAGGAGGATGCCGTGCTCGCGCTTGTCGAAGCTGAGCTTTGTGTCGTCGAAGACGATGTCGAGCGAGGAGCCGCTTGACTGGTGGTCAAAGTTGACAATCAGGCTCGAGAGGATGCTGTTGTCGAACCAGGTCTTCCCCTTCACGGTGATGGACTGGAGCCAGTTGCCCTCGCCGCCGCTCCACTGGAAGTTGTCGCCGCACTGCATCGTCATGCCGAGCCTGTTGAGGCTGTAGTCGCCGATCCTGAGACTGCACGCCCCAGGGTAGGATTTCCCGATGGGGATCTTGTCGATCTCCACCAGGTGGGGGTCGTAGCCGGAGACGAAGACCGCGCCCCTGCTGTAGGAAGCCCCCTCGTTCCACACCTGGATGCTGAAGGGGAACTCGTTGACGCTCGAGTCCGGCACGTTGCCGTAGTAGTAGAGCCTCGGTGGGAGCTGGTCGAACTGCATCTCCACACCGTCCGTCCCCTGGTAGTACTTCGCCTGCGTCGGGTCGAGGTACTGGTTGCTGTTCCCGCCCCTGCTGAAGACGGTGCATCCAGCCAGAAGGAGGACCACCAGGAGGCCGAGGAGCAGATACCGTCGTGCCATTAGCATATCTCCCTCTCCGTGCTTTTTAAACTTTTTCACGTATGGAACGGCTCACTTCGTGCAGCACTGGTTGGTGCCTGGGCACCAGCTGTTCCCGTAGACGCATTTCCCGTCCGGAGCCAACGTGAGACACTCCTGGGCGGAGCAGCCGCACGTGAACACGCTCCCCGCTTTGGCGAGCGCTTTCGCGGCCGCGGGCATGTCGCTGCACGCCGGGTCGTCCGGCGAACGGCTGCAGTACGCGCACCGGACCTCGCCGTTGACGTAACCAGGGTCCTTGTCGCGTTCCGGATAGGTGGCAGTCGTCCGATCGTTCAAGACGCCCGGACGGCGGATGATGCCGACCTCGACCGCCGTCCCCGCCCGGTAGACGTAGCCGAGCGTGATCCGCAGCGTGGCGAGGTAGTTCGGCGCGTAGATCTTCACGCTGCCGGGGTCGAGGACGCACGTCGTGAAGCCCTCGTCGTCCCGTAGCGGGATGGGATCGGGCGAGCACGTGAGGTTGAGGCCGCTCAGCTCCGCCTGGATCGAGACGGTATCCGCCCCGTCAGTGGAGGCGAGCGAGCAGGCCGCGGCGAGCGCCTTCGGATCGTCCGTCGCCGAACGCAGGACGGAGCCGTCGCCGACGTTCCGGACGTGGATGATCAGCATGGGCTGGACAATGTCGGAGTAGCCGCGGCCGCCCTCGGCCGAGACGCGGAGGGGTGTCGGACGGTTCTCCACGGAGGTGATGGCGACCGGGGCGCCCTGGTCGCTGAACGCGAGGGTCTGCGCGGCGCAGACCTGCCGCTGCACGTTCCCGTTGAACCCGTTCGCGTCGACGCAGACGTTCGTCCCAAGCACGGTCTCGTACGGGTAACAGACGGAGGCGTAGAGCTGCGTCGAGGGGCTCTCGCGGGCGCCGAGAATCGGCTTGAAGTGCACGGTCGGTCGGAGGTCGAGCCATTCACCCGCGTTCCAGCCAGGCCCCTTGCCCGCGAGGACCTGATCCGGCTGCTTGACGTCCGCGGAGAAGAGGGGGTCCTGCTCGACCGTGGCATAGAAGGTGTCCGCCTTGAGGCTGGCGTAGATGTGACCGTATGCGACGTCGTGCGCCCCCTTGTTCCAGACGCGGAGGATGACCGGCACGTCCGTGTCCTCGTAGACCTGTTCGGGCGGCGTTCCCTCCTCGAAGCTCAGCACGAGTCCCTGGCTGCCCTGGTGATAGACGGGGGTCACGGGTCCTCGGGAGCAGGCCGCGAGGAGGAGGAGGACGACCAATGTGACGACCAATGTGAGGGGTGTAGTTCTCATCGTTCACCGCTCCAGGATCCTGACCGGGACCCGCTCCTCGATGTTGTACGTGTACCGTGCGAGGACGACGAACGTGACAGGCGTCTTCTCGCCGAAATCGAGCACCTCCTGCGCCGCCGCCCGTGAGGGCAGGACGAGCTGACACGTCACGGTCCGGTAGTCGAGGACCGCATCCATCTGCACCTTGGACTTATCGAACGTGTACCGGGTGAACTCGCCCTCATCCACCTTGTCGCTGAGCGCGGGGATGCACGCGTCCAGTTCGAACGGGTGCGGCACGAGCACATCCACGTGATCGACGCTGGCGAGCTCGCCCTGGCTCCACCGATTCGCGAGCGTGAAGCCGAAGCGCTGGTGGATGTACTTGCCGTCGCTCGGGTCGAGATCAATGTCGATTGGCTGCTCGTCCGCGGAGACGCCGAGCTCGACGGGGCCGTTCGTGTAGATTGCCTCGGCCGTCTGGTCGATCTCCAGGTCACGGTTGATGTCGCGCCCCTGACGGTAGTACTGCTCGATCAGCGACCGCGAGACGAACGTGTCTGTGATGTAGGACCAGGTCTCGAAGCCGAAGGAAGTGCCCATGACGCCGTAATAGGTGCCCGCAGTGAGGTTGTCGAAGGGGAAGGTGCACGTCACGTCCCGGAGGAGCTTGTAGTTCACCTCGATCGGTCCCTTCGGGTCGGGGACGCCGGCATAGCCCTGTTTGCCTGCCCGCTCGAGGCGGCAGCTCGGCGTGATGTTGACGCCGCCGTCGAGGAACGTCTTCGCCTCGAGCCGGGCGAGGATGACAGGCGGCGTCCCAACGGGCGTCTGGGGGTAGAGACTCTTCAGCCCGGTGATGTAGACGCCGTTCGGCTGCTCCTTGTTATCCTCGACCTGGCCCGCGTAGTACTCCGCGTACGGGTTGAACGTCGCGTTGATCTTCGTCTTCCACGCCTTGATGTTGAAGAGGCTGGAGCCTGCGATGCGCTGCTTGATGACGTTCCACGCGTCCGTGACGCCTGTCCAGAACGTGCGGAACGGGCCACCGAGGCTGACGCCGTGCGCCCCACCGATGTCCGGGATGGTGACCCAAGAGACTGCGATGATGATGAGCAGGATGGCGAAGCCGATGACGAGGAGTTTCGCGACGAAGCGGAGGGCGCTGTTGTCCTCCTGCATCGCGAAGAAGAGGAACCAGACTGGGAGGACGGAGAGGGCAACGATGACGTACGCGTTGTTCCGGATGAAGGGGATCTGGAGGATGTACGGCAGCGCGAAGGCGAAGAGGCTAACCCCGATGTAGCGCATGCTCTGCTGCGTGAAGTTCGTCCGGTAGTAGCCGAAGACCGCCCAGATGGTCAGGAGGACATAGAGCGTGAACATCAACGTCGCATGCGTCCCGCCCCGACTGAACCCGTTGATCACGTCGAAGAGATGGATGCCAATAGTGGCGAAGGCAAAGAGCCAGGTCCAGATGCCTGACGTCGCCTGGACGACCGCCTTCTGCGCACCGATGAACGTGCTGTTCGCGGAGTCGTAGCCGCGCTTGACCTTCTGCTGCGCACCAATGACTTTCTTGTTGGCGACCTTGAAGCCGCGGCCGATCGCGCCGAGGGCGCCGCCGCCGGCGACGTACGCCGCTTGCTTCTTCTCCTTGTCAGCCTCTTCCTTGTCCTTCTCGATAGTCTCCTTGGCGCCAGCGAGCAGCGTCTCCGTCTTCTCGAGCTCCTCCTGCAGGGCTTTCAGCTCAGTCTCCGCGCGTTCCGTGCTCGCTTGATTGTTCGCAGCCTTCTGGGAAGCGATGTCTGCCTCGGCGAGGTTGATGCGCGCGAGTAGCTCGATCCGCTTCTCCTGGAGTTCGTCGACGAATGATTCTGAGGTCATGGGAGAACCGTCGGTTTTCTTCGAGTGGTTGCCGGATTCAACCGAGCAGCTCGACCCGGAGCTCGGGCACGTTCAGCGCACCATTCACCGGGATGAGCTGGATTGAGTTCGCGTTGGGGATGAGAATGTTGGGGTCGAGGGTTGCCTGGTAGTAGTAGTCGCTCGTCTGGAACGTGTCCTTGTAGCCGTTCACGACGATCGCGCCCTGCTTGGCCGTGTTCCCGTCCGCGAAGCGGATCGTGACGACGACGCGGCCGGCGAAGACGTTCGCCTGCTCGAACATGTCGGGCGGCAGGTTGAAGTAGAGGACCGGGTAGTCGGACTGCTTGAGCACGCTCGAGACCTTGATCCGGTCGATGGTGTAGCTCCCTTGGTTGGACGTGAACCCGAGCCGGTTGTCGCCCGCGTTGAGCAGCGTCTTGGCGACGTCCTGCCGCGTCAGGACACCGCAGTCGATGAAGCCCGCGAAGAGGGGCTGGCCGTTGACGTTGACCGAGAGCCGGCCGGCCTTCTTCGGGTCGCACTGCGGCACCATCTCGAGGATCGCCTTGTCCATCTTCTGGTACTCGTCCGGCGTGATGGTGAAGTGCTGCTCGGAGCTGGAGTCCTGATAGCTCGTCACGTCCGCGCTGACGAGCACGTTCCGCAGCTCGTACGTGTTCGCCGTCCAGAACGCCCAGCTGGCGCTGCCCGCGTGGAACGTGAGCGTGTTGTCGGTCCGGAGATATTCCTGTGGGAGCTTGATGGGTTCGGGCGAACGGGTGGTGATGGCGCGCTCGAAGATAGGGTGGCCGTTCAGGCTGATCAGCAAGGGGCCCTTCGCCGCATCGACGTTGAAGGTGAGCAGGTAGTTCTTCCCGAGCGTCGGGTCGGCCTTGAAGGTGAGCGTCGCCTCCTGGCTCGAGAAGGCGCCCTTCTTCACGAGCATCGAGTCGATGAACTTGACCTCCTCGGTGTTCACCGCGGTGAAGACCGTCGTGCTGGGGATGCTGTGCTCAACCGTCCCCGGCCCTTGGTCGAGAAGCGTCCCGACATACTTGTCCATGAGGGTGACGCCCGTCCCCGTCGCCACCGGTCCACCGCCCGCGCCGTATATCCCTCCCGGCGCCTCCGTGCCTGAGAGGAGCGCCTCGCGCTGCGCAGGAGGGAGGAAGAGGATGTAGAGGATGATGACGACGCCGACGAGAAGGATAACGAGCGGCGTACTCGCCCTGAATTCCGCGCCGCGACGGCCGACCAGCATAGGTGCATCCCACAAAGCTTTATATATAAAGGTTTCTCTTTCCCTCGACGATGGTCAGGGACCGCGCCGTCCATGGGGCGAGCGACGGCGATACGACCGACCGAGGAGGGCCGAGGAACAACCCCTTATGGGTGGTCCGTGCACGCGATTTGTCGTCAGTCTCGCGAGCCGGACCGTGCGGCCCGGAAGAGAGCGATGCGGATTATCAAGAAGGACCTGAAGCAAGGCGTCTTCCTCCAAGCCGAGAGGCCGGATGACCTCTGGGTCCTCGCGGGCGTCATCACGCCCGGGGACGAGGTGCGCGGGTACACGGAACGGAAGGTCAGGATCGGCGACGGCCAGGAAAGCAAGGCGAAGGTCACCCGCAAACGGGTCTTCCTCGCGGTGAGGGTCGAGAAGACCGAGTATGACGGCACCTCGCTCCGCGTGCTTGGCACGATCTCCAACGGACCGGATGATATCCCGCGAGGAGAGCACCACAGCTTCGTCCTCGAGCCGGGCAGCGAGATCACGATCCACAAGGCGGAGTGGCCCTCCTATCAGCTCCGGAAGCTCGAGGAGGCGAAGAAGGAGGATGCGGCCATCCTCGTCGCGCTCTTCGACCGCGAGGAAGCGCGGTTCTACGGCGTCACGCGCCGCGGCGTCGAGGAGCTCTCCCGTCTGAAGGGGGATGTCCCCAAGAAGGGCTTGGATGAGAAGAAGACGGCCAACTTCTACAAGGAGATCGTCGCGCAGATCCAGGAGTACCTGTCCCGGGGCTACCGCCACGTGGTCGCGGGCGCGCCCGCGTTCTGGAAGGAGTACGTCGAGAAAGAGCTCCCTGCGGAGGTGAAGAAGGTCACCGTCCTCACGACGATCAGCGCGGTCGAGAAGACGGCCATCCGGGAGCTGCTCGCGCGTCCGGAAGTCGCGAAGCTCCTCAGGGAGAGCAGCACGCTGCGCGAGATGGCGCTCGTCGAATCCGCGCTCGAAGCGCTCGGCAAAGAACGGCTCGCCTACGGCGAAGCGGATGTCAAGGAGGCCGTCGACGCGGGGAACGCCTCAGCCGTCATCGTGACTGAGGCCGAGATCGTGAAGCGGCGCGACAACGGACGATATGCGGAGCTCGAAGCGCTTCTCCGCGCGGCTGAAAGGACGCGGGCAGAGGTCCACGTCCTCGCGTCCGAGGAAGCGGAGTCGAAGATCGGCCCGCTCGGCGGTGTCGTCGCGAAGAAGAGGTGGTGAGCATGGCCGTCGCGCCGCTGGAGATCGTCACCGCGATCAAAGGGAAGCGCGAACTGTCCACGCTCGACGACGCATACGTCCGGGATAGAATCCAGAAAATCCTCAAAAAGGAAAGAAGGATCTCTGAAAAGATAGCACAATCCAAATCCTTCAAGGAGTTCTCGAGGAGCGCCGAGTTTAAGGCTCTGAAGAGCCTCGTCCGGGAAGAACTCAGGAAAGTCTATGGCGTCTTCCAGAAGGAGAAAAAGAAGGGGGAAAGAGGGAAGAACGAAAACGCCTCCCCCGAAGAAAAACTCCTCTCTCACCGGAGTTCGGCGGAAAGGTACGCGTATTATGAGGAGATCTACAAGAAGCTCTTCTCCATCACCGGCAAGCCGACAACGCTCCTCGACCTCGGCTGCGGCGCCAACCCGTACAGCTACGCCATGCTGGGTTGCACGCCCTATTACGTCGCCGTCGACCTGCCGAGCAGCGACTTACAGGAGATCGCTGATTTCTTCAGGAAAAGGAAGATTGAAGGGGAGGTCCTCGGGGTTGATCTGGTGAACAACTACGCGAAAGTCGGACTCCTGCTTGAAAGCAACCACTTCGACGTCGCCTTCCTCTTCAAGCTGCTCGACAGCCTCGAGACCGTGAAGCGAAACATTTCAGGAAAACTCCTCGACGCGGTGAACGCGACATGGCTCGTCGTCTCCTTTCCCACCGTTTCCATCGGCGGCAAGAAGCACATCAAGAAGGAGCGACGCGCATGGTTCGAGAAGCTGCTGGCGCGGAAAGGGTGGTACTACGAAGAGCTCAGCGTCGGGAACGAAGTGTTCTATCTCGTCCTGAAGGACCCGATTGCGCTGAGCAAGCGGTACTACGCGGCGAACGCGAAGGACCTCACGGCGAAATACGTGACGGACATGACGCCCGAAGCGGACATCTTCGGAAAATTCCTGAAGACGGGAAAAGTTCTTGACATGGGCTGCGGTCCGGGGCGCGACACCAGGATGCTCAGGCTGCGCGGCTACGACATGACCGGCATCGACCAGAACGCCCAGTTCCTCAGGGTCGCGAAGCGGCGGAACCAAGGAGTACGATTCGTTGAGGGGGACTTCAGGATGCTCCCGTTCAAGGACGGCGAGTTCGACGGCGTCTGGAGCATGGCGAGCATTGTCCATCTCTACGACGACGACCTGAAGCGCGTCCTGGAGGAGTACAGGCGCGTCCTGAAGCGGGGCGGGAAGCTCCTCGTCACCGGGAAGGAGGGGAAGAGCAGACTGAACGAGCGTCATGGCGCACAGGTGTTCTTCCGCCACGACACGAAGGAGGAGCTCGAGCGGTTCATCACCGACGCGGGATTCACCGTGCTCCATGCCGAGATCCGACCGAAACGGACCAAGATCCACGAACAGCTCGACTTTGTCTACATCATCGCGGAGAAGAAATAAAGCTTGCCCTTGAGAAACGAAAAAGGATCAGAAAAAAATTTTACGCCTTGATCTTCTTCATCTCCTTCCACGCGAGCTCGAAGAGCTCCTCGAGAGCATTCGAGAAGAACGGCGTGTTGATCCAGATGCCGATGTCGTACGTCGGGTGGACGTCCGCGTCGTCGAGAATCATGAAGACAATCTCCTTGCCGTCCACAATCGTGAAGCGCGCGCGGCTCTTGCCGCAGTCCCTGACCTCGGCAATGCCCTTGAGCTCCTTCTCCGCCTCCCTGGTCTCCTTCGACAAGGGAGCCGCGATCCGGATCTTGACGCCGCGCTTCGCGACCTCCTCGAACACGGGCTTCAGGCCTTCGACCTTGCGCAGGAGTCCTTTCGACGTCGTCATCAGCGTGACGGTCTTCTCCGCGCCCCTGATCGTAAGCTCGAGGTGGTTGTAGAGGTTGTGCCTCCCCTTGAGCGCGCCCGAAAGGTCGGTCGGTTCGACGAGCTCGACGCCCTGCGTGTGGAGGTTGTGCAACTCGTGGAGGACATCGGTCTTCTTCAGGTCGGTGAGGCGTTGCACCTGGTCGTCCGCCGCCTTCTTCACGTTCTTCTTGACGCGTTCCACGACCTCTTCGGGCGGGACCGCGATGTACTTGATCGGCTTGCCGATTTTCAGGATAATGAATCCCTTCTTCTCCAAGGACTCGAGCACGTCGTACGAACGGGAACGAGGCACGTTCGCGATGTCGGAGAGCTCGCCGGCCGTCGAAACGCCGCGGCTCAGGAGCGCGGTCCAGATCTTGACCTCATAGAGGTTGAGGCCGAAGTACCGGCGCAGCCTAGTCAGAAATTCATCTCGCACTATCATGTTCTTCTACCCCCATTACAGGGTCCCCGTTTCCGAGGAAATCACCCCTTCTTAGTTTCGATTAGTGGTGACTACTTTAAATGTGTTCCGGAATTGTCGTTCTCCGGGAAAGAAAACACCTGTTTGTTGTCGGCCGAGAGGAACAGAGCGTACGACGATAGGTAGACGGTTTGTGAGCCAATCCTCGTGCACTCGCGAGCGGCCGAGCCGCCACGGGCGCGTTGCTCGACCTTTTCACCGCGGCTAAACCCACCACTAAGTATATAAAACCAGAGCGACTGGTCGCCCTGCATGGCGACGAAAGCGGAACGCCTGGTCGCGGGGCTACACAAGTACGAGCGCGCGGTCCTGCCACACCTCACGACAAAGGGCACGCTGAGCGAGCTGGCGCGCGCTTCAGGATTACAGGAGGTCGAGGCGATGCGCGCCCTGCAATGGCTCGAGGGCAAGGGCTGCCTCACGATCGCGACCGAGGAGCAGGCGTTCCTCATCATCCTCGCGAAAGGGCGGGAGGCAAAGCTCCACGGGCTCCCGGAACGGCAAGCGCTGCAGGCGCTCCTCAAGGAGAAGGAGCTGACCGTCGACCAGATCAAGAAACATCTTCCCGCGTACGACAAGGACGCGCTCGGCGCGGTGGTCGGCGCGCTCAAGCGGATGGGTGTCCCCTTCATCACGAATAAGTCCGGGAAGCCCGCCTTCAAGTGGGTCGACGGGCTCGACGCCCCGGTCAGCGAGTCCGAGAAGCTCCTCTCCGAGGCAGCGGATCACGGCTGGCGGCTGCCCGTCACGGCTGCCAGGAAGGAAGCCGCCGCCGAGCTACTGAAACGGAAAGGCTACGGGTCGCTCGAGAAGCGGAAGGAGAAGAAGTACACACTCACACCGTTGGGCGTCGCGCTCACGAAGGCCAAGAACCGCGGGAAAGAGTACGCGGAACGGTTGACGCCGAAGATGCTCGTGGATGGCTCCTGGAAGGAAGCGGCGTTCCGGCCGTACAACGTCACGATCAACGTCCCCGCGAAGAGCGGCGGACGCGCGCACTTCGTCAACGAGGCGATCGCGTACATCAAGCGGATCTGGCTCGACATGGGCTTCGAGGAGATGACCGGGGAGCACGTCCAGACGGCGTTCTGGGACCTGGACGCGCTGTTTGTCCCGCAGGACCACCCCGCGCGGGAGATGCAGGACACCTTCTACCTCGAACAACCCGCGGCCGGCAAGCTGCCGCCAGACGTCCACAAGCGGGTGAAACGCGTGCATGAGGACGGCGGCGACACGGGCAGCGTTGGGTGGCGCTACGCGTTCAGCGACGAGGAAGCGGCGCGCACCCTCCTCCGGACGCACACGACCGTGCTCTCGGCGCACTACCTGGACAAGATACGTCGCGGCGAGAAGCGGCTGCCTGCGAAGTTCTTCTCCGTGAACAAGGTCTATCGCAACGAGGCGCTGGACTGGAAACACCTCTTCGAGTTCCACCAGGTCGAAGGGATTGTCGTCGCCGACAACATGACGCTCGGCCACCTGAAGGGTTACTTGCGCGAATTCTTCACCAAGATGGGCTTCGCCGACGTCCGGATACGGCCAGCACACTTCCCGTACACCGAGCCATCGTGCGAGGTAGACGTGTATGACAAGAAGAAGAAGCAATGGGTCGAGCTCGGCGGCGCGGGCATCTTCCGTCCGGAAGTGACGAAGACGCTCATCGGTCGCGAGGTGCCCGTCCTCGCGTGGGGCCTCGGCATGGAGCGAATCATCAAGGAGTACTACGACCTCGAGGACATCCGCGACCTCTATCGCAACGACCTCGAGCAATCCAAGACGATGAAAGCGTGGTTGCGATGAACCTCACGGAACTCCAGGAGTCGGCGCGCGCCGAGCGGGAACGCCTCTGGCGGCACTACAAGGTGGAGGACGAGCGCGTCCGCGCCCTGGCACACATGACGAAGGTGACGGAAGAGGTCGGCGAGCTCGGCGAGGAGGTCCTGATGCACCTCGGACTCCAGCGCAAGAAGAAGCTCGACGGCCGCGCGGAGGGCAACATCGAGAAGGAGTTCGCCGATGTCATCTACACGACGGCAATCCTCGCAGACGGCCTCGGCGTCGACCTCGACGCGGTCATGGCCGCGCGCATCGCGGAGATCAAGAAGAGGGACTACGAGGAGTGAACCATGCCGACGATAACACTCAGCAAGAAGGAGCTGCTCAAGACGCTTGGCAGGAAGCTGTCCGCCGACGAGCTGAAAGAGCGCATCTCGATGCTCGGCACGGACCTCGAAGGCATCTCCGGGGACGAGATCAACGTCGAGATCTTCCCGAACCGTCCGGACCTACTGAGCCAGCAGGGCTTCGCGCGCGCCTTCGCCGCGTACCTCGGCATCAAGACAGGACTGAAGACGTACGACGTCAAGAAGAGCGGCGAGCAGGTCATCGTGGACGCGTCCGTCAAGAAGTGCCGGCCGTACACGGCGTGCGCCATCGTCAAAGGATTGAGGATTACAGAGGAGCGGCTCAAGGAGATCATTCAGGTGCAGGAGAAGCTGCACATCACGTTCTGCAGGAACCGCAAGCGCGCAGCCATTGGCATCTACCCGCTGGAGCACATCGCGTTCCCGATCAGCTTCAAGGGACTCAAGCCCTCGGAGATAACGTTCCGGCCGCTCGAGGCGCGTGGCGAGATGACCGCGAAAGAGATCCTCGAGGAGCATCCGAAGGGGAAAGAGTATGCCTCCTTGCTGGACGGCCTGGAACGGTACGCGTGCTTCGTCGACGGCAAGGGGAACATCATGTCGCTCACGCCGATCATCAACTCGCACCTCACCGGGAAGATCACGGAAAGCACAAAGGAGGTCTTCGTCGAATGCTCGGGGTTCGACCAGCGCATCCTCGACGAGTGCCTCGCGATGGTCGTCACCGCACTCGCGGATATGGGCGGTACGATTCACAGCGTCGAGCTCGTCTACCCGAACACAAAGCGTACGAGCCCGAACCTCGCACCGAAGCGGATGAAGGTCGACCGCGCGTACATCAACGGGCTCATCGGCCTCACGTTGAAGGAGCCGGAGCTCAAGCGGCTTCTCGAACGGATGGGGTACGGCTACGAGCAAGGGCACGCGCTCGTGCCCGCATACCGGACGGACATCCTCCACCAGGCGGACCTCGCGGAGGACGTTGCGATTGCGTACGGGTATGATAAGGTGCCTGAGACCATCCCTGCGGTGGCGACGATCGCGCAGGAGTCCCCGTTCGCCGTGTTCGCGGACAAGGTCTGCGCGCTGCTTACAGGCCATGGACTCCTCGAGTGCAAGAGCTACAACCTCGTCAACCGGGACGTGCAGACGACGCGGATGGGCGTCAAGATGGACGTCGTGAAGATCAAGAATCCGGTCTCGCTCGAGTACGACTCATTGCGCGCATGGGTGCTGCCCTCGCTGCTCGAGACGCTCGAGCGGAACAGACGGCACGAGTACCCGCAGCGAGTCTTCGAGATCGGCCGCGTCTTCGCGAAGAAAGCCGGGACGGAGACCGGCGTCGCCGAGAAGGAACGGTTGGCGGTCGCGCTCTGCGGCGAGGACGCGGACTACACCGCGATCCGGCAGCTCCTCGACGACCTCTGCGCCAAGCTCGGCCTCGAACCGACGTACGCAGAGACAGAGCATGCAAGCTTCATCCCGGGCAGGGTCGCGCGCGTCTCGATCCAGAAAGAGGAGGTCGCGTACATCGGCGAGCTCTCTCCGAAGGTCCTCGCGGCCTTCGGCCTGACGATGCCAACAGTGGCGTTCGAGCTGGATCTCACGACAGTCTTCAAGCAGATCTAGGCATCTTCTTCGGTCTCGTCGGGTAGCCCACGAGGTACATCCGGAACGTGAAGAGGAGAAGGACCACGCCGAGGTAGAGCTGGAGCAGCATCTGGATGACAACGGCCGCGATGTTCAGCGCACCGTAGCCGACCGAGCCGGGATGCAGCTGCACGAGGAGGCCGAACGGCGTCGTCGCGAGCGTGAGCCCCACACCAAGGATGAGGCTCGTGCCGAGGACGAGGAGGTAGCTGAGGAGGACGTGGCCCGTGCGCTCCTTAAGCAGCACAAAGCCTTTCGCGATGGCTGCGGCGGCCGTTGCGTCCTCGCGGATGACGATGGGCTGCGTGAAGAACAATAACGAGCCCAGGAAGAAGGCCGCGACGAGGAACGCGAGGCCAAAGAGGACGGCGAGGATGATCGCCGCGATCCGCGCGGCGGAGGATGCGATGGCGAGGAGAACCGTGATCCCTGCGGGGAGCGCGGCCGCGAGGAAGAGGAGCGCGCCGAGGATCTGCAGCCAGAGGAGACGCCACACCCGGGTCTTCGCGACGGCGAAGAACGTCCGTTTCCCCGTCGTCTTTCCTTCCGCGGCGTCGTTGACCATGCCCAAAGCCCCGGCCGTGAACCACGCGTTCAGGAGCAGGGTGAGGAAGAGGCCGATGGTGACGGCGACGAGCGCGACGATCTCCACCGACCACGAGATGCCCGTGGCGACTGCCGCGGCGCCAATCGCGACCAGGATGCCAACGACGATCGCGACGCAGACCATCTGGAGGAGGAACGGCACGAGAAGTATTGGCTTTCGGTAGACGTCAGCGAAGCTTCGTCCGAGTTCGGAGACATAATCCACCATAAGAGTGGGGAAAGAGAAGAAGGGGTTTAAAAAATTTAGGCCTTCTTCGGCTTAGTAGAATATTCCCTACTTCACTGACCGGAACCGCTCACTGAAGTGAGCGAACCCTGTCAGTTCCGTCGAGCCAAGCCAGCGTTGCCTCTGAGGCAACGTCTGGCAATGCTGGCTTCG
>Ga0114931_10001179_pt1 | contig 33245 bp, 32 predicted proteins | sample 2SBtaG_FD_89579 | JGI IMG/M metagenome (GOLD analysis project Ga0114931, IMG submission 89579) | Deep subsurface microbial communities from Kolumbo volcano to uncover new lineages of life (NeLLi) - 2SBTROV14_V59a metaG | ecosystem: Environmental > Aquatic > Marine > Volcanic | place: Kolumbo...
CGCACCGGCACGCCGGCCGCTTCACTCAACTCGACCACCCGCCTTACCGTCGTGGATTTGGCCGACGGCATGGCCAGCAGCACCAGCTCGATATCCAGCCGTTCCACGATAGCCGGAATATCCTGAAAAGTACCGACCACGCGGACACCGTGGATCTCCAGACCGGTCTTGCGCCGGTTGTCGTCGACGAAAGCAACCGGATGAAACTGCCCCTCGCCGTGCGAGAAAATATCCCGCACCAGCAATTCACCGCCCTGCCCGGCACCCGCTATCAGCACCCGCTGCCCGGTGCCCAGATAAACGCGGTGATCCTTGGTCCAGCGGTACAGCAAACGCGGCCCGCCCAGCAGCATGGTCAGCAGAATGGGATACAGTACGAACACCGAGCGCGGAATGAATTCCATGCGGGTGACCAGAAAGATCACCGCCAGCGACACCACCGTGCCGACCAGCACCGCGCGCACAATGCGCAACAGATCCGGCACCGAGGCAAACCGCCAGTGACCGCGATACAGGCCAAAGGCATAGAAGGCCACCGCCTGCACCGCCATCACCAGCGGCAGCCAGGTCAGCGCCGGGCCCAGAAAAGCTTCGGGAATGGCGCCCAGATTGAAGCGCAGCCAGTAAGCCGCAAACCAGGCCAGCGGCACCATCAGCAGATCGTGCAGCAACACCACAAACGGATTGCGGAAACGAATTGCCGATTTGCTGAAGGATTTATTCATCAGTCCTTTCATTTTCCCGTGCACTGATCGTCGTCTTGGCTTTTCCCGGCGTCAACCGGTCATTATCTACGTCATCCCGGTTACTCTCTGCGTCATCCCGGCGCTCCCTAGATCCCTTCGGGATCATCAGGGATACATCAACTCGCGTTGCGAGTTCGAATAAGGCCGGGATCCAGGTTTTTGATTCTACAAGATTCCAACCTGCGCCGGAATGACGTTTATATCCTGTCAAACCCCCACAAACCCGGCAAATCCCGCTCCAGCAACTGTCCGAGAAGCTCCACATCCTCCCGAAAGGCGGCTTTCAGTCCTTCACGAAAGGCACCGGATAACTCCGTACGCGGTTGTGGCTGTTTCAACCAGCGGTCGGCCAGCGCCGGCAACGCCCGGGTGACGGGGTGATAACGCATGCGCGTGATCAGATTCCGCAGCGCCGGCGGCGCACTGCGCACCACTCGCCCGGCCAGCCCGGTGCGCAGCGCATGGGCCTCGTTGACAACCGGGAACTCGTTCCGTCCGTCGTCTTCCAGACCGAGAAAATCCAGCACCTGACGATACGTTGCAGCCGTGTCGGCAATGAAATCGTCGAACAGGATCAGCAAGGTCTGTTCGCGGGGAAACACCCGCCACAAACGCTCGACCTGCTCGCCCAGCAAACCGATGCGCCGGTAAGCCAGCAGCTCCGGCTCACGGCACAGACGCGGAATATGCCGCCCCTGAGCCCTTTCCTCCTGTAAAGACCAGGCGCGCTCGAAGGAGGGTTCATCTTCATACAGCGCCGCCAGAAACTGCTGGTGCAACGCCGGAATCATATCCAGCGGATTGCGCAGCATAATGATGATTTGCGCATCCGGGTTGAAAGCCCGGATGTTCGCCAGGGCGACCCGGGAGTAAAGATAGACCACCGAACCTTCCCCCACCCGCTGCTCCGGTGCGGCCGCCATAAACTGTTTTTCATAGTCCGCACGGGTTCTGATAAAACGGTGCTCCGCAAAATCCTCGCAGAAATAATTCAACTCCTTGGGATTGGAGAAAAATACGCCGGGATGCTCGCGCAGATATTCCGACAGCGCCGTGGTACCGGACTTGGGCGCCCCGGCGAGAAAGAAATCAGGCAGTTTCACGGCCTGACTCCCACCAGCGCCAGTACCGAAGGCTCGACACCCAGCCGCCTGCGCACCACCCACCGCAACAACAGATTCCATAACACTGCCGTGACCGCCGTGGAGATGGCCGCGCCGGTGATGCCATACTCCGGAATAAGCAGCAGATTGAGAACCAGGTTGATGCCGGCCGCCAGCATCAGCACCTGCAGCATCTGGCGCTGATGGCCGGTCATGCTCAACAGAAAACCGACCGGGCCGGACAGCGCATTGACCGCCTGTCCGGCGGACAGAATCAGAAACGGATAAAACGCCGGCAAATAATCCTCCCCGAACAGCGCCAGTACCCTGTCGCCAAACAGACCGATAAACAGCAGCATGGGCACCACGAACAGCAACATGGCGCGCGCCATCATGAGCAAAAGCTGCTGCAACTTGTCGTTTTCCCCCCGGGCATGCAGGCGCGAAATGACCGGCGCCACAATGGCATTCATGGCCATCAGGGCAAAAATCAGCAGATCGGCAAAACGGCTGGCTGCGGCATAAACACCCGCTTGCTCTTCCCCGGCCAGGCTGGACAGCATGATGATATCCAGGCGTACGATCAACAACTGCAACAGCGCAATCAGCCCCAAAGGCACAGCGATCCGCAGCCACTCCGGCGCCTGGTAGTCCGGCGTCGCGGCGGAGACCGGCTTTGGCATCGCCCGCCGCTGCCAGAGCCAACCGAGCGCAAAGGCCAGCAATGCGGCCACCAGATTCATGCCTAGGGCCTGCGGCGCCTCGACCTCATGCTGTGATCCGAAGTAGAACGCCAGCAACAACCCGATCAATACCAGCGGCCGCACCACGTATTCCGGCGCCAGGGCAGAAAAGATGCGGTGCAACCCGCGCAGAATGGCCTGGCGTTGTGCCGACAGCACATAGAACGGCAAAGCACCCAGGCCCACAACAAAAGCCCAGAACTGCAGCGATGACTGCTCCGGCGCCAACAGCTTCAACAGCGCCGGTACCAGCACATAGACCATCACCGCCAATGCCAGCCCCGTCATCCAGCCGAGGCGCAAAATACCCCGCAACAACCCCCAGGCCTGCTCCTCGACATAGACCGGCACAAACCGTAACAACAGATAATTACTGCCCAACAGACCAACGATGGTCAGCAACTGCAGCCAGGCCATCACCGTTGCGAAAACACCATAATGCGCCGCCCCAAGCACCCGCGCCAGCAGCACCTCCGAGGCAAAGATCAGCAAGGCGCCCACCGCCTGAAGCACGAAAGAAACCAGACTGCCACGCAATAACAACTGCCGCATGGCCGGTTCAGTCACGGCCGTAAACCCCGGTGTAACGGCGATACAAATACCGGGACAGACTGGCCAGATGCCAGCGCAAAAAACGCAGATTGCGGTGGCTTTCCCGCCGCGCGTCATGCACCACCGACACCGACGGACACAACATCACCCGGCCACCGGCAGCCGCCACCCGGGCACAGAGATCGACATCTTCATAATAAAGATAAAAGCGCTCGTCGAAGCCCCCCAGACGCGCAAAATCCTCGGAGCGAAACAGCATGAACATCCCCGCCACCCAGGGCACCGGAAGACAGGAATCCCCCGGTGTATAATGAATGCGGCCATCATCCCTGCCCAGCGCCTTGGCCAGCAGCCCGGAAAAAGTCGGAAAAACCCGCGCGCTGTCTTCCTGCTGCCCCGCCGGATTGACCACCGCCGGAGCGGCAAGCTGACAGCCCGGCTCATCCAGCGCCCGGATAAGCGCGGGAAAAGGATCATTGGAAAGGCGGATATCCGGGTTGAGAACCGCAAAATACTCCGTATCGACCTGCTTGAACGCTTGGTTATGGTTGGCGCCGAAACCCTGTGGCGTATCGTTATCGATCATGCGGAGCCAACTGGATCTGTCGTGATTAAAGGCAATAGCCGCTTCAGGGATATTTCGAGTCACAATAACGGAAGAAACCGACTGGCAAGCGGACAGCTCCTCAAGCAGGGCAGGAATCAGTTCGCGGTGCCTATGGGATATAATTGAGACAGTAATACCGGCCACAGGATAACATCAGTAAATATAAAAAAAACAACATTTATTAAGGCAGAATTAATGGAGATGTGTCACACGAAAGTAGATCCGGTAGCCTTGCTGGCAACCAGCGGAATTACATTTATGTGTTAATTACACTCAGCTTATTTTTGAAATAATAGCTCACTTAACTCATAAAGCGAATGTGTCTGTAAATCTGCTTTTGGCAGGACGGCAAGACCATTAGATGCGAACAAGACAGTTTTACCAACGCCTGCCGCTTGAGCTGCAGCAATATCAGAAGCTTTATCTCCGACGAAAATTGAATCTTCAAGAGAAAATCCTAGTTCATCTCTGGCACGTATAATCATACCGGGATTAGGCTTTCGATCGTACGAATCGATTTTATATCTCCCAATACCGTATTCGGGATGATAAGGGCAATAGTAGACCTCATCAATCTTTATACCCTCTTCAAGAAATTTATCGCACATCCATTCAGTTAAATTCAAAAACTGGGCTTCAGTATAATATCCTCGCCCTATACCAGCCTGATTGGTAATAACGACAATTGCGAAGTTTTTCTCTATGGCACGCCTACAAAGATTAAATATCCCATCTATAAATACGAAATCATCAACCTTATGAACGTAGTTGAATTCTTTATTAATCACGCCATCCCTGTCTAAAAAAAGTGCAGCTCTCATTAATAACGTTGTCCAGTACAATCCCATCATTAAAGATGCATTACAAAAAGACAGTCTGATTTCAATAACTCCGGCAGGCCGGGCTTATTTGGTGACCATAAATAACAAGACTAAACTTCCTTATCCACACCCTGACATAGAATTAACCTTTGAAGTTAACAGATCTCGAAAATACAATATAGGCAATACTGGGGTAGAAAACTATCAAGAAATTCGCATTTAAACGGTAAATAAAAACTCTTGTTGCAAACAAACCCATGATCGGACATGGTCTTTATGAGTTCTTCTTCCGAGTAGAATTTCTTGTGATCAGGGTCTGCTGAGTAACCACGCTTTCCTGGCACACCAATTAATAACCGCCCTCCTGGTGCCAGAACACGACGTATTTCATCGAGCAATTGTCGCGGATCTAATAAATGCTCAAGGACATTATCCAGTACCACCCCATCAAAAGACGCATTTCCGAAAGGCAAGGAGTCTATTTCCATGACTCTCGCATCTAGCCCTAATTTCTGGCACCATTCTACAGCGTGCCTATTTATATCCAAACCGATAGTCCCTGGCAGATAGGCAAGAAAGTCGCCGATCCCACAGCCGATATCTAATACACGACCAGATAGATTCTTCGCGAGTCTAGGATACAACCAAAACTTTCGATACAATAGCCCTAACAATCCTCGGCTGCGAAGATAATCGAAATATTTAGCATGGGCGCTATGATCCGCGATTATAGGAATGGCCGAAGTTTCATGAACATTAATAGGAAGTAACCCGGAAAACCTGGTAAATAATCCATCTTTTTTCCTACGTATAGGTACAAGGCGTTTATCCATGTATCGAACCACATCTGAAACTCTAATTTTGCGCCGAGACTGGATAAGATGCCTTTTTTTCCATACTTTACCAAGGCCGTTAATTGCGTCAATTTTAGCACTCAGCACTAGTCGCCATTGCCCTGTAGGAATAAAGCGTATAATAGCCAGTACATTCATAATTATGTGGACAGGAAAAAATAACCAGAAAGCATAGCCAGGCATATTTTTAATGTATGCCCATACGAGATTACGGTGGCCATAGTAAACAGAAAAATTACTACGATGCCCCCCAGAGGTCACTGAACCGACATGGTAAGCTATTGCTTTAGGAACAAGAAGACACCTGTAACACATAAGCCTCATTCTAAAAGCAAGATCCACATCTTCAAAATAACAAAAAAAATCTTCATCAAACCCGCCCACATCCTCCCAAGCAGCCTTGCTATACATGGCCGCAGCTGCACAGGGAGCGAAAACTTCTGATTCAGTTATCTCGGTAGATGAAAGTCTTCTTCCATAACCACGACGCCAGCCGATACCACTAATGTGATAAATATCACCCACACCATCAAGATACTCATGATTATCGGACATAACGGAAACACTGGCAAAAAAGGAATAGTCTCTTCTGCGTTCTGCTGCAGAAAGCATCTGTTCCAACCAATCAGGCCATAGAAAGGCATCAGGGTTGATTAATGCAATATAGTCACATTCGTCCAACTCTGAAACACCAAGGTTGTTAGCATGGGCAAAGCCGGTATTTTCATCTAATCTAATGTACCGGGTGTTCTCTGGTGTAGCGCAGTCAAGTTCATCGATAGCACAATCACTGTTATTATCAATAACGATTACCTGTTTAGGCATATGTTTGTTTTTTTATTGCAGCGAGACACTTACACAAAACTTCAAAAGAGTTCCAGTTGATAATTACTATTCCAACATTAGGTTGATCTGAAATAGCACCAGCCACTAAATAACCCTCAATTGAAAATTTAAGCCAATTAAATCCAACCTATAATAAGGCATCACGAAAACTCAAAGCGCATCCCAACGAGTCTATGTAATTTTTCCTGGTCGCTTTCATACTTCTCCGCAAGCATTCTCCTGGTATGGAAATTCATAGGAGGGACTTCTTTCAAGTTATAAGCACTAGCCTTCTTAATAATCTTTGTCCCTCCTATCCCAAGCACATCGGCGATCATCCTAATCGAATACTGCAGAAATGGCACTTTGGCTCCATACTGGCCAATCTTTCTGGCAGAAGTCTTCGCTTGGAATTGCTCATCGACACAAAGGAAAGAATATATTTCCCTCAAAGTATCCTCTACATCACATTTCAACTGATCAAGAGTCAAGAATAAAAACTGACGTCGATCAAAAAGACTGAGATATCTCCCCACTTGTTCTCCATACAATCCAGACCTATAGTACATATAATTATAAAGGTATTGCTGCCCTAGAGCACGCTCACCCCATGCTTGAAATCTTCTTTCCTCTACCAACAAGGCCTTTTCAAATGTCCCAATATTCTCCCAACCAGATCTGGTCATATGATGATATAAAGAATAAGCTCGATCTACCGGATTTCTTAAAATTACTATGAAAAGAGCATTCGGAAATAATGCATTCAATACTGGCGCTGTTTCCGGGTCCGTAAGGTATGCATGCGACGCATCCCCTACTACTACCTCTGATTTAACTCCCTCAAAGAGTCTAAAATATTCAATTGGATTTCGTACAACTTGATACGACTCGCAGAAAAAAGTTGGCTCTTTAATTGCAGGAAAAAAAACAGCGGGATGCTGACAAAGCGCATGATACAGTGTCGTTGTACCGCATTTTGCAGCGCCCAAAATAAAGAAATTAGGAACTTTTATTCCCATGGGCAATCCACTAAATCATAAGCATTATTGCTAACCATAAAACATTCAATGCATGGAATAAATTAAAGAGTGGTTACTAGTTCTATAGCCCATCCAATTATCATGATAATATCTGCACATGTACACTCTTCCGCCTAGACTCGAAATCCTGCATCTTATTTTCACGATCTGGCAGGGCTTTTATGCGTTTATCTAATTCAGAAACAGCAAAATTATACAACAAAATATCGTACTGATTATTTTGCAGCAATATATTAAAAACATCTCCAAGCTTATCTTTAATAGCACAAACACGGGACTCAACTCCAACTTTCAACCCTTGAGATACGTTTTGCGCCTGATAAGATAAGTCAACTTCTAAGTTGCTTTCACGCAAGACAGATTCAAATAAAACCATACTGTCATCAAACTTATCAACCAGTCCGAGCAATTGCACATTAGCGACAAATTCCTTCGCATTGACTAAGTCAAGCTCATTTATCGGAAACTTTAAAAAATTCCTCTTTGGGAGACATCGAACTGTATGAAAATTTCTTATTGTTGGAGGAACATCCGGTCGCATCCTCCAAAGCACATATTCTGAAAAACTCAATTCTTTTGCTTTAATTAAACCCAGTGTACACGCTGGCTCCTGAAGTTTTTCAAAATGATAAACAGATGAAACACGTTCGATTGGATGTCTAAACATCATAAGCAAGTTGATGTTAATGCGAGGAATAATTGGCAGAGGTAATCGCAGATGGTGGGTCGACAATGCTTGTATATCTTCGTTATTTCTCAGAAAAGTAGACAGGTATTCAGCGCCAGCTCTCATACTTTCGTTGTCTCTATGATCTATAAATCCATCCCCATAACTGCGCTGTAAGGCCCAATCTATAGTGGAGCCGGCGTTTTTAAATAAATGATGATGAAGGATAACTGAGCGACTTGTATTCATAAATATTAAATAATGTCTAATCCAGGAAATTTACTAACAAACCATTTGAGTTATTCTGAGGAAATAACGGAAATAAACAGTACTCACAATGAGCATCACTATGCTTCCATGAAATAAAACACCGTTACAAATTGTCCGGAATCATTTCATTACGGGCTCTTTGATAATCATCAGGTATACCTATATCAATGAAATATTCATCATTTATTACTGCATAAACCTTGTCTTTTGACAACATTGATGGAAGAAAATCAATTTCAAATGAATGTGATTTGACTGGCATCAGTTCTAATGCAGCATGCCTGTTCACAATATAAACCCCTCCATTGACTAGAGCTTCACCACCCGCTGACTTTTCCTTAAAACCAACTACCTTATCTCCTTCTAATAGCGCTACACCATACCTACTGCAATTGTCTACATAACGTAATACCATCGTCAATAATGCTCCTTTATGCCGATGCTTATCCAATACACTATTCAAATTAATCTGAAAAAATGTATCCCCGTTTAATACAATTACCTCATCTTCCTTGGCAAACTCCATGGATACTCTTATTGCGCCTCCAGTACCCATTGGCTCAGTTTCTATTGAATAGGTGATTGGCACCCCTTTATAATTATCCCCAAAATATCCGATTATTTTCCTGGCTAAATACCCAACAGATAACACGATGTGAGTAACACCTTCCTGATAAAGATAATCAAGTATATATTCGAGAAAAGGTTTATCTCCAACTGGCAACATGGGCTTCGGGGTTTCCCTAGACAGCTCACCCAAACGTGCACCTTTACCTCCTGCTAGAACAATCGCTTCCATAATTACCTCAAAACCATACGCATTCAGCTAAATCGATAACATAACCACATCACCAATCATTGAAGTACTCAGCTATATAATTGATTTTCTATAGCTGCACATAAAGTATGGCTAATAATTGTATGTGCTTCTTGCACACGAGGAGTATCTACAGCAGGAGCTTCCAGGGTATATTGACACTGTTCCTTCATACGACAGCTATTTGCTCCAATCAATCCGACAGTAGTAATACCAATTTCAGAACATTTATAAAGCGCTTTAATTATATTCTCAGATTCACCTGATGTTGAGAGAGCTATAAAAATATCACCTTTCTTTCCATTGGCATCCAACTGCCTCGAAAAAATATACTCAAATCCATAATCGTTACTTATTGCAGTCAACATCGACGTATCTGTATGTAGGGCATAGGCTGAGATCCCAGGCCTTTCCTTATAAAACCTACCTACTAGTTCAGCGGCAAAATGTTGAGCATCAGCAGCACTTCCACCGTTCCCTGCAAAGAAAAGTGTGTTTCCATTGCGGAGCGCCTCAACACAAACATCTGCAACCTTAATGATAGACTGTATGATGCCATTATCCTCACTGACGCTCTTAGCAGCATCAGATGCCTGTTTTAGTTCATGTAAAATATATTCCCTCACCCTACTCTCCATCCCTCAGTTCCCCATTTTACAAAATGACAGTTGACTACACGGCCATTTGTCTTTGAGAGTTCTCTAATAACATCTACTTTCTTTACCGAATCAACAAGAAACATCATAAAACCACCACCACCTGCTCCTGACACCTTGCCCGCATAAGCGCCAGCCTTGATAGCAACATCATATATGCTATTGATTAGTTCATTAGTCACGCTATTAGAAACCTTTTTCTTCGCGCTCCAAGAACTATCTAACCACTTACCAAACTCATAAATTTCACCCTTTAAAAGGCTTTCCTTCATTTTAATAGCATCAGACTTTATTTGATCAAGCGCCTCTGTTGTAATGGTACTTTTTTCCTTAATATGGGATACCTGACGAGAAATGATATCAGCTGAATCTCGGGAAATTCCTGTAAAATATAAAATAAGCGAAGCTTCTAACTCAGAAACGATCCAGTTTTTAATCCTCAATGGATTAACTATGACTCGGTCATCCTCATAAAACTCCATGAAGTTAAACCCTCCAAAAGTCGCTGCATATTGATCCTGCTTTCCCCCCTCTAAACCAACATCAATTCTCTCAATCTCATATGCAAGATGTGCGATTTCGTATTCTCCCAATGGCAACCCAAGAAACTCAACAAATGCTTTCAACATTGCGACAACTAATGTTGATGAAGTCCCCAAACCTGAACCCGCAACTGCATCTGAATAGGTAGTTAAACGGCAAGGTATGGTCTGCCCATCCAGATAATCCCTCATAATCCTTTTATACACACCCAAATGAATCGGCAGGTCACAGTCAGAAAAGGATACACTTTCGACCTCATCAAGCATATATTGACAATTTTTCTGATGATCGCGAGCATCGAAGTATACTCCATCGCCTTCTATTGATTCGAGGATCGCATATGCATACATATCTATCGAGGCATTAAGGACATATCCACCATACAAATCGCAATACGGAGACACATCTGTACCACCACCAGCTATCCCAAGGCGCAAAGGCGCTCTAGCCCTGTATATCATGGCTACCCCACGGCTGAATATTACAGCTCACTATCATTCTCAAATGGGCTTTTAGACACATTCGCTTGTTTCAATGTTTCAAGGTCATCTTTATATTGATTCAAATGAATCCTAAATTCTCGTGAAATCTTTATTGAATCTCTTCCACAGCCAAAGGACTCCAATTCATTTTTAATACGTTTACGCACAATAATCTCTATACCACATTCTCCAACAGGTGTTAGCGTCTGATCAAAGCGTGGCATTTCATATCGATAGCTCGAATTTAATAATTCCACCTTCTCAATTGCAGCCTCGTGACCAAGAGATTGTAGTAAAGTCAATATATTGATAGATTTATCATTCCATGATTCTTCCTTATAAATTGTAAATGTCCACTTGTGATCTTTATTGAACGAACTTGGGAATACCCCCTGCTCATATAGATCTTCATCAGGCACTGTAACTATAAGGTAACCTCCCGGCTTAATAACTCTAAACCAATTCTCTAGGCCCATCTTTGGATCAACCAAATGCTCCAAACAATGGCTACTATGGACAAAATCATAATGTCCCTCATTCACCCCAGTAAGATACTGCGCATCACCATCATCAATATCCCAGACTCGAACGCTATTTATTAATGGAAACAACTCAGCATAAAGAGACAGCGGATCCGGCTTACCTCCGATATCTATACCATTTCCGCGAAAATAAAATCGCGAAAAGTTCGGATTTGACAATCTTCTTGAAATCGATTTACTACACTCTTTCATACATATAGACCCTGTAATTACTTAAAGGCTCGAAATACAAAGTGAGGGAATATCTGTTCTGAGTTCAATCCATCTCTACGAATTAGCAAATCTTCAACAACTTCAGTTGCGCCTATGCAACTAGATACTGTTGCATCATCAAGGATGATATATCCACCATTAACCATAAACGGCCTAACAACTTCATAAGAATACTTTACTGATGGCAGGACATCACAATCAATATGCGCCAAGGAGATTGGACCTGAATCTTTAAGAACTTCACCAGCTGTATCATTAAAATATCCTTTTACAAAGTTTATATTCCGAAGCCCAAGCTTGGTTACATATTCATTAAGTTCATCCAGGTCAACACTTGAAAAGTCTCCTTGATTATGAGCATCTACAGATTTGTCGGTGGGAGGCATACCCTCAAAACTGTCTAGTGCATACACTTTCATACCCGGGTACAACTTATCGACAATATAAGCCATAAAGATCGCATTCCCGCCCTTATAAGCTCCAAACTCAATAATGTTTCCCTTGTCAATATTTTTTAGAAAGAATTTCAATATAAGAAAAATATTCATTCTGTTTAATTCAGAAATGATTGTGCGCCCTTTTACTAATTTTATAGCTTCTTTATAAAGAGGATCTTTTGCTTCAGATTCCCGTAACCCGGAAAACTCTAGGCCCCAGCCGCGCTGATAGCCTTCATATACATTACGACCCTTTCTGACACCTTGTGCCAAACCAGGTAATTCCGGAAGATATGTATCCATATTAAACCTCAACAACAAAAATAATAGTTTTATGCGGCCTTAACTGCACGAAAATAGACGTCACCAACTTCAAGATAACCAAGAGTTGAAGCCCAATATAAATGCGCATCAGTATCTGAAAATCCATTTCTTTTAAGAATGTCCAGTAGCTCAAACCCAAACTCTGTAAATATTAGAAATTTATCATTCGCACCAGGCACCTTATGGTATGCAGCTGGCAGATGATAAATAATACTCCCATCCTTAATTTCCGCCCTCCTTACATTCAAACTGCAATCTTTAGCGATTGGTGCTGTAAGAAGCAGTTCAGCGTCAATTTTAAGATATGAGGATAAATTCGCAATGGTCTCATTAGGGTTATATAAATGCTGGAGCACATCTGAACAAATAATTAGATCAAAATAACCATTTTTAACCTTGGACAAGCAGCCCCCCTCTAAAATGTCAATACCATCTGGCCCTCTTACACCTTCTTCTGAAAATAGCCAGGAATACCAATTTACATCTCGGTAAATCTCTGATAGCCATTGAAAAATACTTGGCCTAAGCTCCATTACCAGGATATTAATTGGGTTGTAATTATTTGCCTTGATAAAATCCTTAGCACGACTAGCCAATATACGCTCCCTCGCTGTCAATCCACAGGACAAACAGGAGCATGTCTCTCGCAGATTAATTGTATCTGTAGCCGAAGTATAACTGCGCAGAGAGGGCTCGATGGCAAATTGAGAATCTGATTCACATACCTCACAGTATCCATGGGTGAAATCAAGCATACGATCTTGTTGACTGATGATATTGCTTTGAACAGCTTTTATTTGTTCATCGCAAAGACCTGAGGCATAAAAGTCATGGTATTCATCTTCGTTCTTAATTATAAGTTCCCATGGAGACCAGGGAGATGTTATATCAATATAAGGCTTATAAAGGACATTATCTGGACCGATTATATCATGATTTATTTTTCGAGCGTCACCTTCCTCTACATTTGCAGAGAGAAATGAAAGTATGGCCTTAAGTTTCTTTACGCCTGATTCGAATGAATAGTTTTCTTTAACAAACTTCAAACCTCCCTCAGATATTTTACCCCATAACAATTTATCAGTATGTAAACGCACCACGGTTTCAGCAAAATCCTCGGGGTCGTCAGCAACAAGGACCTCCTTACCATCTTCAAGTTCCATACCCTCGACACCTATGGTCGTTGAGACACAAGGAAGTGAATGACTCAAGCTTGTTCCGATCTTTCCCTTTATACCTGCACCATATCTTAGAGGCGCAACTGACAATCGACATTTGTCTAAAAATTCCTGCAAGTCATCAACGTAGCCAATTATATTTACACCCTTTTCAGACAATTCGGAAAATGTTTCCGGTGGATTGCTACCTACCACGTAGAATTGAACGTCTGGCAACTTGTTCCTGATCAGAGGAAGAATTTCATTAGAAAAATATTCGACAGCATCCACATTGGGTTTATGCTGATATCCGCCGATAAATACTATTCCATCACGCTCTTCAAAACCAAGCATCGTACCCGGTATATCGATCGCCCACGAGAAAACAAATATCTTACTGTCTTCCCCCCAATTAAGTTCAGCATCTAAAATATTCTTCTCAACTGTACTATGAACAATAGTTGCATCAGATCGATGAATAATTTCAAGCTCTTTATTCTTTGTCACTTCTGCTTGTTTCTGCATCTTGCGCGACCCATGAAGTTCAGCTTCCCGCAACTCTCTCATAAAATGAAGATCAGAAGTATGAAAAATAAACCTTGCATCTGGACAGTACTTACGAATGGCATCAATATTTCGCTCAGCTGCTGTGACGCGAAAAATCATTACAACATCATAATAACCATCTACATCTATAAGGTGCTGTTTCAAAGAAGTAGTATATGGTCCATACAAGCATTCTATACCTCTGCGCTGCAGTTCTCGTGTATGCCTACCTAGGTGAAAATAATTATCTTCTGGAAGGAAAGTGACCTTATACCCAATACTTTGCAGCATAAGCATTATATTAAAAACGGTAATAGAACCCGCATCATTTTTTGGCGTTGGGGTACAATGATCAATTACAAGAATTCTCCCACAGATATTTCTATCTTTTACGTTTTCTACTCCGTCATTAGCACTCCCATGATCCTTTAGTACATCCTTCCAACGTTGATATAATTTTTCAGCATTTCTTACCTGATAACTTTTTACTCCACTTGACGTATCAGTGCCGGAAGTGATCCCTTCATAGTGCAAAACCTCACTTAAGGGTTGATACAAAACACGGTATCCGCTTTTCCTTACCCTGAATGCAAGATCAGAATCTTCACCATATGCAGGCAAATAATGCTCATCAAACCCACCGAGTTCGTTAAACAACTCAGCCAGCACCATGATAGATGCACCCGAGCAATAATCTACATCTCTAAGATAGTTATACTGAGGTTTTTTGGGGGTATCCAGACGCCCATAATTCCAACCAGATCCATCACTCCATATGATCCCGCCGGCCTCCTGGAGGCGCCCATCACTAAACATCAATTTCGACCCGACTAGTCCAGCATCGGGGATAAGGTTGAATGTATCAACCAGCTCATCGAGCCAGCCAGGCATAACCTCTGTATCGTTATTTAGAAAAATGAACAGGCGGCCTTTGGCTTCTTCCGCGCCACGATTACATGATCGAATAAATCCCTGATTAGTTGTATTCTTTAATAATCTAACTCCAGCAATACGACTAACAACCTCAAATGTGTTATCTGGCGAACAATCATCAACCACCAACACCTCAAAAGTATAACGAGGCCTGTTTGACCAAATAGATTTCAGACATCTGAATGTATAATCTACTTTCCCAAAAACCGGAATAATGATGGATACAACTGGCGACTCCCACTCCTGAAATGAAAATTCGTCATTTTCATATAGTTGAATCTTCGTTAATCGATCCGGGCCAATACTCGCGCCCCTCTCCCTGTTAAGCCAAAGCCTATAAGAAAGGGTGTTACGGAACAAAAAACCAAGATGCGAATAGACCCAAGTCTTCACTAACTCCTTATGGTAGGTTGTAAGAGGTAGTCTGTGATAAATGTATCGCACTGAACCCGCTAAAATTGTTCTCAAACTTTTCACAACGCCGCGTGCAAGCAGAGAAAACCATAGAAGCGGAGCAGTCAGTTTCCATGAATGCGAAAGCTTTAAGGCCTCAACCAGCCTACGCTCATCACAAAGCTGTATTTCCAATGACCTATTTTGTGAATCGAGGGACTGCAACTTGCTTTCAAACAAGGCTTTACTTTCTTTATACTGATCTTGAACTTCATCATACTGAATCTCAAGCTGCTGGTTTTTAAATCCCAGCGACTCAAGCTTATCCTCAAGGGATTGGAGCATATTTTCTAACGAATATTGCCTTACCCTTTCTTTTTCTAGTAACCGATGCATGCCCTCATACGCAACCGAATCACCAAGCACCTGGTATTTATGTTGGATTCTTTTAATATCATCATGATCGGCATTAAATAGCTCATCTAACAAGAAGCCTGACTCTGAGCCAACACCAAGAACACCCAGGCCATTAGAATGAACAAATTCAAAAGAGGGATACTGTTGACTTATTTCCTTCCAGAATTTCCAGACTCCAAAATCACCAACTCGAACAACAGTATCATGGAATAGCACAACTGCCTGACTACTTAGCTTACGCTTCCAGGTGTTGAAATCGTGAGATACTGCTTCATAAGTATGCAATCCATCGATATGTAGCAAATCAACGCTGTTGTCATCGAACTGAGTTAATGCCTCATCAAATGTATACTGTAGTAATTGAGAAAATTCTATATATTTAATATCGTGCTCATTCTTCAGCTTTCGAAATACGTCTTCACCATACATTCCAGCATGCTTGTCGCCTTCCCACGTATCTACAGCATAACATTGAGTAGGTAAACCGGAACGCTTTACTGCTTCACAAAAGGCAAGATAGGAATCTCCTTTATGCGTTCCAAGCTCAACAAATACTCTAGGTTTCAATGCCCTGATCAAATCCATTGAAAAAGGGATATGGCCCTGCCAAGATACAACCTCTGTGATATGACTTGGCTTCCAAAGAGAATCATCTTTGATCTTCGTATCAAGGAATTCAGATGTCATTCAAGCTACCTCATTCCAATAGTAAGCACTCGATGTTGCATCCAGCGCTTGAGTGACATCTTAATACCAAGCCATCGAGATGTTATAGGGCGTTTTGCAACGAGAATGGAGTCATGCCATATATCGCTACCATCAGCATAACCTAGATCCTCCCATTGAGTAGAAACATCTAATATTTCCATCTGTGAATAGTGAGCTAACGAAGCCATGCCGTCTGTGTAGAATCGCCAGCAATCAAGAGGATAACGATGTTCAGGGCCACTCGAAGGAGCAATTAAACAACATACACCCCCTGGTTTAAGGACCCTTGCAACTTCCAGCATGGTAATCCAGAAGTATTGAATATGTTCAAATGCCTGGCCAGAGACAACTACATCGGCTGATTTTGATGCAATCTCACGCCAGCGGTAAGGTGTCATTAATCTTACATCAACGTTATCCCCTGCCTCCATATCAATACCAATATATTCCCAACTTGGTGAATCGAAAATCTCACGATAACTACCATTTACGTCTTGACTACCAAGATCATAGATCCTTAATTGCGCATCAATAAAATCAGATAAATAATGGTCTCTGAACCCTATCATCTTCTCATACGAACTATTATGCATTGAATATACCTCTGAACTTACTAACTTACCATACCAAGCTGGCTACTAATACAGACCCCATTCAAGTACAACCAATTCACTGAAAAGGCACTCTATCGGTTCGATAATAATCGCAAGGCAACCACTCAAAGTGAAATTATTTGCCGTGAATACTTGATACATAGTTTCTGAATTTCACTTCTAAACTCTTCAGAGCCTCAAGATCAGGGCTTCCTGGAAGGGTATTGCGTATTTCATTATAGAAATCATTTGCTTTACGCCAGCTCAAAGAAGAAAATGATCCGTATTCTTCCACGTCATTTATCTTAGAACTATTGATCTTTTCGTTAAGAGGCAGAAGGCAATCTTCAGAGAAATCCTCTCCTAGGAATTCAAGCGCTTTACGCAAAGACTCTTCAGGGCTATTAATAAATGCTTCATATTCAAGCCTTATTATTCGCTCTGCACCCAATGCAAGCTCAGCGTTAATAGCAGACTCGACCAATCGAGTCCAACAATTAAATGCTTCATCTTCAGTATAATCTACCCCACCTCCACCTGCCCGGGAGAATCTCATTAGAGATCGTGCCACATCATTAGGGTTGCGCAGAATGTGAATAAATTTTGCGTTCGGAAATAGTTTTGAAAGCCCATATATGTACGCAGAATTCTCAGGGGTACCATCAACCCATCTTTGCTTCGAATCTTTTGGAGAGCGCACTATCTGATAATTATCAGCCGATACTAGATCGGGATCAGGGCTTATATTTCCTTCTTTCTCAAGCTCAAGAATCTGTTTTTCAGTTAGGCCTTTTTTTTCAGCATTGAGTTGGCGGATAAAATTCAGGCGGGGCTCCCGAGTTTCAACGATAAATTGGTTCACTTTCTCGCCAAATGCAGCAAAAAAATCTTCCTCAGTCCAGCCGAGCGCACCAATGTGTGTGTAACGCCCATGGACTGTGCCATATTTATATAACTGACACATATCGATAGTGAGTCTTGCAATCCAATGTGTTTCCGGAAGCGGTAAAATATTGGAATGCTGCCCTAAACACCATGTAAGAACACTTGTTCCAGATCGGTACGACCCAACAATAAAAACCGGACCTAGTTCATTCATACTAATAGTCTTGTAAAATTAACAATTCAAAACAAGAAGATTTTATATAACTGGAATATTCGCATCGGATAGAATTATTATAATTTGTTCCTGGCACCTAAATCAGCTAAATACCGATAATTCCGTAACCTGCTTATACAGGTCCAATCTTGCATGTTTCTCTATATATTCATTAACTTGCGGATCAAGGTAACGATCTAACCTCTCCAGGCTTAACGTTTTTGATTTTCTTTCTTGTTCATTTACATATTTTTCAACACCCTCATAATTCAAGCTAGGATCAATTTTGGCAAATAGCCGCTGAAGACAACCTTTCTGAAATATCCTTTCGTAATCTATAAACAATAAAGAGTTAGGATGTTTCTCATAAAAGGACAATGAATTAATCAACGCCAGGTTCCATACTCCGACCGCTTTACGATAATCGTAAGATGAAGGAAGAGTACCTTCCGAGACTCTTACACCCCATGATTTCACAACTTCATTTATATGCCTTGTTATATGCACGAACAGCAATAAAGGGAAACGTGAATACACCTCATCAAACCTCTCAAACATGGTTGGAATTTTATCTCCAACAAACGAAGCTGATGGCCATTTCTCCTGCATAGCTTTATAATGCATCTTAGCTGCTTCACTTACACCATTTTTAAATTGCCCACTATCGCTGCTGCGCAAATCAAAAAACCTCTCAAACTCAAACAATTCTGGTGCAAAGTTTTCAGAAGAATATGTAAATAGTTTCATATAGCGCTCAACGCCTAAAACTATACTTGGGTGACGTGCAAGAATTTTGTTGATTAATGTAGTTCCTGAACGCCCACAACCTGAAATAAACAAATATCTCATTATCATCCTTAACATCAGTGAAAAAATAGTACTTTAATACTTATGCCAGGCCCTTAAACCAAATAGCTCACAATAACCTTTCTTCATCAACCCTATAGCGAAATAGCACTTCAAAGCACGGGAAGCCCTATTATTCACTACAGCGAATCATTCATTGAGATCCGCAAATAAAGCATCATTTCTATCACTACAACACACCAAGAATAACAACTCGTTGCATTTCTGATGCTTAATGTCTATGCATAGTTCAATTAGACGGAATCTTCATAAGCTTCGATTAGATCAGCCGCTCCACCAACCATTTTAAGCTTACCTTTCTCTATCCATACTGCCCGGTCACACATTTCTCGAACATAAGGCGCCTGGTGAGAAACAATAACGAATGTACCTCCGGAGCCAATTTTCTCATTCATTGCCTGTTTGGATTTTTTCCGAAATGCTGCATCCCCAACCCCCATAACCTCATCGATAAGTATCACATCCGTGTCCGCATGAAATGCCACTGAAAAACCCAGCCTAGCGCGCATCCCGCTGGAATAAGTGTAAACAGGGTCATCTATCACGCTTTCTAATTCCGCAAAAGAAACTATAGAATCCATTTTATCTAGCATCTTCTGTCGTGAGATCCCTAATATCATACCTGAAATAATTGCATTCTCTCTGCCAGTCAAATAAACATTTAGCCCAATATTTAATGCCAATAACATTGATCTTTGGTCATGATTCACAACATTTCCCGAATTTGGTTGGATGATGCCTGCCAACAACCTCAATAGGGTACTTTTTCCGGCTCCATTTCTACCAATTACGCCCAGTGTTTCCCCCTTCAATAGATCGAAGCTTATATCATCTAGCACTTCGGTATCTTTATAACGAAGAAATCCACTTTTTCTGCGATAAGAAACGGACACATTCTTTAGGGAAATCGAAACTTCAGACAATTTTATAAGCCTCTATATGATCACTTTAGGATAGATACGATCATTACGATACAATATCCAAAAACCAAAAGTCAGGCATACAAGCCCAAAAGCTGCAACATACAACAAGTCACCAAAATTCGGGAAGGAATGATTAAGCAATACATCACGGTAGGCAGTAATAAGCCGTACAAGTGGATTAGCATTTATATAGGTTTGCATATTCTCAGGGGCTTGACGCACATCAAATATTATTCCTGAAACAAAGAATAAAAACATCATTAAATTACCGACTATAGACTTAAGATCTGGGAAAAAAGGCATTAAACTACTTGCACACCATGTCAACCCCATTACGAGTAATAACTGGACTAATACTATTAGAGGCAGGGTGACCCATGACAACGCTGGCGAATACCCCCTAATACTGATAACAATCAATAAAAGGATGAATACTGCGAAGAACTTTACCGTATTCCCTGCAACCGAAACAGTCGGGAACATAACTTTAGGGAGATACACCTGTCGAATTAGCCCTGAATTTTTGACAATGGAATTCCCTCCATGCATAACAGAAGTAACAAACCATTTCCAGGGAATTAGTCCCACGAGTATAAATTCAAAAAAATCCTCATTACGCAGTTTCAATACCGCAAATACTATATAAAATGCCGTAACATACATGAGTGGCTCAATGACCCACCATGTCAAACCTAAATAACTTCGCGCCAACTCGGCTTTTAGATCAACCAGGACTTTTTCCCGAGTTAGTCTAAGATAATGTTGACGCACAATTGATCTCCATATTAATCCTTACCTTTAGAGGAAAATAAAATAAGAAACACTTTACTTATCGCAGCATCGTTCTAAGATTTGTACGCCAGTGAATCGCAGGGGCGCCAAGAAAATATTCCAGCGTAGATTTTTCGAGGACACTATATGACGGCCTTTTTGCTGGCGTAGGATATTCCGATGTCTGAATTGGTCGCACATCTACCTTTTTCTCAAGGATACCGGTATCTAGGGCCTCTTCATATATAGCTACAGCAAAATCATACCAGCTTGCAACACCCGAGTCTGACCAGTGAAATAATCCTTTCATGCCCTCAACTTGCGAAACCTTCCAGATGGTATTAGCCAACCCTCCAGCCCAAGTAGGGGCTCCAACCTGGTCCGCAACGACACCAAGTGAGTCCTTCTCTTCCATTAACCGTAGCATCGTCTTGACGAAATTATTTCCAAATCGGGAATACACCCAGGATGTCCGGATAATGACAGCTCTATCACCAACTTTATCGATAACTCTATTTTCACCCTCCAACTTAGTTTTTCCGTAAACTGAAAGAGGATTTGGTTCATCAGACTCTTTATATGGCGTGTTGGCATGACCATCAAACACAAAATCAGTCGAAATGTTCACCATCCTTGCACCAGCAGTCGCGGCGGCTTTCGCTACATTCTCTGCACCGATGGCATTGACTAAATGCGCACGTTCCGGCTCTGATTCCGCTTTGTCGACAGCCGTATAAGCCGCGGCATTGATAATGCAGTCCGGACCAAATGCCTCTACGGTCCGGCTTACCTGATCCTGATTCGTGATATCCAACTGACTGGAATTCAATGCCTGTAGCTCAACATCATTCGGACAGCAACCAATCAGTTCCCGCCCCAATTGCCCTCCAGCGCCGGTTACCAGTACTTTCATGGGTAGCACTCGGCTGAAGAAAAAGGAATGCCGGCTTTATCTTTCTCTGACATTATCAGTTCATCAATCACCAGCCACTCAATTCCCAGGCGCTCGTCATTCCACATAATCGTCCGTTCTTGCTCCGGGGCGTAATAATCGGTGCATTTATAGATGAATTCGGCGGTTTCACTGATCACCAGGAAGCCATGCGCAAAGCCTTCCGGCACCCAGAGCTGGCGGCGGTTGTTATCGGATAGGTTGACCCCGACCCACTGGCCAAAGGTTTTGGATGAGCGCCGGATATCCACCGCGACATCGAACACTTCTCCCGATATCACCCGCACCAGTTTTCCCTGCGGTTGCCGGATCTGGTAATGCAGGCCCCGCAATACGTTCCGGACGGACCTGGAATGATTGTCCTGCACGAATTCCCGGTCGATGCCATGTTCGCTCAGCGCGCGTTTGTTGTAGCTCTCATAGAAGAAGCCCCGCTCGTCCTCGAACACTTTGGGTTCGATAATCAGTACGTCGGGAATGGCGGTTGGGACGATGTTCATGAAAAAACCTGTTCTTCAAGAATACTCAGCAGATACTGGCCATACTGGTTTTTTTTTAGCGGCTCCGCCAGGTTGATCAACTCTTCACTGCTGATATAACCCATGCGATAGGCGATCTCTTCCGGGCAGCAGACTTTCAGGCCCTGGCGGTTTTCGATGGTTTCGATGAAAGAAGACGCCTCGATCAAGGACTGATGGGTGCCGGTGTCCAGCCAGGCCATGCCGCGCCCCATCGGCGCGACCTTGAGTTGTCCGTGCTCGAGATACTGTTTGTTGATATCGGTGATTTCCAGCTCGCCACGCGCCGATGGCTTCAAGTCTTCGGCCAAACCCACGACCTGATTGTCGTAAAAATACAGCCCGGTCACGGCGTATCGCGATTTCGGTTTTTCCGGCTTTTCCTCGATGAACAGAACCTTGCCATCCGGGTCGAACTCGACCACGCCATAACGTTCCGGATCGTGTACCGGGTAGGCGAACACCGTGGCGCCCTGTTGCAACGCGGCCGCCTGCTCAAGATCGTCCTGCAGATCGTGGCCGTAAAAGATATTGTCGCCCAGGATCAGCGCACAACTGTCATCGCCAATGAAATCCTGGCCGATGATAAAAGCCTGGGCAATGCCTTCCGGCTGCGGCTGTACGGCATACTGCAAATTCAGTCCCCATTGCGAACCATCGCCAAGCAGCTGCTGAAAGCGCGGTGTGTCTTCCGGGGTAGAGATGATGAGGATATCGCGGATACCGGCCAGCATCAGCGTGCTGAGCGGATAATAGATCATCGGCTTATCGTACACCGGCAGCAATTGCTTGGAGACCGCCTGAGTCACCGGGTAGAGCCGGGTACCGGAGCCGCCGGCCAGTACGATTCCCTTCATCATGCCTCCCTTTTCTTGTAGTTTTTCTCTAGCCAGTTTCGGTAGTCTCCGCTTGTGACACTACGCACCCATTCAAGATTATCAAGATACCATTGCACAGTTTTCCGGATGCCGGTTTCAAACGTTTCATTTGGACGCCAGCCCAGGTCCTGCTCAATCTTCCGGGCATCGATTGCATAGCGCTGGTCATGCCCGGGGCGATCTGTTACATAAGTGATTAATCCTTTAAAACCTTCTGGATTCCCGCCTTCGCGGGAATGACGGTTTGAAGTACGTAGATCAGGCCTTTCCGGGACAAGTTCTTCCAGCAATTCACAGAGAGCATGAACGATCTCAAGGTTGGTCTTCTCATTCAGGCCACCGATATTGTAAATCTCACCCGGCACACCCTTCTCCAACACAGTATCAATGGCATCGCAATGGTCGGTCACATACAGCCAGTCACGGATATTCTTACCATCGCCATAGATCGGCAGTGGTTTGCCCTGCAGGGCGTTACGGATGATCAGCGGAATCAGTTTTTCCGGGAACTGGTAAGGCCCATAGTTATTGGAGCAGTTGGTGGTCAGTACCGGCAGGCCGTAGGTGTGATGATAGGCGCGTACCAGATGATCCGAGCTGGCCTTGGAGGCCGAGTACGGGCTGTTGGGCGCAAAGGCGTTGCTCTCGGTGAACGGTGGCTCATCGGCTTCCAGCGAGCCATAGACTTCATCGGTCGAGACGTGCAGAAAGCGGAACTGTTCCTTATCACTAGCCGGCAGGCTGTCCCAATGGCCACGCACCGTATCCAGCAGATGAAAGGTGCCGTTGACATTGGTCAGGATGAAATCTTCCGGCCCGTGTATGGAGCGGTCGACATGACTCTCGGCGGCGAAATTGACCACGGCGCGCGGCTGGTAGTGTTTCAGCAATGCGTTCACACATTCCCGGTCACCGATATCCCCCTGGACAAAGGTGTAGCGGGGATCGTCCTGTACGGCCGCCAGGTTCTCCGGGTTGCCGGCGTAGGTCAACTTGTCCAGGTTGATGATGCGGCTGTCGGCGGTTTTCAGGTGGTTGAGAATATAGTTGGAGCCGATAAAGCCGGCGCCACCGGTTACGATAAGGGTATTTTGCATTGAGAACGCTTGAAACCTCTGCGCTGTAATCGTTCTAGTGAAAGACCTTGCCTAGCATTCCACCCGGTCATAGACATCCTCGAACCGCACAATATCATCTTCACCCATATAGCTGCCGGACTGCACTTCGATGATCTCCAGCGGAATGGTGCCCGGATTTTCCAGCCGGTGCGTGACGCCCAGCGGGATATAGGTGGATTCGTTCTCGGAGAGCATGAACACCTCGTCGTCCTTGGTGACCCGCGCGGTCCCGGTGACCACGATCCAGTGCTCGGCGCGATGATGATGCATCTGCAGCGATAATGATGCGCCGGGCTTCACAGTTATGCGCTTGACCTGGTAACGGTCACCGACGTCGATGCCTTCGTAATCCCCCCAGGGACGGTAGACCCGGCTGTGAAAACGGTGTTCTTCGCGGTCGGCGTCCTTGAGCTGCTTGACGATGGCCTTCACGTCCTGGGCGCAGTTCTTGTCGGCCACCAGCAACGCGTCCGGGGTTTCCACCACCACCATGTTGTCCAGGCCGATGGCCGCGACACAGCGGTCATGTGCCAGGATCAGCGAATCCCGCACTTCGTGCACCAGCACGTCGCCCTTGGTGACATTGCCCTGCGCGTCGCGTTCGGAGATGTCCCAGATGGCGGAGAAGGCGCCCACGTCGGACCAGGAGGCCTGCATCGGCACCACCGCGGCGCGCTGAGTCTTTTCCATGACCGCGTAGTCGATGGAATCATCCGGCGATTTGAGAAAATCGTTCTTGCCCACCCGGCAGAAATCCAGGTCGCGTTTGCCGGCGCTCAGAGCCGCCTGGCAGGCTTCGACAATGTCCGGGTTGGAGGCCTCGATATCTTCCAGCCAGGTGGCGGCTTTCATAACGAATATGCCGCTATTCCAGGAATAGCCGCCCTCGGCGAGGTAGGCTTCGGCGGTGGCCGCATCGGGCTTTTCGACAAATTTCGCGACCTGATAGCCGCCCTCGGTGCCGGTGATGGCATCGCCCTGTTGGATATAGCCGTACCCGGTTTCGGCATGGGTCGGCACGATACCGAAGGTGACCAGATAATTCTGCCGCGCCAGCTCGATGCCCTTCTCGACGGTCTGCTGAAAGGCCGCTTCATCGGGAATCACATGGTCGGCCGGCATCACCACCATGATGGCCTCGGGATCGGATTCCTGCAGATACAGCGCGGCCAGGGTCAGCGCCGGTGCGGTGTTGCGCCCTTCCGGTTCCAGCAGGATGCCTTTGGGTTCGATGCCCAGCTCGTGGACCTGTTCGGCCACCAGAAACCGGTGTTCTTCGTTACAGACGAACAGCGGCGGCTCGAAATCTTGCTGCCCGGACAGGCGTAACGCGGTTGCCTGCAGCAGGGTATGGTCGCCCACCAGGGGCAGCAAGGGTTTTGGGAAATATTCCCGGGATAATGGCCATAAACGACTGCCAGCCCCGCCCGACAGGATTACCGGGTAAACGGCCATAAAAACCCCCATTTCATAAACTATACGTTAAGAGAAAGCTGGTTGATCCGACCAACGTCATTCCGGCGTAAACCGAAAACCAAAAAAATCAAAACCCTGGATCCCGGCCTTCGCCGGGATGACGAAATAATCACCGGATAATGGGTGTGTATTATACGAAAGGGCCGGGAGGATTAGTAGGTGATTTTTATGAAAAAGCCCGCCCGGCCTGGGGTAGAAAAACCGGGCGGGTAAGTTCAGACAGCGCTCACTCCGCCTGAATCGACACCGCCATGCGGCCGCGGTTTTTCTGCAGGGTATTTTCACCAATCCCCTTCACTTCCAGCAGCTCCTCCACCCGCTGAAACGGGCCATGTGTTTCTCGCCAGGCCACGATCGCCTGGGCCTTGCTCTCGCCCACGCCATCCAGCGTGCTGGCGAGTTGCTCGACTGAAGCCGTATTGAGATCCAGGGGTTCGGCCAGCGCAAGGCTGGCAAACAACAGACAAAAAGCGGAAAGAAAGGTTGAAATACTACGCATGATGATCCTCCTTGATTTGGATAGTGAATGCAGCAGTCCTTGCCACAGCGCTGAGCATACCAAGCCCGCGGGGATTGTCAAACGCTCACAACAACCGGCAGTCGTACAGGGTAAATTTCCGGTCATCGCTCATCAGCGGATGACCCGTGTTGATACTTTGCGCAATCAACATGCGATCGAATGGATCACGGTGATGGTAAGGCAGATCCTTCAGACACAAGGCATCCTGAGCAGTATAGTCCAGCGGTTCGAAACCGCTGTCGATGGCGACAGCCAGCGGATCGAAATCCGCGGACAGTTTTCCCATGGAGGCCTTGATAATGATCTCAGAAATACTGACCGCACTGACATAGACGGTGTTGCCGGGTGACTCCAGCTCGTAACGCCGCTGTTCGTTCAATCTGTCCGGGTCGGCAATCGCCCAGAGAAAAACATGGGTATCCAGAATGATCTGCACGATCTATGACTTGCCGTAGAACAGCGCTTCGATATCTTCGTCCGGGGCATCAAAATCTTCCGGCACGGTGAGTTTTCCAGCCAGCAGCCCCAGCTTGCGCTGACCTTCCGGCTGGTGCGCCACCAGATCGACCAGCGGTAGATTGTTTTTGGCAATCACGATCTTATGGCCGTGGTAGGCCATTTCGACCAGTTTGGAAAGATTCGCTTTGGCTTCTGAAATATTGACTATCATGGCATCTCTCCGGAAAACCTTCAAACCAAAGTAGACCAGGTTGGTCTGATAAAGTCAAATCAGGCTGACAGTTCCGCCCCGATCGTTGCCAGGGCCACCACCGGATCTGCCGCCTGGGTGATGGGCCGGCCGATGACCAGGTAGCTGGAACCGGCGGCCATGGCGTCCGCCGGGGTCATGATGCGCTTCTGATCGCCAACCTCGCTGCCCGCCGGACGCACGCCGGGTGTCACCAGCAGAAAATCCCTGCCGCTCGCCTGACGCAAAACAGCCGCCTCGCGTGGCGAGCAGACCACGCCGTCGAGACCGGCATCCCGGGTCAGGGCCGCCAGCCGCGTCACCTGTTCCGCCGGCGAATGCGCGATGCCGATCTCGCGCAGGTCGTCCTCGCCCATGCTGGTCAGCACGGTCACCGCGATCAGTCGCGGACGATCCGGGCCAGCGGCTTCCAGCGCCTCGCGCGCGGCGACCATCATGCGTCGGCCGCCCGAGGCGTGAACGTTCATCATCCACACCCCCAGGTCGGCCGCGGCGCGGCAGGCCGCCGCCACGGTGTTGGGAATATCATGAAACTTGAGATCGAGGAACACCGCAAAGCCGCGCTCCTGACACTGGCGCACGATCGCCGGACCGCTGCGGGTGAACAGTTCCTTGCCGATCTTGAGCCGGCAGGAGCCGGGTTCGATACGATCGACAAAGGCCAGCGCCGCATCGGCATCCGGGTAGTCCAGCGCCACGATGATTTTGGGGTCTTTATTCATCAAACAGTTTCCTTGGTTAAACGCAATTCCCGGGTAAGCGAAATTGTCGCGAACTAAGGGGAAGTCCATTCATAAAAGTAAAGCACTGGATTCCCGCCTACGCGGGAATGACGACAGTAGAATTAACCAGAGCCCCTTAATACTTTCAATCAATATTATTCCGCCGCCACGCCCTGCACCGGCTTGACCGTGCCCCAGTGCTTGCAACTCGGACACTGCCAGTGCAGGGTCTTGCCGGCGAAACCACAATGCTCGCAGCGATAACGGGGTTGTTCCCGCAACAGTTCACACATCAGATCACGCAACAGGGTCAGGTGCTCACGCGCCTTGCCGGAGGCGCTGTCCAGTTGCAGCTCGATCAAGCCTTCCAGGCCGCACACCGAGGGGCGCCGGGACAAATGCGCGACCAGAAAATCGCGGGCCGCCTGTTCGCCCTCCAGTTGCTGAATCAATTCCACCTGCATCAACGTGGCGCTGGTCGCCTGAACCTGCTCGTTGATATGGCGCAGATAATCCACGAACTGCCGCTCCTGCCCCAAGGCGCGGTAACACTCGTGCAGATCGTCCAGCACTTCGGGCAGTAAAGCGATGTCCTGCTCCGCCACCTGCTTGAAAGCTGCCAGCGCCGCCTTATGCTGGCCCGCCGCTTTGTTCATCCGGCCTTCGAGAATACTGGCCCGGACACAGGAACGATCATGGGTCAGCGCTTTTTTCAGGCGCAGGGCCGCTTCCTGACGCTCTCCTTTGTGGATCGCTTCTTCCGCCTGTTCGCAGAAAAAATGCGCAATCTCACGGTGGTAGCGCTTGCCGGAAACATTCTCCAGCCAGCGTGCCGTATTGATGGCTTTCTCCCATTCTTTCTCCTGCTGAAAAATATCCAGCAGGTTGAGCAACGCCGCGCGGCGATGCTTCTCGTCGTCTAGTAATTCCTGTAACAGGCCTTCGGCCCGGTCGAACAGGCCGGCGCGCATATAATCACGGCTCAGCTCCAGCAGCGCTTCGGCACGCTGCTCCGGATCCAGGCTGGGGCGGGCGATCAGATTCTGGTGAATCCGGATCGCGCGGTCCACCTCACCCCGCCGGCGAAACAGATTACCCAACGCCAGGTGAGTCTCGACGGTATCACCATCCACTTCCAGCATCTGGATAAAGACATCGATTGCCTTGTCAGGCTGTTCGTTGAGCAGATAATTCAAACCGCGGAAATAGCGCGCATTGAGATCGGAGTGCGCCAGCGCGCCGGACTCCCGGGGTTTGCCGCGCCGCGCCAGCCACCATCCGGAAGCGGCGGCCACGGGCAGCAGAAACCACAGAAGCTCGGTCATGGAAATCAAGGATCGTTCTTGATGGGTATGGAACGCAGATTGGCCACTTCCTGCTCGGCCAGCTGAGCCTGGCGGCGACAACGCAAGGTCTCGCGTTTCAGGCGAATGAAGATCCCCAGACTGAACAGCATGCCCAACAGCACACCGGCCACCAGTGTTGCAATCAGCAAAGCGGCCAAGGGTAATTCGCGTTTCGCCAGGAAATAGTCGAATTCAACAGGATGATTGTTAAGAACCGCGAAAACCAGTCCCAGTATAACCAGGACCAACAGGGACAAGCCGGAAAACAAACGTGACATGCTGCGCCTCAAGACATAGCCCGAATGGGTGGATAACGGTACTTTAGAGGCTAATAGGAAGTGCTGCAACTTGCAGCATCAAATCCCCCGCAGAGTGATTTTACATCGGGGTGTCGCTGCTTTTGATCTCGTGATCCTTGCCGGCATCGACCCGCTCACGCAGTTCCTTGCCCGGCTTGAAATGCGGCACATACTTGGCCGACAGCGCCACCGATTCACCCGTCTTGGGATTGCGGCCGAGGCGGGGCGGACGATAATGAAGCGAGAAACTGCCAAAGCCGCGGATCTCGATGCGCTGCCCCTGGGCCAGAGACTGGCTCATCTGTTCGATCAGGCTTTTCACGGCCAGCTCGACATCCTTGTAATTGAGATGACTGTTCTTGGCCGCCAGTATTTCGATCAGTTCCGACTTTGTCATTCGTTATACCCCAATTGCTTGTTCAGCCTCCTGAAGACCCGGGCGGCAAGCCGCCCGGGACCCAACCATGAACCACGGACAGGCTATTTGTCCTGGCTCTCCATTTGTTCCTTCAAGAGATCACCCAGTGTGGCACCGGTTGCCGGTGTGCTGCCACGTGAGTAATCCTGCAAGGCCGCGGCTTCTTCGTGGGCTTCCTTGGCCTTGATGGACAGTGAGATCGTCCGGTTCTTGCGATCCACGGCCACAAACTTGGCTTCCACTTCATCGCCGACATTGAGCACCGTTCTGGCATCCTCGACCCGGTCGCGTGCCAGCTCGGAAGCGCGCAACACGCCCTCAATGCCATCGCCCAGGTCTATGATAGCGGCCTTGGCGTCCACTTCCTTAACTGTGCCCTTGACGATACTGCCCTTGGCATGCTCGGCGAGATAGTTGGAGAACGGATCCTTGTCCAGCTGTTTCACGCCCAGCGAGATGCGTTCACGCTCGGGATCCACGGCCAGCACCACGACTTCGACCTCGTCGCCCTTCTTGAAGTTACGCAGCGCCTCGGCATCGTCTTCCTCGTTCCAGGAGATATCGGACAGATGTACCAGCCCGTCGATGCCCCCGTCCAGGCCGACAAAAATACCGAAATCGGTGATCGACTTGATGGTGCCGGTAACGCGGTCGCCCTTGCTGTGCGTGGCGGCGAATTCGTCCCACGGATTGGCGTGACACTGCTTCATACCCAGCGAGATGCGGCGGCGTTCCTCGTCGATATCCAGCACCATGACCTCGACTTCCTGGCCGACGTGAACCACCTTGGCGGGGTTGACGTTCTTGTTGGTCCAGTCCATTTCGGAGACATGCACCAAACCTTCCACGCCTTCTTCGATTTCCACGAAGCAGCCGTAGTCAGTGATGTTGGACACCTTGCCGAACAGGCGGGTGTTCTCGGGATAACGGCGCGCCAGGTCGGCCCATGGATCGGCGCCCAGCTGTTTCATGCCGAGTGACACCCGGTTGCGTTCGCGATCGAACTTGAGCACCTTGACTTCCACTTCGTCGCCGACATTGACCAGCTCGGAAGGATGCTTGACGCGCTTCCAGGCCATGTCGGTGATATGCAGCAGACCATCGATACCACCCAGATCGACGAACACACCATAGTCGGTCAGGTTCTTGATCACGCCCTTGACCACCATGCCTTCCTGCAGATTCTTCAGCAGCGCCTCGCGTTCCGCGCTGTATTCGGATTCCACCACTGCGCGCCGTGATACGACGACGTTGTTGCGTTTGGGGTCAAGCTTGATGACCTTGAATTCCAGGGGTTTGCCTTCCAGGTACGTGGTGTCGCGTACCGGACGCACATCCACCAGGGAACCCGGCAGGAAAGCGCGGATGGACTTGATGTCGACCGTGAAGCCGCCCTTGACCTTGCCACTGATAATGCCGGTGACGGTTTCCTGATTCTCGTAGGCTTTTTCCAACTCGGTCCAGACACGGGCACGCTTGGCTTTTTCGCGGGACAGCCGGGTTTCACCGAAACCGTCTTCCACCGCGTCCAGCGCCACCTCGACTTCATCGCCGACCTGGACTTCGACTTCACCTTCTTCATTGATGAACTGCTCGACAGGGATAACACCTTCGGACTTCAGGCCGGCGTTGACGACAACGACATCGGGCCGGATAGCCACCACGGTTCCGGTGACAATGGCACCGGGGTTCAGTTGTTGGTTTTGAAGGCTCTCTTCAAACAGTTCTGCAAAGCTTTCGCTCATGGGTTAAACATTCCTTGAACCGCAGCATGGCGATTCGGGTTAAATGTCATGATCAAAGGAACATGACGGGTCAGTTGTATCAACACAAGTCGGTCACTGCGCTATGCGCTCACGTATGATGGCCATAACGCGCTCGATTGCCGTTGCTATATCCATGCTGGATGTATCAATGACAACCGCGTCATCGGCCGGCCGCAACGGCGCCACGGCACGGTTGCGGTCACGCGCATCTCGCTCAGCGATCTCTTGCACGAGGGCGGAAAGGTTAGCATCCAATCCTTTTTCAATCAACTGCTTATGTCGGCGCCGGGCGCGTTCCTCGGCGCTGGCGTCGAGAAAAATCTTGGCATCGGCATCGGGAAACACCACCGTACCCATATCGCGGCCGTCAGCCACCAGCCCCGGCGGCTGCCGGAAAGCCCGCTGACGCGCCAGCAAAGCCTCACGCACCGCCGGAATCGCCGCCACTTTCGAGGCCGCATTGCCCGCTGCCTCTGAGCGAATATCCTTGGTAACATCTTGATTATTCAGTAGAATAATATCGTCATCGGCAGAGAAACGGATATCCAGTTCTGTCGCCAGCGCCACCAGCGCCGGGATATCGTCCAGCGCCACCCCGGCCTGTCCGGCCGCGAAAGCCAGCAGGCGATACAGCGCGCCGCTGTCGAGAAAATGCCAGCCCAGCGCCCGGGCCACCGCCCGGCCGATGGTGCCCTTGCCGGAACCGCTCGGCCCGTCGACGGTCACCACCGGCACCGGATTTGCGTCAGTCATGGGTCAAACTCCGATATATTTTGCTGAAAAAATTGACCAAAAAATCTGCCACGGAAAACACTGAAGACACGGAAAAATACCAGGGCATTGGGGTTGGGATTTCGAGCGCCTGTGAGCGTAGCGAGCCGAAGCGAGGCCTCCGCAAGTCGGCCGTTACCCGCAACCGGTCAGAAATTGCGGGGTGTAACAATGATTACCCGTCCGTGTCTTCGGTGTTTTCCGTGGCAAAACGATTTTCAACCCGAACCGCCAGGCCCGCGCTTGTGGCCAGCTCGGCAAACCCCGGAAACGAGGTATTCACATTGGCGCAGTCATGAATCCGTATCTCGCCGGAGGCGCGCAGCGCCGCCATGGCAAACGACATGGCAATCCGGTGATCGCCATGGCTCTGCACCTCACCGGACCCGAGTTGACCGCCTACAATGCGAATGCCATCCGGCGTCGGCTCGGCCTGGATTCCCAGCACCTGCAGGCCGTCGGCCATGACCTGAATGCGGTCGCTTTCCTTGACCCGCAGTTCTTCGGCGCCGGTGAGTACGGTTTCGCCCTCGGCACAGGCCGCGGCCACGAACACCGCCGGGAATTCATCGATCGCCAGCGGCACCAGCTCTTCCGGTATCGCGATGCCCTTTAACGGCGCCGAGCGAACCCGCAGGTCGGCCACCGGCTCTCCGCCCACCACCCGTTCGTTGCTGACCGAAATATCCGCGCCCATCAGGCGCAGAATATCGATCACCCCGGTGCGGGTCGGGTTCATGCCGACATGTTTCAGGGTCAGGTCCGAACCCGGGGCGATACTGGCGCCGACCAGGAAAAAAGCCGCCGAAGAAATATCCGAGGGCACCTCGATGCGTCCGGCCGCGAGTTTCCCACCACCACTCAGACAGGCTTTCGCGCCATCGACACGCACGTCATAACCCATGCCCTGCAGCATGCGCTCGGTATGGTCGCGGGTCGGCGCCGGTTCCACCGTGCAGGTTTCTCCCTCGGCATACAGACCGGCCAGCAAGACACAGGATTTGACCTGGGCGCTGGCCATCGGTAATTCATAATGGATGCCTTTCAGCTTCTGCCCACCCCGGATGGTCAAAGGCGCCCTCCCGCCCTCTTGCGCCTCGATC
>Ga0114931_10001180_pt1 | contig 33240 bp, 42 predicted proteins | sample 2SBtaG_FD_89579 | JGI IMG/M metagenome (GOLD analysis project Ga0114931, IMG submission 89579) | Deep subsurface microbial communities from Kolumbo volcano to uncover new lineages of life (NeLLi) - 2SBTROV14_V59a metaG | ecosystem: Environmental > Aquatic > Marine > Volcanic | place: Kolumbo...
GCTGCCTTGGCTTGTCCCACAGGCATAATATCTGAAGGGTTAGCTTGCATGGGGGCGTGGGTTGTAAATTTTCCGCCAAAGGTATTGGCAATAGTTTTCATCTTCTTGATTAAAGAATCGTGTGCTCCGGCAGGACCGGTTGAAATTCGTTCTGCTTCGCCAAACATGGTAACGACGCTTCCTCCGCCACCCTTTTCATTAAGTAATCCTTCTATATCAACTTCAGCGCTTACAACACCCCTTTCAAAGGTGTTTTGTAGCTGAGATAAAAAGTCATCCTTTTCAGTTGGCGGGGCAACCGTTGCCCCAAGAGTAGGCTTCCTTTTAGGTGCTTTGTCTGCCACATTATCCTTATGGGGGTCTCGATATAAAACAATGGCGTTCCTGGCTTCAAACCAGGATGCAGTATTATAAATCTCCGGCAAAGGATTGGATGTGGAGACCTTCCTGATTGAAACCACATTTGCGTGCGTCTCTACCTATTTACTGGGCTCTTGGGCTAAAGATTACTTCGTATCCTCTGGGTTAGTGGGTCGGGACATCCACAAGAAGGGCGAAGTAATCCTCCCAAGCAGCGCAGGCATCCCCACATTTCTTAGTTTCTATTTTGCTGCCATGAGCTATGTATTTTTTAGGACCTATGTTTATCAAGACTACACTGGCCTGCTTGATGTGGTAGCTGGCATCTTAAGCGTTGCTTTCATCACCTTTGTGGGCTTTTTGGATGATGTTCATGTTGCAAGAGGTAAAAGAATTGGATTAAAACAATGGCAAAAACCGCTCTTAACTCTACCAGCCGCAATCCCTCTAATGGCTCTTCGTCTCGGCAGCAGCACCATGGCCCTACCGTTTTTTGGCGAGGTTAATTTTGGACTCATCTACCCGCTACTTTTAATTCCATTTGGCATACTGATTGCATCAAATATGGTTAACTTACTTGCGGGTTTAAACGGTCTTGAAAGCGGACTTGGAATAATTTATTTGACATCCCTTTCACTATACACTTATTTTTACTCAAATATTGCAGCCAAAATTTTGGCGTTCTCTGCACTTGGAGCAGTCGCTGGAATTTTCTTACTAAATAAGTATCCTGCAAAGATTTTACCAGGGGACAGTTTAACTTATTTTTTAGGAGGGGTGCTTGCCATAATCTCAATTGTTGGAAATGTTGAGAAGGCTGGAATAATTTTAGCCATACCATTTGGTGTTGAGTCACTTCTAAAACTTAGGGGCAGGTTTAAGCAGCCGACTGTAGGTAAATTGGTTAATGAAAAAATTGTAAGAAGAAGTAAAAAAATCTATTCAATACCACATTTATTCATGAATGGGAAATATACTGAAAAAGAAATAGTAAAAAAAGTGTGGGCAATTGAACTTATTTTTGCCCTACTAATTTGGGTTGTCTGATTTTTGAACGGACACTCCATTCGACCAAAATTAGTAGATACTTCTTGTGCACAAGACTTCAGAAAACCTTCGACAGAACCAATCAACTCTTCAGGATTGTGACTGTAACCTACTTGTTTTAGTGCTCGTATTTCCTCTAGAAGTGGTATATAAACTCTTGAAATAATGGGTTAGTTCCCTCTTGAATATTCCTTTCCTATGTGTGCATAACTTATAGCGTAGCTCAATGCATCAAAGAAATCATCTTGAAGTGGTATATCAAAGTTGTGTAGTATCACGTCTTCTGTTGGGATTTTTTTCATTAACTTAAGCTTTCCATAGAAGTCAGATTCAACAAGTATACTCTTTGCCAATGTAATTAGTTTATATGACTTTCTTAGGTGATAATCAACCTCTTTTTTAGAAGGTGTTCGTTCTAGTAATTTGAGCATACGTCCTTGATAGTTTTCAGTATCTTCAATAATTTCTCCAGTAACTGCCAGATCCAAATACACCCCGTTTGCGTATCCTATTCCTTCTTCTAACACTTCAGGATTTACTATTTCAAGATCCCATTCTGAAGGGAGTTGATAGTTCTTTATTTCTTCGGTGTTTTCAGAAAATATCCACAAATCTAAGTCTCTTCCCCATCCTGTGGTTTGGGTGCTTCCATTAAACGCAATGAATTTAGGTTCAAAAACACCCAAGACGGATTTAATTATTTTAGAGAGTTTATATTTCATTCTAGTTCCTAAAAGTTTAGCGTATTGTTCTGTCGCACTTTCCAAAAATTCAAGTGGTAGTTGGCTTTCTAATTCTCTCATTTTTTGAACGTTTTCTTCTCTTTGTGCATCCCTAAGTTTGTTTTTAACTCCTAAGTTTTGATATAGTGCTTCGTGTCCAAATTCGTGGAGCACATCAAAATATGTTGCGTCATCACGTAATAGAATTTCATCTAGTAGATAAACACCAGGCCTATCTTTTAATTGTATTCCTCTTCTTTCAAGTTCTGATTCCCAAGAGTCAGTTCCTATAATTAATACTTCAACATCAAACCCCCCATCAAACAACTCATAGTAACTTTCAATTGCAGCCACTTTTAGCTAATTGAGCCATTTTATCATTGCAAAATAGTATCACAGGAATCCTTAAAAATCTTGTGATATAGGTTTTCATGCAGTACCAAAAAAATTTTGAGGGATATGGGTTGGATATGAATTCATATCAAGGATCTGAAAAGCAATACAAGCCGGGTGATGAAACAACTGAGTTCGGAAGTTACCTAACACAACTTTGGACTGGTGATCACTCCGCAGATAGAATTGCAAAAATCAACATTGATCTTTCGACAAGAGAATACGACCCCAATTACGTTATACAAATGCGTGTTGGAACTACAAACCGTGGTGGAGTTGCAGTCAAGACTGACCATATAGCCGAAGGTAAACAACTTAAAAATCTCGCCAACAGAGGGATAAGTCAACAAGACCATCATTTGCATCTTGAAACTGATTCAATAGGTAACTTGAAAAAAGTTAGCTATAAAGATATGTACGAAAGAGATATAGAAATAAGTAGGTGATGTGCTTTGGCGTTTTTGTATTCAAATGAATTTCGACTACACAAGTTGGTAAGTGGGCTGTCTTTGAGTAAGAGCTTTCGATTTTTCAGTCAAACTTTTGCAGGTTCTGAAGAGTTGAAACCGAGTCACCCTGTCAGTATGAGGAACCTCCTTGACAAGATTAAAATATCTTGCGATAACTGTGAAGTTTCTGCATTTATGCCAAAAGACTTGACAAATAAAATCTACTTAGACACAAAAGACGGAAAAATTTCAGAAAGCATGCCCCCTTACAAAGTGTTACTAAATGGTGAACTTGAAATAGACATCAAACAGAACTTCAAAGACGACAATAGCAAAAAAAAACTCTCAGACAGTTTTGTACACGTCCCTATTGTGTGGGTAGTCCGTACTAAAAAAAAGATGGAAATGTTTCCGATTCTTACACCATACTACGTCAAAAATACAAAAAATTGGGACTTGCCTGTTTATCACTATGAGCATCCAGCACACTTAGACTATCTAAAACCCCTTCTTTGGCCTTATTTTGACTCTGAAAAAAAGAAAGAGGTTGAAGACATTTCAACGCCATCGAATCTTTGGGATAGTTACAATGAGAAAGACGTTACTTGTCGTGGCATATTTTATCCTCAATTTAATCTAAGAGACGCTATGTTAACTGAGGAAGAATTTTATCTATACAATTTTACGTCAGAACCTGTTGATTTTTTTTCTTTTACAGGAAACCCCAAAAAAGGTTTTCTAGACGGAAAGTCACTAAAGGTCAAACCCAAATCCAAAAAGGCAGTACGGGCTAAATTTTCTAAGGGAGATTTACTTGTGTCCATGGGAAACTATCGTGTCGAATGGCTCTGGTTATAGGTTTGTTTCACTCCCCTTTGAGAGCCTTTTCAACGGCCCTTTTCTCGCTATAACCTTCTTCTTCAATTAGGTACTGTATCCGGTCTAAAGTTTCTGGAGAACTTACTTTTCTTGATGCTTCTTCTTCTTGTTTTTTCTTTTCGTCGTCCCAGTACTTTTCTTTTTGTTTTCTTGCATAAGCCACCATTTCATCTTCAATAAGTGCACTTATTGCAAGATTGTCTTCATCATCTTCATCATCTAGCGCTTCACGCATGGCCTTACGGAGGTTACTTCTTCCCTCTGAACTGAGTTGTCCATATCCAGTTTCTACTTGTTTTCGAAGATACAACGTCTCAAAATAATCAGACCCTTGTTCTTTTTTGAGTGCTTTTTTTACCTTCCTTATGGTCCCTTGACGGTCTCTCTTGACATTTTTTTTCTTTGCATTCCATTCCTTTTCCCAATCTTCCATGTAAACATATACCACAGAGCTTATAAAATCAGTATTTTTCGTGCTTCGCTATTTTTACCACTTTGTTGTAACTTTTTATTAGTTTCAAAACTTATGAGGAAGTCTTTAGTTTTCAACTAATTGTTTCGAATAGATATACTTCGACTTTGTTCAATAGCTCTTGTACGTTCTGGTGGTGCCCCTCCTTTTGGAATTGTTGAATTTCGTACAAGAGAGGGACTTCTTCACCAGAAATTAAGGTCCTTCTACCTTGTTTGTATTCACATCCTATATACGCATAGCTTACAGCATGACTTAGTGGGTTGAAAAACAAACTTGGGAAAGCAAGAGGAAGCGCTGAAGACATTACATCCGACGTCGAGTTTTCTTTAAGCAACTCGATACCAGCATACAGCTCAAGCTCCGCTAGTCTTTTCTTTGCAGTAAGGAACAGTATATAGGCCTTTCTGAAATGATACTCAAACTCCTCAGTTGAGGGTTCTCTCCCCATATTTTCAAACAAGGTTTTCCGGTAATCTTCTGCATCTATTATCACTTCCCCCCGATTCATTAAGTCATAATATATTCCGTTGCTGTGTGTAACACCCTCTTGAAATTCTTCTGATGATGTAAACTCCAAATCCCATTCTGGAGGAAAACAGATATCTTCAAGCGCTTCGGGATTATCAACTACGAACCAGACTTTGATATTTTCACCCCATCCCTCGCGTATAACACTCCCAGTGATGGCAGCAAATTTTGGTTTTATTGTTCCAAGATAATTTCGAATAAGATCTGGCAGTTGAGACTTTACTTCATTCCCAATCAGCTTCGCATAATCTGTTGCACTTTCCTCAACCAATTCAAGAGGGAACTTAGCTTCCATTTCTCGAATACTTTTAACATCCCGTGTCTTTCTCAGTTCTTTTATAGTTTCTTTAATTCCTTGACTCTGATAAAATGCTTCGTGCCCAAATTCGTGGAGCACATCAAAATATGTCGCATCTTCTCTGATTAGAATTTCATCAAGCAGATAGATGGCTCGCCTGTCATGAGGATTTACACCCCTTTTCTGTAATTCAGATGCCCAGTCATTTTTGGCCACAATTTTTGTGGAAACATCTGGCTCCATACCAAAGGCACCAACATAACCATTAATTGCCACCCCTGTGACTGAGTCCAGCCAGTTTTTCATCATAAAATATGCCCTCCGAAATAATTAAAAGCATTGTAGGTATAGATATTATGCAGTACCAAGTTTTTTCGGGTGGACAAATTGGACCTGCTGAGTTTGATAAACTCAGTGAATCTTATAAGAGTGCTGGGCACTCCAAAGACGCGTATGCGGGAGGTAGCTACTTGTTTGAACTGTGGAGTATGGACTCCAACAGGGACATTGAGTCACTTCGTAGACGTACGAGCTCAAAAGTCTGGCAGGAAGAAGGCAAATGGATTGGCGAAACTCCGCATTTGAAATATCGAGCAGATAACCACGATGGCGACCCGCACATAAACGTAGACCTTAAAGCAAAGAAAAGTAAGATTCTTGGTGGAGCACACAGAATTGACATAGATAAGTGAACAAAATGGAGCTAGACAAAGCAACGGACTGGGGCTCTGCCTTGAAAGACAGTATTCCTGAACTTAAACTAAGTACTGTTTTTGGTTCTAAAACCACTTTGGATAGCTGTGACTTAGGTTCATACGGAAATAATAAACACCCTAGTGGCTATATTGAAGGTGCTGGGGTTATTTTTCCTTTTTTTCCAGAGAGTGCACAAAAAAACCTGAAAATTGAAAGTCAAAAAAATGGAATTGAGATATCTCATATTAGTGAAGACGCAGGAATTACGTCTTTGATGTTTGTTATTGTACAAGATGATAAATTGAATTTTTTCTCAGATTTTTATCCATATAACTTCTATATATCCCACGGTGACTGGAACAAACCTGTTTGGGACTACAGACACCCTGAGTTAATGAATCAACTAAGTATACTTTTGAAGCCTTGGTACCAAAAAAAACTCATGAAATTTCTCTCACCATATCCTTTGTACGAAAGATACTCAAAAGGAGACCAAAATTTGTATATGCCAAGAGGAATCTTCTACCCGACACATAAAATGCGATCCCTTAGTTTTCGTGGGACTGGTGAAGTAAAATATATCAGTTTAGCTAACTACACTAACGAACCCGTAACTTACCGGTGGTTTGTTCCTAATTCTTGGAAAGACAAAATTGGGTGGGTTTCTGGAAAAAAACTGACACACAAATTAAAGATTTCTCCTAATTCAGAAGTCAGGAGTAATAACTTTTCTGTATTCATAGACCCAAGCATAACTGAAGCAAAAACCTTCATCCAAACGTTACTTGTTGCTCAAGGACCCAACCGCATTGAATGGCTTCCCATTCCCTTGTTTCCAGAAAGAGAAGAAGGAAACTTCTTTATTGAACCTAAAGACGTGAATCCACCTTTAGAGTAAGTGAATTTAACAACAATACTTGCCACAGTTTACGCATACTCTCTCCAAGTATGATTGCACTTCACACACTTGAAGAATCTTGTTGCCGGCTCATCCCCGCTTCGGGTCTGCTGAATCCACCAGAGAGCCTCTTTTCCCCCGCATTTGTGGCAGTCGGCTTCAATGGTTGAGAGCTTGCCCTTAGTCTTTTCGACGTCAAAAACAGGAATTGAAACCTTTTGCTTTACTTCCTCTTTTATGATAAGCTTATTGCCTTTAGCAGACTCTATGTTTCCGCATTTTCTGCAAGTCCAGACAACACCAGTTTCAACCTTTTCCGGTATCATCATCGATCCACATTTACAAAACTGAATCGTCATTCAAGCCCTTTGCACCTTGCCATTAAAAAGGTTTTCGACCCCTCAAGAGTTATAATTGGCACCTTCCAAAATAGGTTTTTAAGCCCCGAAAACCAGGAACAGAGTGCCGATGATTAGTGATAAACTCTGTGTTAGGTGCAAGGGAAGATTATTGTGTGGTTTAAGCAGATGCCCCTTGTATCAGAGAATGAACAGTTTTAGAAGCCTAAAAAAAGAGGTCTTTGCTCCTTCCCCTCCACACTACCTCGTGGGCTGGAAAGGCTACCCCCAAGTCTCAATTGGCCCTACTCTCTCGCTTTCTGGAATTGAAGAGGGCTCCTTTGACATGGGCCTAGACGACTTTGTGGCAGTGAGGGCCAACCAGCTTAGAACTTATCAAAAAAAACCTGTGCGGGCGGTTGATGAAACTGCACTAAGCATCAAGCCTGTAGACTTCGACGTCAAATTAAAGAGAGTGCCAAATCAATTGAGGCCTGAAGGTCTTACTGCTATAGCATCATCCATTACCCCAGGGGAGACCAAGGTTCCGGGCAAGGTTTATAGTGTAATAGATAGCTTTGACCTTAAGGCAAGCCAGGCCTTGATGAAGCTTGAAAATTATGGCTTTGACTATCTTGTAGGGGCCCTGAGCACAGGTAACCTTGGAGTAAAAAACCAAAGGAAACTCGTGCCCACAAGGTGGGCCATAACTGCAGTCGACTCAACACTCTCAAAAGACTTGTTTTTGAAAATCAGGGGGGAAAAACAAGTAAGTGATTATGAACTCTATAAAATCAGCCACTGGGACAACCACTTCTGGATTGTCCTTGCCCCGTGGGCTTGGTCTTTTGAAATGCTTGAGCAATGGCACAAAAACCCCGTTATAAGTGATTATGAATACGGCAGGCCAAAAAAATACTACGCAGATAATATAACAGGGGCATACTATGCCGCAAGGCTTGAAATTTTGCGACACCTTGCAGACAGGAAAAGACAAGCCATGGCATTTGTCATAAGACGAATCGGGGGGAAATACATCTACCTAGTAGGGGTTTGGCATATCAGGGAAGCAGTCAAGAGAGGTCTACAAAATAAGCCGGAAAAATTTTCTTCCTTAAGCAGCCTTGAAGAAAAACTGAGAACTGAACTCAATTGGCCTGAGTGGAAGAAAAAGAGTAGCCTTTGGGTTTATCTATCGCGCCAGAAAAAATTAAACGATTATTTTCAAGTTTGAAAGAATTTGACTGATTTTGTTTTTGTAGTGAGGTTGAAGTTTCTGAACGGGCTTGTAGTTGGCACACAATACGTCGCGCTTGGAATTGTCGCCAACTGAAACTTCAGGCACAATATTTAGCATGTCTATTATGTCGCGCTTGGCCCGCCTTGGCTGGTCTATATAGGTTTTAGTAACCTCGTCCTCGCTTATTTTTTCTATTATGCCATTTTTGACATCAAAGTCAGGGCAGATTACTTCGGCATCGAGATTATTGGCATCAAGCCAGGACTGTATGAAAATTCCAGGTGAATAGCTCATAACAATCATGCGGTATCCACGGGACTGGAGCCCCTTGAAGTACTCAAGGCCCTTAGGAACTGCGGGTATTTTTTTCATGTCTTCAAGCGTCTTTTTGACAGACTTTCCAACCATCCACTCAAAGGCCTTCTTTTGGCAAAGAGATTTTCCGGTGAGTTTTTCAAGGATGTAAAGGAAGGGAAATAAGAGCTTCTTAAAAACTGACATTTCTTTAGACCACACCAGTGAACTTGGCAGATATGCCAGAGTTCCGTCAAAATCGAATATTGCTATGGCCATTTTTATCACAGGTGCTTGGCAATAAGAGGTGAGACATCAGCAGTTGATATAGGACTCTCAAGGGTATTAGTTGCAATCAAAGATTTCGGATTGGCTGCCCTTAGTTTTTCTAAGGCCTTGCCTGCCAGGACGGGGTGAACAAAAGTCAAGTGGACATCTTTTACGCCCCTATCCCTTGCATACTTGGTGGCAAGAAGCGTTGTCCCGCCGGTTGAAACCATATCATCGACCATTATCAGGTTTTTGTCTTCAAAGTCAAAGTCTTTAGCAGTAATTTTTATTTCCCCCGTGTCAATATCCCGCTCCTTAGTAAAAGCACCATAGTCAGTTACCCCTAAAAGACCTGCGAGTTCCTTTGACCATACAATGGACTCTGTATCCGGTCCGAGCACAAAGGGGTTTTCAACTTCAGGCAGGGCCTCGGCTATAGCAGGGATTCCAGAAATATTGGTGGCTTTAGCATGGGAAAACATGGGTTCAATGCTGCTCTTTCTTTGCATATGCATGGTGACTGTAAAAAAGTCAGTCACTAAAGGGTCAAAAAGACTTGCCACGTACTCAACAGACAGGGGCTCAGTGGGCTTAAACTGTATGTCTTGTCTTGCAAAGGGAAAGTAAGGGAGAACCAGCTTGATAGATGAGCCTGCTTGGTGGACGGTTTTTGTCAGAAGATACATTTTTACAAGGTATGCATTGATATCCTCATTCGCCCTCTTTCTCATGACTATTGCCACTTCGCTATCAAGCTTTTTTGTCAGTATCCGAAACTTGAACTCCCCATCAGGGAACTTTAACTCTTCCAATTTCACGTGTTCGGCCCCGAGGTGACCTGCCACCTTTTCACCAAGAATTCCGCCAATTACTTGCATATTTCTGGTGTAACCAATGAAATAAAAGCCTTATCTTTGAAGAGCTTTTTTAGCAGAAATTAAAGATATCAGGGCACACTTAAAACGCTGAGAACTTACAGGCTCTACACCAATCAGTTCAAAAAGGCCTTCTGGAGGTATTTTAAGGACGTCTTGAACCTTCATGCCCTTTAACTTTTTTATTAGTAAGTATGTAAAAGATGTGCTAATAGAACACCCTATAACTTCGTATGATGCATCTTCAATCAAGCCGTCTTTGACTTTAAGGTAAACCGTAACCTCATCCCCGCAAGAGAGGTTCTTGGTAGTGAACTTGTGGGTGTGCTCTCTCTTGCCGGCAGATGCCTTAGCCTTCTTGTAAATTATCATCAGTTTTTCAAGGTCTATGAGAACACCTCCAGAGCTTCAGACAAGGCACTAAACAAATGGTCTATTTCTTCTGTGGTATTGTAAATATGGAAACTCGCCCTACTTGAGGCTGGAATCTTCAGGCATTGGTGAAGCGGGTGGGCACAATGCTTGCCGCTCCTAACGGCAATTCTCCTGCCATTTAGGAAATCTGCGACATCGTGGGCATGAATTTTTCCAAGATTAAAAGCCACCAGACCAGTTCTATCTTTGATTTCCGGTCCGTAGGTTGAAAGAGGCAAATCTTTGATTTGCTTAAAGAAATGAGAAAGGAGTTCAAGTTCATGGACGCGGACTTTATCCATGCCAATTTTTTCAAGATACTCAGCAGCCACTCCAAGACCAATTGAGCCTTCAATATTAGGAGTCCCGCCCTCAAACCTCTCGGGGACTTTTGCCCATTCCACACCAGTAAGCGTAACATCATGTATAGTTCCCCCACCCGCCAGAGGCGGAGTGCAGTCTTTTACAAGGTCTTCTTTTACCACAAGAGCCCCAGACCCAGAAGGTGCAAGCATTTTATGACCTGAAAAAGCGAGGAAATCTGCATCAATTTTTTTTATATCGACTTTTAGGTGAGGAACAGATTGCGCCGCATCAACCACACTTAGTGCCCCATTTTCATGAGCTATCTTAGTAATCTTTTCAACAGGATTTATAGTCCCGAGAACATTTGAGGCGTGGGAGAAGGCCAGCACTTTGGCACCCCTGGCTTTTTCAGTCAGTTCTTCCATTTTAAGCCTACCATCTTCATCAATACCTACAAAGTCGACTTCAACTCCTTTGCTTTTCATAAGATACCATGGCAAAAGGTTTGAATGGTGCTCCATAACTGACGTTACGACCTTGTCCCCCCTCTTGAGGTTTATCATATAGGCCGAAAAGTTAAGACCTTCAGTAGCGTTCTTCACATAGACTAGGTCTTCGGGCTTCGAGTTTATTAGGGAAGCCACTTTCTCTTTACTATCTTCATAGAGTTCAGTTGCTTCTTCGCTTAAGGTATGAATCCCCCTATGAATATTAGCAGTGTGGTTGGTATAGAAATCCACAACAGCGTCGATTACCACCTGCGGCTTAAGAGATGTCGCCGCATTGTCAAAATAAATTATACCTATTTTAAGAAGCGGAAAATCATTTCGGTAGTCCATTTATGTCACCCAAGATAAATCTTTCATAAAACTTTTCTATATAGTTTTGCTTTATGCCTCGAGACCCCAAAAAGAAAAGCTGTTTTGGGGTCAAGTGGATTTTTTTAAAGGAGTGGTAAGATTTCGTGTCGGGTTCACTTATCAAAAGCTTGGGAACCGCATTTATTTTCCCATCACCAAAGACTACGGCAAAGCTGTTTACTGAAGTTTGAGATTCCTTTGACCCGGGTAAAAGCTCCCCTGTAGTTAGTACTGTAGCCAAATTAAAGACCAATCCCTTAACGTTTACAATGCTACTTGCCCTTGGTTCCTGATGAACCACATGCACGAAGTTAGTGAATTCCCCCCGCTTAGCCTTAAACCTGCCATCATACTCAAGTCTTGAGCCTTCCGAAAGATAAATTAGGTCATTAACGTAACTAACGGATTCTCTTGAGCGGTAGGATATTTTCAGTTTTTCATGAGGCTTTGTCACAATCACTCTTTGCATGAAATTCGTTCCTGAAAGCTCTGTGTGGAATTTGCCGCTCGCCGTGGTTTTGAGGCCGAATACTGAATCGCAGACTTCAATGGATTTATTGCCTGAGAATTCGGAAATGAACATAGCTCTAGTGTTTTTTAGTGAATCCGGAAAAACTGGAAGAGCCGAAGTGAATTGGTCAAAAGTCGAAGGCACAGGGAGACTCCCTTTTTGCTCCTTCGGTTTAATGTGAAAAGCTTCATGATCCTTGCCATAGTTTATCAGCATTAGTGTCCCCCCATATCAAAGTCTATGAGCCTCTGAAGTTCAAGAGCATATTCCATAGGCAATTCTTTTGCAAAATCCTTGACAAAGCCAAAAATCAGCATACTCATGGCAGTCTTTTCGTCCATGCCACGACTCATTAGGTATAAAAGTTTATCTCTGTCGATATTTCCCATCCTGGCTTCATGGTTTAGTGAAGCAGTCTCATCCATTACTTCAATCTTTGGGATGGCATTAGCCTTTGACTGGTCGCTCAAGATTGAATCGCATTCAGTGGTGGCCTTGCTATATTTGGCATTTTTATATATACGAAGCGTGCCACGAAAAGTCGAGACCCCGTCGCCTAACGATATGGTTTTTGATACCATGCTCGAACTGGTATGTGGAGCCTTGTGAATCATCCTGGCCCCAGAATCGATATTTTGACCATCACTTGAAATGGCAACTGAAATCACCTCACCTCTAGCTCCCGGCTCAAGTAGGTATACCGAAGGATACTTCATAGTTACTTTGCTTCCGAAATTGCCATCAACCCACTGAACGAAAGCACCCTTATATGCAAAGCCACGCTTGGTTACGAGGTTGTAGACATTATTACTCCAGTTTTGTAAAGTGATATATTTTAGATGTGAACCCGGCAATGCCACCAGCTCTACCACTGCGGAGTGTAGGGCAGATTTTGAATACAAAGGTGCAGTGCAGCCTTCAACATAGGTCACTTCGGCGCCTTCATCGACTATTATTAAGGTTCTTTCAAACTGACCGAAGCCCTCAAGGTTTATTCTAAAGTAGGTGTGAAGCGGGAAAGGAACTTTAACACCTTTTGGGACGTAGATGAAAGTCCCCCCGGACCAGACTGCGGTATTAAGGGCTGCAAACTTATTGTCGGTTGAAGGAATAATCTTACCAAAGTATTTTTTCACGAGGTCGGGATGTTTTTTTACTGCTTCATCCATGCTCATGTAAATTACTCCAAGCTTTTTTAGTCCCAGTTTGGCCTTCTCAAAGATAACTTCAGAATCGTACTGCAATTCAACGCCTGAGAGCATCTTCATTTCGCTGTCTTTTATACCAAGCTTCTCAAAAGTGTTCTTGATGTCTTTTGGGACCTCATCCCATTCCTTAGCCCGTTCACCTGGTTTTGAGTAGTAAATTATATCTTCGAAATTTATGCCAGACAAGTCAGGGCCAAATTTAGGTACATCAATTTTATTGAAGAATTCAAACCCCCTTAGTCTAAACGTAGTCATCCACTCCGGATCACCCTTGAATTTTGAAATCTGCATCACTTTCTTAGCAGTAAGAGGGCCGGTAATTTTAAACGCACTCCTTTGCTTGGCCTTAAACCAGTATTTCTTTTCCCTTTCCTGTAAGAACGCTAAATCCATTATTTCCACTCCTTAAAGCCAAATTGATCAAGCTTTGAGAGAATTTCTGGACCTCCGCTGCCTGCTATCTTCCCATCGACTAAAACATAGACCTTGTCTGGCTTAACTTTTTCAAAGATTCGTGTATAATGAGTAATAATCATTACGCCTTTTTTTTGTTCTTTCATCTTTTTCATGAAGGAATCCACGACCTTTATCGAATCTATGTCAAGGCCTGAGTCAATTTCGTCAAGGATTACAAGCTTGGGGTTCCTTAAGATAGCCTGAAGCATTTCAATTTTTTTTCTTTCCCCCCCTGAAAAACCAACATTAAGGTCCTTTTTGAAGAGCTCTTCTTTTATACCTAACTTTTTTGAGAGCTTCAGTACCTCATCCCAAGAGGCATCGATTGAAGTTGAAAGGAAGTATTCCAAATTTATGCCCTCAATCTCAGGAGGCGCCTGAAAACTCAAGAATATGCCTTTTTTAGCTCTCTCATCGGCAGAGAGAGTGAGTATTTCTTCGTTATCAAATTTCAAACTTCCGCGGAGAGAAAGCCTTGAATCTCCCATAATGGACTTAGCAAGGGTACTTTTACCAGATCCATTTGGTCCCATGACTGCTACAATTTCTCCCTCGTTAACTTGCAAATTTATGCCATTTAGTATGTGGTTACCGTCGGCAATTGCCACTAAATTTTCTACCTTAAACACATGGACTTAAAATTTGTGGGATTAAATAATTAACCATGTTAAAAGTTAACAATATAAAATGAGTGTTGTTAACTTCTTGTGATGAAGTGTGAAATATCTTCAAGGAAAATCTTGCCAGCTATAAGGAGAGCACTTGTTATGGAGCTTGTTAAAGCGAGCAAAAAGCAAAATGAAATTGCAAGAATGCTTAAAGTGACCCCTGCCGCCGTGACACAGTATGTCAAGGGCAAGAGAGCCAAGACCAGTCTTACAAAGGACGAAACGAAAAAGGTCTCAAAAATTGCTGAATACTGCCTAAAAAACGGCAATATTGACGAAGACAAAATATGCGGACTCTGTGACCAGATGCGAGAAAGGCTAGTTTAGAAGTTTCCTTTTTATTTCACAGGCCTTACAAACCCAATTACTTGTGGGCTCCCCACAAACAGAGCACTTAATTATTTTTCTTGAACTACTGACAGATTTCCTGGCTGCAGGCAGTATCGTTTCTTTGTAAACAGTCATGAGATTGTCTTTTGAGCCAGGGTTCGTGGATTCAACCCGATTTAGAGCAATTCTTGACTTATATCTCACACTTTCACGTAGATTTGGACATTCTTCTCCTGGGAGCGTAGGATAGTTAAGAACTGCATAAGTTGCCAAGGCTTTTTCAGACACATCCATTAGAGGCTTAAACCTAACGACAAAAATAGGCTCGTCTACTAAGCCCCCAAGCTCCCCCTTGGTGCTGATTTGATTCAAGTTACCGGTTGAAAGATTCATCAAGAGAGTCTGGAGTTCATCATCCTTATTATGTGCAAATAGTATTTTGGTGGCGCCAAGCTCACGGGCGGCCTGGTTTAAGAGGTACCTGCGAAAAGTCCCGCAAATGGTACAAGCTTTTAGGTCAAGTCCTTTTTGGTCACGGATTTTTAAGAAGGAGTCCAAGGTTTTTCCCATTTGTTTTTCAAAGCTCACCACCTTTAGCTCAATATCATTTTCCCGACAGAATTTTTTTAGGAAGTTTAAGGACTTGTCGCGGTAGCCTTTTATGCCTTCATCGATGCATATGGCAACAGGCCTAGATTTTCCCCACGAATTTACAATATCAAGCAGAGTGGTCGAATCCTTGCCGCCGCTGACAGCCACTGCTAAAACATCGTCACTCCCCACATATTTGTCAAGCTCACTCATTACGGAAACTTTTAACCAGTCTTCAAAATGCTCTTTGCAAAATGGTTGGTCCAAAATAAATACGGCAGGCTTGCCACATAAACACTTAACCACCGCTCCACACCCTGACAAGTTTAAGTGAGTCGCCGTCTTTTGGGCTTTCAAATTCGGTGACGACTTCACCATTTAGCACCAGGATATAATCTTCAAGGTTGATTGCAAGTTCTAAAATCAAGTCTTTTAGGGTTAGACTTTTACCTTTTGAAATGGGGTGAAGTTCAATTTCCTTGGTCTTGCCTTCAAGCTCTACTTTAATCACAACCCTTCCCTTATCAAGAAATTAAATCATTTGCTAAAGGAGTTTCAGCCTCTTGGCAACAGGAAGGCTCAAAGAATCGGCAGATATTCCCCTTTTCCTGGCTTTTTCCATGGCTTCCTTTGAGGAACCGTCACCTTTGCAAACAAAAAGATATTTATGGCCTTTTTTGAGTTTATAGTCTCCCTCCCAGAGCTTAATCAAAGTATGGGACGCAAAGTCTTTGGTTTTTCCAGGCCTACCCGGTTTTATTGGGTATTCAACCATATTGTCATCATATACTACCAGTTTAGACTCTCGCTTTCCCGAAAGCAACTTTAAGGCCTCAAGAGCCATCTTTGAGCCGATTATTCCTGTAGTCGCCCCAAGCACCTGACAAGCCTTGTCTGATTTATTGTAAAAGGCAGAAGTATCCTTCAAATTCAAGAATACTGCAATTTGTCCTTTGTCTTCATCAACCGCCCCATGAATCACGGGAATGTTTTTTTTCAGTGAAAGCTCCCAAAGCTTCAGCCTTGAAGGCCAGTTGTCAAGACAATCAAGCACCACATCAGTTTTTATTTCTTTAGGCATTTCGTTAAGGATTACCACATTCACATTTTCGTTCATATTTTCGAGTCTTTCTGCGGCAATTTCAACTTTTTTTTTTCCAATATCTTTTTTAGTGAACAGAAACTGGCGGTTCAGATTAGATTCCTCAACCACATCATCGTCTAGTATGAATAGGGTTCCCACACCTGCCAGAGCAAGGTAGACTGCTGCAGGCTGACCCAAACCCCCCATGCCTGCCACAAGAACTCTTGATGAAGAGAGGGTCTCCTGATTAACTAAACTGCTTTGCCTTAAGTATCTCACAAGATAATTCCAAAAAGGGTTTTATTAAATTACTCATAACGCAAAGCCTCCACTGGTTCAAGCTTTGAGGCGTATCTGGCAGGGAAAAAACCTGAGAGCACGCCAACCGTAAAAGAAAGCACCATTGAGAATATTACAAGGTGCGGAGTAATCGAAGCTTTTAGCCCGGTTAAACCCAGACCAATTGACGCTAATTTAGCTATACCAGTTGCAAGAGCAAAGCCCACCGCCATGCCAACAAGACCCCCAACAAGACTTAGCATGCCTGATTCCAATAAGAAGATTAAGAGAATGTCTTGCTGTTTAGCACCAATTGCCTTCATTATGCCTATTTCCCTTGTTCTTTCAAAGACTGCCATGTACATAGTGTTAGCAACACCAATGCTTCCAACGATTATACTTATGGCCGCAATTCCCACAAAGACGGCATTTAATACCCCAAGCACACTGTTTACAGTCTCCATGATGTTTTCAGGAGTGTAGACGTCAAAGTCATCCCGTCCCCTAATCCTCTTAATTGTCCGCTTTATTCTATCTTCATTAGATGTAAAGACCTTAGCAAAAATGAATTGGTAGGTTTCTTTCTCCCCCGTTATGGCAAGTAGGTCGCGGGCATTGACGTTTATAGATGAATCATCATCGCGGTTGCCAATTTCTGCTAAGATACCCACCACACGGAAGTCCACCCCACCAAGATTTATGACACTCCCCGGTGAGAGGTTGTAGTCATCTGCAATAAGATAACCTACCATGACCTTGTTCTTGTCGTTGTCATTTATGAAGCGGCCCCTATCAATCTTATAGGACTGAATTTCATTCACCATATTATCTAGAGCCCCTGTCTGATAGCCGTAAATTGGAAAGTATCCAACATCAGTTCCCCTAATAGTTGTGGGAAGAACTGTGGTATAAACTCCCGCTGCATCCTTTACTGAAGCCAACTTTTTCACCGCTTCAATTTCTGCGAGTGAAAAGCCAGTAGTTGCACCCACACCAAGCTTAGGAACTATAGTGACTATTGAACCCCCGATTTCGTCAAGGTTTTGGGTCACCACGTTTAGCATGCCTTGGTTTATGCTCACAAGCGAGAAGACCAGTGCAACCCCTATGGCAATGCCAATGGTTGTAAGAAAACTCCGAAGTCTTCTATGCATTATGAATTTTATCACAGTGTCAAATAATTTTTGATAGTTTGCCATATAATCACTTCCTTAAGGCCTCCACAGGTTCAAGCTTTGCGGCATACCTTGCAGGGAAAAACCCAGACAACATACCCACCACAAAAGCACCCATAAAGGTGTATATGATTAAGTCAAGGTTTATAGGATAGCCAAAGCTGCTGATAAGGCCATATGCATCGGCAAGATAACTGAAGGCCCAGATTACCATTATTCCAATAGTTATGCCCGCTGCAGCACCCACCATTGAGAGTATGCCAGATTCGAGCATGAAGATGAGTGAAATCATGTGCGGGTTAGCGCCAATCGCCTTCATTATGCCAATGTCTCTGGTCCTCTCGGCTATGGCCATATACATGGTGTTTGCCACATTCACACTGCCCACAAGAATACTTATACTGGCAACGGAAAGGAATATGGCATTTACCACAGTAAGTACGGTTGTAATACGCTCTGCGAGATTCTGCGGGGTTGAAATATCAAAGTCATCTTTTCCTCTTATGCGCTCAATCTGGCGCTTTAATTCTTCAGTCTTTAATTCTTTTAGCTTGGCAACTATGAGATAATATTTTCCCTGACTATTAGTCAGGTCCCAGACATCTTCAATATTGGCAGTTATTAGGCTGTCAAACTGATTATTGCCCGCCTTCTCCTGAATGCCCACCACCCTAAACTTTTCCCCTGCAATCTCAATCAGGCTACCGGGAGAAAGATTATAGTCGTCTGCTATTTTGTAGCCCACCACCACTTTTTTTCTCTCGCCGTTGTAGATGCCCCGCCCAAGGTAGAATCCGTAGGGTTGAATTTTATTGAAGGCATCTTCGATATAGTCTGAATCAAGATCCCGAACAGTTGAGAAAAATTTTTTACCCCTTATAGTCACAGAAAGCGTAGTGCCAAAGCCCCCCACTGCCACATCAACAAAATCGATTTTTCTTATAGCATCAAGTTCCCTTTGAGTAAACGGTGAGGAGCTGCTTGTACCAAGAGATCCTTGCTTTGGAAGTACTGTTATGAAATTATCACCGAGTCCAGACACTAAGCCGTTTATAGAGTCAACAAGGCCACGGTTTATGCCAATGATTGAAAACACTAAAGCCACACCTATTGCGATACCAAGTGTAGTGAGAAAGCTTCGTAGCCGCCTATGCGAGACAAACTTAGCGACGAGCTTTAGAACGCTTAACATAGTATACACCAAAAGCGATTACTGCTAAAATTGCCAGGATGCCAACGGTGTTTGAACTGGCCTTATACTTGTAATCATAAGTTTTATTTATGGTAAGCTTTTCCCCACCAAGGGTGTATGAAATCTGGTAGTTAAGAGTAGTCTTTTCACAATTAGGTATAAAGACCAATTCTGCCGAGTCAAAATCACCAAAATCAAGGTCACCGATAAATGAACCCTATTTAATTATAGAATAGTCCCCCGGGAGAATCCTAACAGAAACGGCCTTCATGCTCTGACTGCCTTCGTTGGCAAGTATTACTTCAAGAGTGTGTTTGCCATCCTTAACAAAGGTATTGGTGAACTGCTCAAATCCTTCAGGTCCGTAGATAGTAAGGGGCACTGAAGTTTTCATGTCGCCGACTGAGACTTCGAGTGAATAAAGTCCGGGGTCGCACGTGCCCTTGACGTAGAAATTCACATTTCCCTTCTTGAAATTCTCAATCCGTTTGGAAGTCCCGCCCTCAAGGCAATCTGATGAAAGTGATACCGTTCCTGCATAGATAGTTTCAGGAACCTCAAGACTCAAAGTGAAATTCACCACGCCGTCTGAAGGCACCTTTAGGTCATTTAGAACTTTTAAGGGTGCATTTTCAACCCTCAGGCCGAGAGTGAAGTTTCTTGTAATGGTTTTATTATTTACTTCATATTCAAGGGTCACAGGCACATCGTAGTAGCCTGATTTTGAAAAGTAAAAAGTAGTCGGAAAGCTTGCAGGCAGTGAAGACTTTTGGACTTTTGAAACACCAACAACCGGGGACCAGACAATAAGGCTCGCATCATTTCCTTGTCCATACACATTGATATCAACTCTGTCATAGCCTGTGTATATTACAGACCTTGAAGTGCTAATTGAGATGGGCTCCTCTTTTGAAAATTCAACTGGGACAACCCAGTCATCAGTAACCGAAGTTATCAAGAGTGAATAGAGTCCAGGAGTATTTGAATTGATTTGTATTACCACCTGCTTGCAGTCAGGAATAGTTGTGGTACCATCAAAATCAACATCCAAGTGATTTGGGCTAACAAAAAGCCCTCCGGCAGTGAAACTAAATTCCCGGATAGTGTTTGTTGTAGAACAGAAGGTAAGATATACAAACCCATGGTCTTTCAAAGGAGACGGAGCTGTATAGACTTTATCGTATTCTAAAGTTATAGCACTTACTGAAAGCATGAGAAACGCAAGAACTCCTATCCATTTCATATTTAGTTTTAATTACTCACCTTATATGATTTTCCCATCTTTCATGTTTATCACATTATCTGCGTAAGATTCGTGCTCAGGATTGTGTGACACTATTACCACCGTTTTTCCGGAGTCTGCGAGCCCTCTTAAGAGATTCATGACCACTTCACCCGTTTTAGAATCGAGATTGCCTGTAGGCTCGTCTGCAAAAATAATCTTTGGGTCATTTATCAGTGAACGAGCAATAGCTACTCTTTGCTTTTCACCTCCCGAGAGCTGGTTTGGATAGTGGTGAATTCGTTTTTTTATGCCAAGCGTATCAGCTATTTTGTCTGCCCTGCCTTCAGGAGCGCTGCCACCAAAAAGGGTCGGCAGTAAAATATTGTCTTTGGCTGTGATGCTTGGAATCAATCCGAAGTCCTGAAAAATAAACCCCATGAATTCAGAGCGCAATTTGGCCCGCTTAGCTTCCTTTTTTGGTACACTTTTTCCCATAAGCTTTACTTTACCTTTAGTTGGGATGTCAAGCAAGCCTGCCATATTTAGGAGGGTGCTTTTTCCGCTGCCACTTTGGCCCATGATTAAAAGTAGCTCTTTTGACCTGATTTTTAAGGAAATATCATTAAGGGCAGTAGTTAAAGGATACATTTTATACACATTATCAAGCTCTTCAATAATCACTCAAGGCCTTATTAAGGAGGTATAAAAATCATTGGTTTAGAATATGAACAGGGCGCCAAATAAGACTGAAAAGAAGAGTGTAACGATGCCAGTAAAATAAACTAAGTGAAAAACTACAGGTGGATAAGAAACGTCCCCGAAATTCATGAAGTATGGCATATAATAATTAGGCAAGTATGTTAAAAAATTATCCCTTGACGACAGAAACTGGCAAGAGCTTGGCAATTCGGTCAGATATACCTGCATCTTCCACTACCTTTACTACCTCATCCACATCTTTATAGGCCCCAGGTGCTTCCTCAGAAATCAAAGAAGCTTGCTTAGCCATAAGAGTTATTCCGCGTTCTTCAAGGTCCTTTTTGACCATATTGGGCGGCAGAGTTTTCTTGGCTGCCGAACGTGAGAGCACTCTCCCTGCACCATGGCATGTGGATTCAAAAGTTTCTTTTTTGCCCTTGCCCACTAAGACATAACTTGCAGTCCCCATGGAGCCAGGAATTATTACTGGCTGCCCCGTTTTACTGTACTCAAGATGTAAGTTAGAATTTTTAGGACCAAAGGCCCGGGTTGCCCCTTTCCTATGAATAAATACTTTTTGTCCGTGGTCTTCAAATTTGCCAATATTGTGGGTCACATCATACAAGAGTTCAGGGGTCTCACCAAATAGGTCACCGAATACTTGACGCGTCAGGTAGGTTATAATCTGGCGGTTAACAAAAGCGAAGTTCACTGCACATTTCATAGAATCAAGGTAAGAGAGTCCTTCCTTGGAATCCAAGGGGGCAGATGCAAGTTCTCTATCAGGAATCTTAAAGCCGTATGAATTTTGTTTATCGAGTATTTTTTTAATATAGTCGCTTGCCACTTGGTGACCGAATCCGCGTGAACTAGTGTGAATCATAATGGCAACCTGGTCATTTTCAAGACCAAATTTTTCTGCACCAAAAAAAGTTTGCCCAACCCGCTGGACTTCAATAAAGTGGTTGCCTGCACCAAGGGTCCCAAGCTGTTTTAGTCCTCGTGACATCGCTTTTTGAGAAAGGTCATCTGTTGTAGTTTTCATTATACCTTTTTCTTCAATCCTCTTTTGGTCAGTCTTTGTGGCGTAGCCATTTTTTACCGCCCAGTTTATACCTTGGTTTAAGACTTCAAGGAATTCAGACCTATCCAACTTGAAAGAACCTCCAACTCCCACCCCACTCGGAATAGTCGAAAAAAGGTCGTTTGAAAGCCTATTTAGCTTGGACCTGATTTCTTCGATTTTCAGGCCGGTTTTTAGCAGCCTTATGCCACAGTTTATGTCGTAACCTATGCCACCAGGACTCACTATTCCTTCTTCCGCCGAAAAAGCTGCCACGCCCCCTATGGGAAACCCATAGCCTTAGTGACCATCTGGCATCACACTAACATTTGGCAAAACCTTGGGAAGAGAGGCTACATTCACGGCCTGAGAAAGAGTCCTATCAGACTTCATTTTCTCAATTATTTCCTTATTGCCGTAGATGTCAATAGGGACTTTCATTTCCCCAAATGGCTTTATACGCCAGAGATAATCATGAATTTTTTTTAACTCCACTAAAAACATATGGGCGACTAATTAAAAGACTGACCTAAAGGCATAGTATGAAAAAAATCGTGGTGGCTTCAAGACAACACATAGCAAGCATGAATATACTTGAAGCCTTAGGTGATATCCACGAAACTAAGATATGTGACTCTTCAATTGTGGACTTATTTGAGCTAAAGGATGAAAAAAGGATGATGATTGTAGCAAGCCCTCATTCAAGCAAGGCGGGCATAAAGAGCTTTAGCGTTCACACTACAGGAAATTTCTCGAGAGCGGAGGTTGGAGGGCTTGACCATACCTTAAGTGTGGCACCAGCCTTGTTTTTGGGCGAGGGCTTAAGAAAATTTAAAGAAGTAAGAGACAACATGAAGCTCCCGTATGAAGTCACTTTAGAAGTCACACACCACGGCCCAAGTTTTGATGCGCCCATGATTTACGTTGAGATTGGCTCAAATGAAGAAGGGTGGCGCGATAAAAGGAGTGCTAAAGCAGCAAGTAAAGTTATAACCCACCTCTTAGATTTTGACCCAAAGGAAAAAAAAAGCGAGATAGGTATAGGGGGACCACATTATGCACCAAACTTCACTAGGTGGACGCATGATGGTAGGAATTTCGGCCACATCTGTCCTAAGTATGCCACAAAGAACTTGGACGAGGATTTATTGATACAAATGATTGAAAAGACTTTGCCAAACCCGGAAGCTCTGACTCTTGACTGGAAAGGTATACCCTCAACTGAAAAAGAAAGGATAATGGAACTGGCAGAAAAAATAGGCATCCCTACGCAAAAAGTCCGATAAGGCCGATTAGAAAAAGACTCACACCAACAAAACCACTCAAGGGCTTTGGAATGCGTGTTTTCCATCTTTTAGCAGCCTTATAGTGGGCAAAGCTTGCAAGGGCAAGAAACCATAACAAGCTCACCCCACCAATTCTCCCCACAAGATTAATTAGAGTGAATACGTGATACTCTCGTACTGCCATGTAAAGAAGTGCAATGGGTATTAGCATTAAGGCATATATGGCTCTTTTTGGAGCTTTCCTTTCAAACATCTTAACAAAGGAATGTGATACCGCAACGAATGAAGTGTAGAAAGCAAGAAGAGCCACTATAGAAATCAAGAGTGAATAGAAGGGCGGATAGACTTGAGCCAGAGTGGAGCTTGAAAGGTCTGCCATCTTGCCGACTCCTGCTGCCGTCACTGAGTAAAGGGCATAAACTAAAAATGAGAAACCGAAGGCCGCAAAGAAGATGCGGATATTAGAGGTTTCATCTTTTACCAATTTATGGAGTTCATATACTGAGAAGTGACCTGCCAGGGCGAAGGCAGCAATAGTCAAGAAGAGTGGGAATGAAAAAAAAGTCCCCGAGACGGGGACAGGAATTGAAGCAAAGTTTAGATTGACTGGTATTACAAAGAGCACCATAGCAATTAAGAACATTGAGAGATATGTCACCGTCAGGGCCGCAAGGTTTAGACCACCCAATGCCGGAATCACTGCCAGCACGAAGAAGAAAGCGCTCCAATAATGTGGGTCCCCACCAAGCCATGCAGCCAATTGGTCGCCTGCTGCTAGGACGTAAGCCGTAAGGGCGCTATATGTGAAAACACCATGGAGAGAGGTCGAAAATATACCCCATTTGCCAAGGATGGTCCTCACCGCTTCTTCAACATTGGAATTAGCAACCTCAATCAATTCAAGTACAATATAGGCTGAAAACAATAGAAGAAAGGCCATGCTCGTCAATCCTAAAAAGAAATTGACTACACCAACCTGCTGCAAGAGTGATGGAAGCAGCAAGACCCCTACGCCAAAAAGTGAAGATATCATATAGCCCAGGCCAAGGAGCAAACCCACAATTTTCTAAAAATGAGGTAGTACTAAAAGCTTACCTTGACCTTTTTTTCCCCGAAAGCTCACTCACAAACACCGCCTTGGACGTGGAAACAAACGGTATAGTAAGGATGCCAAAGAGCAAACCCACCAAAGGCACTAGACTAGTCACTTCAATTAAAAGATTGGACAGTACAATAAAACCCAAAGCCGCCCAGAAACTTTTTTTCGTGAGCTTCCATGAGGCTTTCAACGGGTGCTCTTCCCCCTTTAGAGCCAAAATATCCCAGAAAGCCAGCCTTATAGTCAAGTAGATTGAAGCTAAAAACATAAGTAGCCCAGAAAGAGGATATGACAAAAATAAGAGAGCAGACTGGATAAATAAGTACAGAGTGAGTAAAGAATAGATGAAGCCATCAACTAAGAGTATGACGTAGTGCTTTTTTAAGAGCTCAAGGCCATTCTGGAAACTGAATTTCTTCTTCTTTGTAGCAAGCACCGCACCAGCCAGGTGAGGGTATGCGAGCGCTGGCATGGCTAATGCGACTATACCTACCAGAAGAAAAATATAAAATACGAAGTATGCGCCATATTGGAGAGCCGACGATGATTCAAAGACCAATCCAGGGTTTGAGATAATCTGGCTTATGCCCGAACTCATCAAGGGAGCTAAAAGGACCACACCCAATATACCAATAATCATGGCAAAAGCAAGCCGCGAGAAGCAGAGCGATATGAGAGTCCAGAAGTTCTTCTTGAATAACTCAAAACCCTTAGAGAAGGACTTTGAAATGCACATAAGTTAAAGAAAGGTAGTAGCTTTTATCTCTTTCTTAAAGCCTTTACTTTAAATTTTTCAAAAATTTCAGGGGCTTTTGTGTCCGGAACCTCAATGAATATGCCATCAAACTGTTTTTCATTCCATTCAGGAGGCAAGAGCCACTTGACTTTTTCAGAACCAACCCTTTTTAGTTGACCATACTCCGATTCGATTTTTTTTAGTTCATCAGGGTCAACTAAAGCTTCCATAAATAATACTAAAGAGTGGTGGATTTAAACTATAGGGTCATGCCGTCAACTTCAGCCATGAAGTCTTTGGCTTTTTTGCCGTTTACAGTTACTCCCATGCTGACACAAGTGCCTATTGCTTCCTTGACCACTTGTTTCAAATTTGCCCCAAATGATTTTTCCTGCTTCTGTTTGGCAATTTCAACCAGTTTCTCAAAACTTATGTCACCAACAGTTGAGCCGTCGCCTGTGCCCTTAGTAATACCAATTTCTTTCTTGATAAGTGCCGAAACAGGGGGCTGGCCGACCTCAAGCTCAAAGCTCTTGGTTGCGGGATCAACTATGACTTTTACTGGCACCTTCATGCCAGCGTAAGCCTTGGTGACTTCATTCACCTTGCCTATAACTTTTCCTACAGGTACCCCTGCAGGGCCCAAAGCACTGCCCATTGTGGGTCCGGGCACCGCCTTTCCTCCGTCAACCATAAGATTAATTATCATCTTTGCCATTTCATCCACTCACTTTTATCAGTCTTACAGCCTCAATGGGGAGCGTCATCGGTATTGGAACCGCGGCTTCCACCATCTCAACTGTAACTTCTCGCTTTACCGGGTCTATTCTTATAGCTTTCGCCTTCTCTCCTCTAAAGGGGTCAGAGACTATTTCCACAAGGTCACCCTTATTTATGGTGATTTCAACTGGCTTGGCCTCAAGGAAATTTTCGACTTCCTTCATTTCAACCGGCCTTGAAACCACTCCACGGGCATTATTTATTCCACGAATTGCCGAGCGGATTTCATCCACCGTCTCAGCCTCAATGAAAATATATCCTCGAACATCCTTTGGTACGAAGGTGGAGTAAACTTTGTGACCGAACCTCTTGGTGGCTTCGGCTATCTTGTCCATTACTGACTCTTCCCGTCCAAGGGTAACTCTTACTGCAAACATCATATTCCCACGACCTGAAATATTAGGTTAATAATGAGCCCCATTGCTCCAATGAGAATCATCCCTATACCTACAAGCCACGCGGACTTTTTAAATTCATCCATTGACGGCCTTCGGGCAGTCCTAAGCACGCGCTTGTAGTTTTCAAGCATTACTCTTCAACCTCAATGAACTCAATGCCAAGGTCCTTACTCATCCTGGCTTTTTCCCTTTCCTCGAGTTCAGCGTTTTGGGGATGGTAAAATTCTTTTATGTTTGCCCCAGTCACAATGACAATCACTTTCAAAGTATGACCAAGAGACTCATCAGGCAGTCCGACACCCCATATGAGTTTAGCGTCGTGAGACAAATGCTGGCTTACAAGGTCTACTACTTTATAGGCCTCTTCAAGCTTCAGGTCCTTGCCACCTTCAATATATACAAGAGCACCTTTTGAGCCATTGATATCGAGGTCAAGCAAAGGATTATTTACTGCCTTCTCGACTGCTTCCCCAGCTCTCTTTTCACTATCACTCTCACCAACGCCGATGAGTGCGCCTCCGGCATTGGTCATGACTGCTTTCAAGTCTGCAAAGTCTACATTAACCAAGCCTTGGCTTGTGACCATCCTTGTTATACCCCTTACGGCATTGGCAAGGATTTCATCAGCCACCCTGAAGGCTGTGGTTATAGGGAGGTCTGGAACAATATCTAGGAGCCTCTGATTTGGTATGACTATTACTGCATCAACCTGACTTTTAAGTCTTTCAAGGCCGTATCTGGCATTTTCCCACCTTAAAAGACCCTCATTGTCGAAAGGAACGGTTACTACACCAATGGTTAGTGCACCACTCTTTTTGGCAACTTCAGCAACTACGGGTGCTGCACCGCTTCCAGTACCTCCACCCATACCTGCAGTGACAAATGTGAGGTCTGCGTTTCCTATTGATTTTCGTATTTGGGCTTCATCCTCTTTAGCTGCTTCTTCACCCACTGAAGGGTCGCTTCCTGCACCAAGACCCTTTGTGGCTTCACGCCCTATTAGAATCTTGGAATTGGCCTTGATTTTTGATAAGTCTTGTGCATCGGTGTTAACTGCAATTAAATCAGCCCCGACTACACCCATCTCAAGTAGCCTCATAGCAGTATTTCCGCCAGCCCCGCCGACTCCCACAACCTTAATTTTGGGAACGTGACTTGCCAAAAACTCTTCGAACTCCTTGTCGTCCTTAGCCATTTTCTTTGCTCTCTTCTCAGCTGCTTTGATCATACTTTTCATTTGTTTCACCTTCTAACTCTACAAAACTGACATTTTTAAAAGATGTGTATGTGGCAAGTTCCTCTTTAAGCTTGCTTTGTGCATATTTTGGCACATTCTGCAAGATAAGCTGGTCATCTTTGATTTCAAAGCCCAATTCTTGCCCGAAGTGGAACTTCAAAAGTTCTGCAACTTGCATTTTCTTATCCGTGACTTCTTCAACCATTTTCACTTTATAGTGAAGTTTGAGTCCCGCCAGGGGATGGTTAAAGTCTACTACCACTCTTCCGGAAGAAACTGACTTCACTGTAGCAAGCTGGCTATCCATAGTAATCCGAAGACCAGGATAAGGCGCAATCTGGTCTACCTTAAATTTTTTTGATGAGACGAGCTTGATTTTTTTGAGGTCTCTTTTGCCAAAACCATCTTCTCCAGGGATATCAAGGTCCTTTTCGTCACCGGTTTTCATATCAAAAAGCTCTTTTTCAAGGCCCTTTATGACGTGACCTGCACCCAAAATTATGACGGTTGAGCCAAAGGCACCTTCAACCACTTTGGGGTCAGTCGAATCGAAGACCTCGCCGTTGTCGAGAGTCCCCGTATATTCAAGTCTTATGAATTTGCCTAATTTCATCTTAGATTCCTTTCCAAGGGTTTAAGAAATTAAGGGTCTATTTGTGGTCGCGGTCTTCGATATAGTATTCAAAGTTCAATAAGGCAAATATTGTGGCCGTTATCACCCAAGGAGCAGCGGTTAAAACCACCGGGATTTTCCATAAAGAGTAACCCAAGATGAAAAGTGACCCTGTAAAGAAGGATGAAAAGACCATTGAAATGACTTCATCGTCGGAATATGCGAAGTATATGGCAACTAAAGCCGTCAGGACCGAATACATGCCAAATTTCAGAGGAATATTGCCCCAGAAATACAATATACCTAAAGAAGCTATTAAGAGTAGCAGGCCCGAAAGTCTTCTTACTCTCCTTTTCATGAAAGTTTGAGGTGCAACCAAAAGCACTCCAACCATCAGCACCACAAAGGGTATGAGACTAAAAATTATGGTTCCTTTAGCACTCTCAACTCCAAGCAAGAATGAAAGGGGCGCCATAAACCACATGAGGAAGTTCTGAACTGAAAAGAAATTGTGACCAAGGTGGCCCTTAGCTTCCAGACTGTCAATATAATCCTCAATGGACTGGACGGCGCTGCCAAGCCAGGCGGCATAAAAGGGGTGAAGCTCCTTATTCTTGCCGTATCGCCTCACATAGTGCTTGACCTTCTTCTCGTGGCTTGAGAGCTTTTCTGAAGCCTTAAAGGCCTCCTCAAGTATCACAAGAGGTGCCAAGTAAAATAGCATTGTCAAGTATGAGAGCGCTGCGCCCACCATGGTGAGCACTCCAAACTGCTCTAAGAGTTCCATTGAAGCTACAATCAGCCCCACGAGGATAGTTGAGACCACAATGAAGGTTATTGAGAGCTTAGACTCCTCATAGACCCTAAAGAGTGGCCGATTCTGAAGGAACCTCGCATAGAGGACATAAAGGCTGATAAGAAAAGCAAGTAAGAGGACCAGAAAGTATGCCACTGGTGCTATGGGGTCATATGAAGGGAAGCTTAAGACGTGTATAAGGGCAAGAAATGACACAGTCACGAGTGCCGACACTGCCGCCTTGGCGCCCAGCCTAAATGATTTTAGCAGCACAACCCCTATAACAAACACCAGACCCAAATAGCCCATAAAAGCCACTAAGAACGGTTTTTGGAGCAGGCCAAAGTCCGACATGTAAAGGGCCAAAAAAGAAGCTAAGGTGAGCCCAAATACCTGTAGGAAATCACGCATGAACACTCTAAGCTTTAGGCGAGCTGACTTTTATCCTTTTCTCACCGCGCTTTCTGGCTTCACTAAGGAGGGCTTCAAAGCGGGGGAGGTCAGAAATTACCATTTGTCCGGCCCCACGGTAGGAGCCAGCTTTTTTCTCGTAGGAAATAATCTTATTTTTGAGTTCATCGATGCTCTTTTGCATCTTGGTCCGTTTGGCATTCAGTTTGGCTTCCCTATCGCTTGAGAGTCTGTCGAGGTCTTCGGCCTTAAAGGACTCTTCAACCTCCTTTAGGTCAAGAGATTTTTTAGCCAGGATTAACAACTGTTCTCTCATCTTTAAAGGGTCTTTATCGTAAACCTCTTCCACGAGGTTGCCAATGCCAAGAACCCTCGCCAGTTCTCTTTTAGTCTTACCTCCAACCAGTTCCTTAAATTCACCTTCAGAGATGGACAAAAAATCAATAGATTCTGTAGGGGTGTAGGAGCCACCCTTTGAAAAAACTTTTGAGCGTCGCAAGGAATTCATGATTTTCCCGTCTTCGAGGTAGATTATATTTAATTTGCCAAATAACTCAAAAATTAGTGAACTATCCTTAAAAACCAAGGTCATTACCCTATCGAGCTTGTGCTGGATAACTTCCTCAATTATCTTTCCCGAGATGTGCTTTCTTAAGTACATACAAAAACCGTCTGCTTCTCCCCTTGGGGCATAGTCTGACTGGTAAAATCCACCAGGTCTTGCAATCAAGAATTTATGGTCTTTTGTAGTCTCGAAAATAAAGATGTCTCCCTCGCGCTTTACTTTACCAATTCTGACGCCTTTAAGATTCATCGACCTTAGAAGTCGGTGCAGCTCTAATCCTTTCAACAATTTTATCACCAAAGTACTCAAAGAATTTCTTGCTGAGCTTAAATTGACGAGTGTTCCCAGCGGGTTCGCTGTTTAAAAGACCTGCTTCCTCAAGCTTTGAGAGATGTTCATAAGCCCTGTTTCCACGGGTTCTCACGACATCGCTTTGGCGGACAGGTGCATGGTATGCTACGACTGCCAGAGTCTTCAATTCGGCCGAGGTCAATTCACCCTTGCCCAAAAACCACAAAGAATCAATATACTGGTCTTCAACAATCATAAAGGCCGTATCTTCTGTTTCGTGGAGCACTATTGGACCCTTGTACTTTTCCTTCAGCTTTGAGACGGCTTTTTCAATCTCAAGAAAGCCCGTATCAAGCATACTGGCTAGAGTCTCCTTGCGGACCGGCTTGCCCGCCATAAACAGGGCTGCCTCCACCCAGTTTTGCAACTCGGATGGCTCCATTCCACTCATCTTGCTCAATTTCAATCACTCCTTTCATTGCCAGGTGCAGTAAAGCTAAAAGTGTTATTGCACCAAGGGATTTGATAATTATTTTATTTGGTAGGCTCGCTAAAACCTTTTCGATAGCCTCACTCATGTCGAAGGCATAAAACTTGATTTCTGGCCGGCTCTTTTTATTTTCGACCCTCTGTTTTTCAAGGTCAAAGGCTTCTTTTAAGGCCTCAAGAAGCTCAACGACAGTAACTTTTCTCTTAATTTTTCTCGAGACTGGCACAATCTGTATGTCAGGGACTTCAAGTTCTGGTTTTTCAGTAATTGGGGTCTCTTTTTTCTCGTCAAAGACCTTGCTTTTTATGCGGAGGAGGACTGCAGCGGTCAGAAGGGCATTTCCTGAAATCCTTAAGTCATCCTTAACTTTTATCTCACTCACATACTTGTCACAGAGTGTAATTATGTCAATGTCCCAAGGGTCAACCTCACCGCCGTCAATAAGCTTGAATATTCTTGGCTCAACCTTATGGAGGTCCATCATGGCGAGGTTTATAGGATCCACACTATCAAAGCGAGTTTCTAATATTAATGCGATTTCCCACTGTTTTCGACTATGTGAACTGATTCAACAAAGTGTTTGTCAACCACGGCAATGGTCTTTAGACCCGTTACGAACAGGGGACCAATAATCACCCCAGAGAATCCAAAGTAAGCTATACCTGCAGCCATTGAACCTAGTAGTACGCCAGGATGCAGGGTGCCGCGGTATCTCATCTTAAAGAAATTATCAATAACAGTCAGCCATAGCATCTGGTAGATAAAAAGTGCAATTATTGCAACATAGTTTCCGTGGTTGAAGTGATATATCATTAATGGTATATAGACCATCCACGCGCCGAGTATAGGGAGGATGCCAAAAATGCCTGCAACTATCGAATAAACCAGAGGCGACGGTGAATGAGTGAAGTAAAGCACCATAGTCGAGAGTATGATGTAAACGAACACACCAATAAATACCCCTGAGACTACGGCATTTAGGTTTTTCCACCCTTCTTCAACTAGGGCCTTAGCTTTCTTTTTAGGAAAATAGTCATAGACGGCACTTTTGAGTTTTTTCCCGTCCACCAAAAAGAAGTAAGTGAATATGACAAAGAAGAGAAGGTCTATGGCAACGGAAGGTATGGATTTAGCAACTGAAAGGGCATAGTCATTGATGGGCAAGTTTGAACTGAACTGGAGTATCTGCACCTGGGTTTCAGGACTTAGCTGCTTATAGATTCCAAGAAGGTAATTTACCTGGTCAAAGAGGGTTATGCTCATTATGTAAGATAAGTAAATTAAAGCACCAATGGAAGCTAGAACCAGAAAGGCCGCAAAATACCTTTTAGTATGCATTTTGTATATGGGGTATAATGTCACCGCCATTACTGCAGCATAGGCTAAAGGACCAAGAAGTGGCTTAGCAAAAATCATCAAGAGCCCCACAAATAATACTTCTCTAAACACCAAAACAAAAAACAAGGGGCTTTATTTAAGAATGTCCAAACCTCTCACCCATTCGATGAGTTTCTCAAAGACCCCACAATCTCTTGTCACTTCAAAATTCAGGTTCCGTGAGGCACTGTCATACCTGGCTTTGAGGTTAAGAGTATTATTGCCGCATGAAAGGGGCAGACAATCACTTGAGAGCTGCCAGTTTGAATCGAAGCAGACTTCACCGTCCTGCACATTCTTTGACAATTCAAGTTCAGGAGGCTTTGAGATTTTAAGAGTCCTTTCTACACCATCGATAGTCACAGTGTTTTTTCCAACACTCAAAGGAATTAAAATAGTTTTGTAGACATCGACTAGCCCAATATAACTTTTGCCTCCCGATGTTACGGTATATGGACCCTCCCCAATAATAAGAAGTTTTAAGGTGCAGTCTTCCTCACAGAATTCAGGGTAATCTAACTTATAGGTCCGCGACTTTGGAGCCTCAAAGGAATAAAAGCACTGGCCACAAAAGAAGTCCCCTTTTGAGGAAGTCTTGTTGGCAAAACGACCACTATTAAGATCGGTGCAGCCCTCAGTGTCATAGGTGTAGGGTGCCACTTCTTTTTTTTCCTGACACTCAATATTGTTTGATACTGTAAAAGTGGTCTCAGCCAGATCCGGGCCAAAGTAGATGGAGAGGGGAATTGAGTAGATATAGTTTTGTCTCACCTTCTGAACGTGATAAGCCAAAAGTGAATTGGAGTGTCCAGGCGGGAGTATTATGGCTGATTTTGGGTAGGCAGGTATTATGTTAAAGTTCTGTGGTGGTAACAACTTGGGGAAAAAGGCAATAGGAGTTTCAAAAGGATTGAAAAAAGTTATGTTAATTAAAGTATAACCGTTTCCGGAAACGTTTGAGGCCTTGATTTTTTCCACGAAGTCTACATTGCTTGAACTAAGTGAAGTCATACTAAAGTCATGGCTCACCACGGCCTTGCCGAAGTAGTTAATGGCAATAAAATTGTGGTCGCCGTCAGCTCCTTTATTGACTGTAATATGACTTGAATCCACATAGCCATATTCGTCAAAGGCTACGTCAATTGGCGTCCAGCCGTACTTCGTCCAGACTTCAGCCCATGCATGGGGAAGCCACTTCTTGCCGTCATATGCATAGCCTGCAGAATATCTCACATTGAGTCCTACCGCCCTGGCAAGAGCAATAAAAAGATGGCTTAATTCATCGCATGTGCCAACCTTGTGGTAGTAAGTCCATTCGGCAGTTTCTTGAGTGTCGCC
>Ga0114931_10001181_pt1 | contig 33239 bp, 26 predicted proteins | sample 2SBtaG_FD_89579 | JGI IMG/M metagenome (GOLD analysis project Ga0114931, IMG submission 89579) | Deep subsurface microbial communities from Kolumbo volcano to uncover new lineages of life (NeLLi) - 2SBTROV14_V59a metaG | ecosystem: Environmental > Aquatic > Marine > Volcanic | place: Kolumbo...
CCCGCCCGCAACGGACGCCACCGATACCGGACGCCCCCGCTCCCCGCCTCGCCCACGCTTGAACCGTTCTGCCGGCAAGTCATCGCCAGCGATGGTAGCGAACCACGCCCGGCGACATCGCCGACGCCTCGGAGGCGAGCGCCCACCGGTTCGGATCCCTACGGACAGCCCGCGGAGAAGGAGGCGACGAACGCGAAGAAGTCGTTGACGTCGACGGATCCGTCGCGATTGAGATCGGCGGCGGGATCCCCGGCGGCAAAGGCGCTCACGAACGCGAAAAAGTCCGCAACATCCGCGTCGCCGTCGCCGTCGATGTCGGCGAGGCAGCGGCCGGGCCCGGGAACGCTCGCGTCGGCCGCAATCTCGCCCGGCACGCCCGGCTTGAACAGCAACAGGGTCACCTGACCCGCGATCGGCGGCGTGTCGGCCGTGAACCTGAAGTTGTAGATCGTGCTGAAGCGCAGCGCGTTGGAATCCGGGTTCTGATCGAACGTCTGGGGCGAAGCCCAGGCAACTTCGGTCGCCGAGACCGTCGCCGTCCAGTCCGTCGGGTCGAACGGCTCGCCGCTGTGGTAGTCGATGTCGTGGAACCCGACGCCGGTCACGCCGACGAACCCGACGATCGGCACGGCCAGACCCCCCGCGCTGCGATCGGAGTTGAGGTTCTCGACGGCGTACTCGTACCTCCACGTCCCGTCCAGATTGTCGGTCACGCGCGAGCCGACCCAGAATCGACCGTCGCCGGGCACATCCACGGGCGTGAGTTGGACCCCCGGGTCGGTGTCCTGCCACGCCTGGATCGCGGGCATTCGGCGGTGGACCGGATCGGCCCAGTTGAGTTGGAATCCGCCCTCCTCGAACGGCCCGACACTGAATCGACGGTACGAGGCGTTGTTGTCGTCGGCGACGCCGGCGTCATCAGGGTGGATGTAGTGCCCCTCGGCGAAATAGAGCGCCCCGGGGTTGAGGGCCGGGTCCAGGTCGGCATTGGCGATCTGGATCCGTTTGTAGAGAACGTCGCCGGTCATGCCCTGGGTCGAGTAGGGAAAGTCGAAGACGCCCGTCGTCGCGTTGACCTCGCTGCGCGGGCCCAGGCTCTCTTGCGCCCCGTTGGTGATCGATGAGTACGGGTCCGAGCACCCGACGCCGAGCAGGCTGAACCCAGGCTCGGGCGTGCACGGGCTGCACAACTCGAACTGGAAGGCCGCGAACGCGTGCTTGATCCATGCCATCCCGATCTGCTCGAAGCGTCGGCTCCGCAGGCGATACACGTTCTGGAGGATGACCGGGTGGAATCGCGTGTCGAAGAACCACGCCAGCGGTTCGTCGCCGACGTTGCACGAATCGGTCCCGAACGAGTACGCGGTGACGCCGGCGATCGTGCCCCACTTGTGCGGCCCATTCCCCCCCGCGTGGCTCGGCCCGGTCAGATTGCCCACGATCACGTCCGGCCCTGCCAATGCCTGCACGCAGAGCATGCCCAGTCCGATACATACAACCAAGCCAAGTCGTCTGGGCATGATCTCTCCCCTTCCCCGACACGGGCGGATTGGATCCGCCCCGATCCAAGCGCCTCAGTGTACGAGAATCAGCCACCGAATGGAACCGTCTTGTCGTAAGCCGGCGGGCAATCGCCGATCGGACCGGGCTGACGTGGAATCGCCGTCGCCCGGGCCCGTACAGTGCGGATCGAGCGGGGGGCTCGCAAGCCGGAGGCGCCGATGCAAACGCGAAACCTGATCGGAGGCGACTGGGTCGGGAGCGATTCGGGACGAACATTCGACGTTCACGATCCGGCCACGGACGCGGTGATCGCCTCGGTCCCCGAGTGCGCCGCGGCCGAGACGGATCGCGCCATCGAATCGGCGGCCCGTGCTCAGGAGCGATGGGCGGCGCTACCCGCACGCGAGCGAGCCGGGCCCGTTCGCCGGATCGGCGAACTCATGATCCAGCGCCGGGAAAACCTGGCCCGCCTCCTGACCAGCGAGCAGGGCAAGCCCCTGGACGAGGCGCGGGGGGAGATCGCCTACGCCGCGTCGTTCCTCGACTGGGCCGCGGGCGAGGCCCAGCGCATCTACGGGCGAACGGTGCCGCCCTCAACGCCCGACAAGCGGATCCTGGTTCTGCGTCAGCCGGTCGGCGTGGCGGCGGCGATCACGCCGTGGAACTTCCCCTCGGCGATGATCACGCGCAAACTCGGGCCCGCGCTGGCGGCCGGGTGCGCGATGGTCGTCAAGCCCGCCGAGCAGACGCCCCTGTCGGCGATTGCGCTGGGCGAACTGGCGATCGACGCCGGTCTGCCGCCCGGGCTCTTCAACATCGTCACCGGCAGCCCCGAGCCCATCGCGCAGGCCTTCCTGTCAAACCCGAGCGTGCGCCTGATCACGTTCACCGGCTCGACCGAGGTGGGACGACTGCTGATGCGCGGTGCGGCCCAGAATACCACGCGCGTGGCCCTGGAACTGGGCGGGCACGCGCCATTCATCGTCTTTGACGACGCGGACCTGGACCAGGCAGTCGCCGGCGCGATGGCGACCAAGTTCCGCAACATGGGGCAGACCTGCATCTGCGCCAACCGGTTTTATATCCATGAGCGCATTCACGACGAGCTCGTCTCTCGCTTGGTCGAGCAGGCGAAGACCCTGCGCGTCGGTGTCGGCACCGAGGATGGCGTGCGCATCGGGCCGTTGATCAACGACGCGGCGATCCAGAAGGTCCAGAGGCACGTCGAGGACGCCGTGAACAAGGGGGCGACGGTTCTCACCGGCGGCAAGCGCGTGTGCCCGGGCCCGGGCCTGACCGATCGGTTCTACGCCCCCACGGTTCTCACGGACTGCACGCCCGAGATGCTCGTCTTCAGCGAGGAGACGTTCGGGCCGGTCGCGCCGATCTGCCGGTTCGAGATGGAGAACGAGGTGATCCGCCGGGCCAACGACACGTCGGCCGGGCTGGCTGCGTACTTTTTCACTCGCGATTCGAGCCGCCTGATGCGCGTTGCCGAGGCCCTGGAGTACGGGATCGTCGGCGCCAACGACGCAACACCATCGACGGCCCAGGCGCCGTTCGGCGGGTTCAAGCAGTCGGGCATCGGCCGCGAGGGCGGGGCGTGGGCGATGGACGAATACCTCGAAACCAAATACGTCTCCTGGAAACTTTGATCGGGGCTCGGGCGGCGTGCTGGCGTCATACAGATCGCAGGTGAAATCCGTGCGTCATGACAGACCGGGAAGGAACGCGGAGAAGGACACGGAGAACGCGGAGGAGGGATCCAATGTTTCGATCCCTTCGCGACCTTCGCGTTCAACTGATTCACTCTGCGCTCTCGGCGCACGTCTCTGCGATCTTTGCGTTCGTTCTCGCTCTGTCGTCACCCAGGAGTTTCGCAGGCGATCCGCTCCAACGAATACCTCACCCCGGGCCGCGCGCTGGTCCGACTGGCGTTCAGCGCAGCACGAAGCGCCTGGCCAGCCCGACTCCCAGCAGCAGCGCCAGGGCGATCCCGCCGACGAGCGCGACGGGTCCGCCGTGGGTGTGGTCGCTCAGGTTCGCGGGGATGTGCCAGGCGCCGGGCATGATCGCGTCCAGTGCGATGCCGGCCAGCAGCGCCAGCACCGAGACCATCAAGATGTAGACCAGCAGCGACCGCAGCCCCAGATCGCGCAGGACCCAGGCCATGGTCGCCGGGTTCGTGGCCGGACCGGCCAAGAGGAAGACCAGCGCCGCGCCCGGCGAGAGCCCCTTGACGACGAGGGCGGCGGCCATCGGCGTCGAGGACGTTGCGCAGACGTACCACGGGAGCCCGATGCCGAGCATGACCAGTTTGGGCACGATGCCCCCGCCCAAGTTCGACTCGATCCAGCCGTCGGGGATCGCGACCATCGCCAGGGCCGAGATCGCAAGCCCCAGGACCATCCAGCCGGACAGATCGCGGGGAAGTTCGAGCAACCCGTGGCCCAGCGTCGCCCGCAATACGGCCGGCACCGACCGGCGCGCAGGCAGCGAGGCGTGCTGGCAGTACGCATTGTCGTCGGCGCCGTGTCCGCCGGCGTTGTGCTCGTGAGCGCCGCAGCAGTCTGTCTTGGGCGCGTCGTTCGCGGCGTTCTCTCGATCGCAGCAGGTCGAGCCGTCGGCGCTGGCGCTGCACCCGCACCCGCAGCCTCCACCACCTCCCGTCCCCCCGGCGCAGGGATCTGACGCTTCGGGCTGTGCCGCCGGCGCGGGGTCTTTCCGGGCGATCGTGTCCACGCCGAGCCCGACAGCCATTGCCGAAGCGAAGGCCGTGATCGGGCGGGCGATCGCCAGCCACGGGCCCAGCAGTCCCCACGTCAGCGCGATGCTCGGTGCGTCCACCTCCGGTGTCGAGACGGCGAACGCGGCGGCGGCTCCCCTGGACGCCCCGCCCCGGCGAAGGGCGGCCGCCGTCGGAATCACCGAGCACGAGCACAACGGGATCGGAACGCCGATCAGGGACGCCTTGAAGACCGAGCCCATGCCCGGCCGCCCCATCAGTCGGGTCAGCAGCGACCGCGGCACAAGCGCCTGGATCAGCCCAGCGATGAGAAAGCCCCCGACCAGCCACAGCCCGGCGTCGGCCAGCACCGCCCAGAACGCATCAAGCCACGAGAGAACGACCTGCATGAACGGACGGTAGGTTCGGCACGTCCCGCGATCGCTCCCGGGCGTGTACACTCCCGACAATGGCGACGGAACGCCTGATCTCGCCCGAACCAGTCTCGACCGAGGATGAGCGGGGTTCGTGGTCGCTCCGCCCCACGTCGATCCAGGAATACGTCGGGCAGACGGACCTCATCGAACGCCTCCAGATCGCGATCGCGGCGAGCCTCGAACGCGGCGAGCCGATGGACCACCTGCTCCTCCACGGGCCGCCGGGACTGGGCAAGACGACCCTGGCGCACGTTGTGGCCGCGGAGATGGGCAGCCGCGTGCAGGCGACCTCGGGGCCGGCCCTGGCGCGTGGAACCGATCTGGTGGCGGCGTTGACGCGCCTGGAGATGGGCGACGTGCTGTTCATCGACGAGATCCATCGCCTGCCGGTGGCGGTCGAGGAGTTCATCTACCCGGCGATGGAGGAGTTCCGCATCGACGTGTGCATCGACAGCGGGCTGCACGCGCGGACCGTGCAGATCAAGTGCAAGCCGTTCACGCTCATTGGCGCCACGACGCGGGCCGGGCTCCTGTCGGCGCCGCTGCGCTCCCGTTTCGGGCTCACGCACCACCTGCGCTACTACGAGACGGGCGAACTGCTCTCGATCCTGCGGCGAAGCGCTGCGCTGCTGGGCATGGAGATCGCCGACGACGGGCCGATGGAGACGATCGCGGCCCGCTCGCGCGGCACGCCGCGCATCGCCAACCGCCTGCTTCGCCGCGTGCGCGACTTCGCCCAGGTCCGCGCCGGCGGGGCCGTCAGCGTCGAGGTCGTCGGGGCAGCCCTTGCGCTGGAAGGCGTCGATGCCCTCGGTCTGGATGAACTGGATCGTTCGTACCTGCGCGTGATCGGCGGGACGTATGAAGGGGGGCCGGTGGGGCTTGAGGCCGTCGCCGCGACGATGAATGAGGACGCCGGCACGCTCGAGGACGTGGTTGAGCCGTACCTGCTCCAGATCGGCTTCCTGGCCAGAACCAAGCGGGGACGGATGCTCACCAGTGCCGGAGGCGGGCACGTGGGGCTCAAGAGCCGGGGAAAACCCGCCCTCGACGACGAGGGCGATGGGCTGCCGTTCCATCGATAAGGTTATTGTCTAGAGCAACTTACGGGCTTGGACCGTGATGCCGACGCGCAGCAGGAGCGTTTTCTGCCCAAGAGCCCATAAATACCCTTGATTTCACCATACGCCCGCGGATAATCTTGGGGAGCACGCGGTGCCTGCTGCGGCGGTGCGTGCGCCGTGTCCGGAGTTCGAAAGAACAGCAAGGAGAAGCAAGATGAGAACGAAAGCGTGCATTGCCGCTGTGGGCGTCGCGGCGGCGACGGGATCGGCGTGGGCCGGAGCGTGGGTGCCATTCCAGTTCGGCGATGTCGGCTCCATGACCGACATCGCCGTCGTGATCGCCGCCGATGAGCCACAGGTGGACGTGACCGATGCCTTCCTGAGCGGGGATCAGTTCCACGTCGAGTTCCTGACTACGTCGGTCGCCGGCGACACGAGCCTGCCGACGTCCGTGGGCGACACCATCAGCGACGATTATGATGGAGCGTTCGCTGACTCCCGCTGGAGTTCCGGATCGTTCCTCGTCGGCCCCGGGAGCTTCACCATGCGGATCACGGTCATCCAGTCGCCGTTCGGCGCTGGTGGAGCCGCCTATCGCACGGCCGTTCCCGCGCCCGGTGCGGTAAGCCTGCTGGCTCTGGGCGGCTTGGCACTCGTGCGCCGCCGGCGCTGAACGCCGGCACGCATCGAGCCACGATCATCTCCGGCCCGGTCGTCCGACGACCGGGCCGATTTCGTTCGGTGGCGCTGTCAGTGGCGAGGCGTAGTGCGAATCGACCGAGCTATTCCCCCGGATCGGGCGCGTCGACCGGCCGCCACGGTTCGGTCTCGAGCCTCGTGATCCAGATATCGCCGAATCGGGCGATCTCTGTTTCCGTCGGCCCCTGAGCCAGGCCCTCGCGGCGGTGGTAGATCAGCAGAGAACCCGGGGGCGGGGAATCGATGATCCGTCCAGACCGATCGCGGGTGGTTCTCGGCCAGGAAAGGCCATGGAGGTAGAGGCGGGCACCCTTGGATCCTCCGAAGCCGCCCTGCCACAGTTGGGGCCGATCGTGCTCATCGAGCCACTGGAAGAGCGCCCGCCACTGGGGGTCGGGCCCACCCTGCACGCGGATCGGAAGCAGCGCGAAGATCACCGCAGCAAGCACGGCGATCGGAGCGCCGACGCGGATCATCGAACGGTGCAGTTGGTCCAGCGGGTTCCATCGCGCCAGCCACATCCCGCCCAGCCATGCCAGCGCCGGCAGGATCAGCAGGGCGTACCGATCCCGTCGGTCGGGGAACAGCGTCAGCGCCACGAGCCAGAGTCCCGCCCAGAGCAGGGCGAGTTTCTCGCCCCGGCTGCCCGGGCTCAGCGGCCGGCGTCGGATCCACGTCGCCAGCGCCAGCGCCAGCGGGACGATCCACGGCCAATACGTCCGCCCCAGTTGGGCGACGTAGAACGATGGGGGAGCAGCACCGCCGGAGTGCTCGCCCGGACCGACCGCCGCACGCCCGACGACCTCGGCCCCGAAATACTGCCCGGTGAAATCCTGCCCGTGCAAGGCGATCATTGAAACATGCCACGGGCCGGCCACGATCAGGGCGATCGCTGTCGCCGCGCCGATCCAGACGGCCAGGCGGGTCCGTCCGATCCAGATCAGCCAGGCGGCCAGGATCGGCAGCGCCAGCAGCCCCAGCAGCGGCTTCGTCATCAGGGCCAGCCCGACCGGCACGCCGGCCAGCGCGATCAGCCACGGTCGATCCCGCCGAGCCCCCGCGACGACGAGCCAGACCGCCGCCAGAAGAAAGGCCAGGTGCCACAGATCCAGCGAGATCTCGCGGGTCCGCCGGAAGAACTCGTAGGTCAGCGCCAGGACCAGCCCCGATGCCAGGGCGGCCCGATAGCCGACGAGCATCCGGGCGATCCGGGCTGTGAGCACGACGCAGGCGGCGGCGGCCAGCACACTGGGCAGACGCGCCTGAACGAGTCCCGCGCCGAGCCCGTGGAGCACGAGCCCGTAGATCCACAGCCCCAGCGGCGGCTTGTTGAAGTACGCGACGCCCGGCTCGCCCATCAGGGTCCAGAGGTGCCCGGTCCGCCAGCCCTGGAGCCCGATCGCCGCATACCAGCCCGTATCGGTGCGGAAGGCGCCCTGATCCAGGTGCGGCAGGGCGACGGCGGCGAGCACGATGAGGGGCAGGACGATGGGTCCCAGCCGCAGGCATCGCCCGCGAAGCCGACGAAACCGGCCATGCTCGGGTGTGGCGTGCATCGGTCGGGGTGAGCGCGTCAGTGCTTGGAGGAGGCTGGCTGGAGAGCCTCGCGAACATCATCCTGGACAAAGAGGATGCAGGAGCACGAGCAGCATCGGGTGAGCCCGCCGTGGCAGAGCAGCGCATTGACGGCCTCGACGGGGATGTTCATCATGCACGAGCCGCAGGTGAACTCGTGCCGGCGGCGGTCCTGGATCTCGACCGGGGCCATCGCCTCCTCTCCCATGTTCTCCATCAACGTCTCGAGTGTCCGCAGGGCGTCTCCGGGCGCCTCGGCCGCCGCCGCCCGGCGCTGGGTGCGCAGTTCATCGAGCCGGCCCTGGATCTGCTCGGATTTCTCGTCGCGGTCGTGCTTGGCAACCTGGCGGACGCGGAGTCGCTCCTCGTGCGCCCGGTCGAACTCGGCCAACTGGGCCTTGAGCTCGTCGGTCCGGGTCATCTGCTCCAGGGCGGCTTCCTCGGCACGGTCACGGTCCGCTGCGAACGTGTTCAACTCGGCCAGGAACGCCTTGTACTCGCGGTTGGTCTTTGCCGAGTTCATCTGCTCGCGGATCGTGGCGATCCGCTCATCGAGCCTCGCAACCTCGCCCTCGTCATCGGCCGCGCTGGCGGCCAACTGTCGCAACTGGCTGGTGATGGCCTGGCGCTTGGCATCGATCTCTGCGAGCCGGCGATCCTGCTCTTCCAGAAACGCCTCGGCGGCACGGAGTCGGCCTGTCAGCCCCCGGATCTGGTTCTCGACGCGGAACACGTCGAGCAGCCTGCGGGTAACGCTCATCGACGCCTCCAAATGCGCACAACCATGTCAATAGTGTAGCACATGTGATCCACCCACGCCGGGCTTCTTTTCAACCCAGGACGGCGCCCGCGAACAAATGGTGGAGCCAGTACGCAACCGGGAACGCCAGGATCAGCGAGTCCAGCACGTCCAGCATGCCACCGAAGCCCGGCAGGACGCCGCTGGCGTCCTTGCGCCCCGCGTCGCGCTTGAACATACTGGCAACCAGGTCGCCGGCCTGCCCGACCAACCCGAGCAACCCCCCGACCAGCAGCCCCGCCACAAGCACGGTTCGCGGAGCCGAACCATACCCCCCGTCGAGCCTGACGACGAGCCAGAGCCCCCCGGCCCCGCACGCCGCCGAGACCAGCATCCCTCCACCGAGGCCCTCCCATGTCTTGCCGGGACTGAGCCACGGGATCAGTTTGTGCCGCCCGAAGGATCGCCCGGTGAAATAGGCCCCGATATCGCAGGACTTGGTGACGAGCAGGACCCAGACGAGAAACCAGACCGAGGCCTCGCGGCGAAGCGCGAGGATGAACCCCCACATCAGGCCCAGGTAGACGAATGCCAGCAACGAGCCGCCCGCGGCCGCAACGATCCCCTCGATCCGCTCGTTGCGCGTGTGGAACAGCAGGGCCGAGACGAGCACGACGCCCGCCGCGGTGGACGCCACAGCCACGGCCGTCTGCGGCGATTCGCTCGATGGGACGATCACCGCCACGACCAGCCCCACCTGTGAGGCCAGGCAGGTGATCGCCGTCGAGGCACGGATCCCGTTGTCGCGGAGGATCCTGGCCAGTTCCCACGAGGCGAGCAGCCCTACAGCCGAGACGACGATGAAGGCGACGACACCGGGCGGGGCTGTCGGCCGACCCAGCACATCCTGCCAGAACGGGCTGAGCCCTCGGCCCTCGATCCATTCATCAAGCCAGGCGCCGACCAGGGCGCCGACGATCAAGAGCGGTCCCAGGAGCAATCTGTGTTTGAGCACGCCGACAATGTAGAGTCGTGAGGAGATTCGTGCGCCGGGGCGATATTCACCCTTGCCCGGTGGTCGGGCCGAGCCCGCCGAACCGGCGGTACCTCGCGGCGTACGCCCGGAACGCCTCGTGGATGTCCGCGGCGTCGAAATCGGGCCAGAGGCTCTGCGAAACGAACAGTTCCGCGTAACTGATCTGCCAGAGGAGGAAGTTGCTCACGCGCATCTCGCCGGCCGTCCGGATCAGCAGGTCCGGGTCGCGCAGCCCGGACGTGTAGAGTCGATCAGTCAGGGTCTGCTCGCATATTGCCTCGGGCGCGACCCGACCGGCGAGCACGTCGCGGGCGATCGCGCGCATGGCGTCGATGATCTCTTCGCGGGCGCCGTAGTTGAGCGCCAGGCACAGGGTCTGACCAGTGCATCCGCTCGTCGCCCCGACCAGATCATCAATCGCGCTCAGCACGCGTTCGGGCAATCCCTGTCGCCGCCCGATCACGCGGAATCGGACGTTCTGCTCGATCAGGCGGTCCCGCTCGCCCTGGCAGTAGGTCAGGCACAACTCCATCAGGGCGCTGACTTCCGAGCTGGGCCTCTTCCAGTTGTCCGTGGAGAACGAGTAGAGCGTGAGCGTCTCGACCCCGAGGCGGCCGCATTCCTCGACGACGCGCCGGACCGCGGCCGCCCCGTTGCGATGCCCGAATGACCGGTCAAACCCGCGCTTCTTTGCCCAGCGTCCGTTGCCGTCCATGATGATGGCCACGTGCCGTGGCAGGTGGGCGGGGTGAACGTCCGGAAGACGCGACAGCGGGTCGGCCCGCGGGGTGAGCCGGCGCAAGCGCCCGACGGCCTCGGCGACGCCTGGGTCATCGGGATGGATCGCACGCGGTTCGGTCTTGTTCACAGTGGTGCGCGACATCACCTCGCCTCGCGGGTCCGGAGAGATCCCGTCCCGCAGATCAGGACTCGTGCAGGTTTCGTACTCGGATTTCGTCCAGCGGGTTCGACCATTGCCGATTCATCCGTTCCCGACGGCCCCACCGAGCCGCCTGATCGTCTGGGCACGGTCCGGCCCCACGCTCACGATTCGGATCGGCGCCCCGGCGCTCCGCTCGATCAGATCGATCAGGTCCATCGCGGCCGCGGGCAGATCGGTCATCAATCGCGCCCCGCCCAGATCCTGCTCAAAGCCGGGCAGCGTCTTGCAGACGGGCTCGACGCGGGCCAGGTCGCTCGCGTCCGGGATGAACCGGTCCGTCGTCCGGCCGTCCAGACGGTAGGCGGTGCAGACGCGGATCTCGTCCAGGCCGCCCAGCACGTCCAGCAGCGTCAGGGCAAGTTCGCTCACCCCGTTGAGCATGACCGCGTAGCGGATCGCGACCAGATCGAGCCAGCCGATCCGACGTGGGCGCCCCGTGGTTGTCCCAAACTCCTTGCCGCGCTGGCGGATCTGCTCGGCCAGTTCGCCAAAGACCTCGGTCGGCATCGGCCCCGCGCCGACGCGCGTCGAGTAGGCCTTGACGACGCCCACCACACGACGGACAAAGCGCTCGGGCAGGCCCGTTCCTGGGCCGATCCCCAGGCTCGTGCTGCTGGAACTGGTGACGAACGGGAATGTTCCGTGGTCCAGGTCCAGCAGCGTCGCGTTGGCCCCCTCGAACAGGATGGGCCGATCGGCCCGGGCGAGCCCGTGGAGGAACCAGGTCGTGTCGATGGTCATCGGCTCCAGCCGCCGACCCGCTGCCATGGCTCGTTCGGTCAGATCCTCAGGATCCAGCGGCGGGCCCTGCCAGCCCATCGCCGCCAGCGTGGCCCTCTTGAGTCGGCACGCCAGCCGAAGGCGCTCCCTGAGCAGGTCGGGTCGGCACAGATCCCCGACGCGGATGGCGCCGGCCCGCTGGGCCTTGTCCGCGTAGCAAGGGCCGATCCCCCGCCCCGTCGTGCCAAGGCATCCGGCGTCTTCGGTCCCGGGGCGGGCTTCCTCGGCCAGGATGCGCTCCCGGGCCTCGTCCTCGGCGCGGTGGTACGCCATGACGACGTGGGCGCGATCGGACAGGCGCAGCAGCGACGTGTCGATCCCGGCCCCGGCCAACGCGTCAAGTTCACCGATCAGCACGTCCGGATCAACAACCACGCCGTTGGCGATCACCGCGTGCGTCCCCGGGCAGAGGATCCCAGAGGGGACCAGGTGCATGGCGAAGCGACGCCCGTCGACCACCACGGAGTGACCGGCATTGGCCCCGCCGTTGTACCGGACGACGGCGTCAAAGTCCGGCGCCAGCAGATCGACGATCTTTCCCTTGCCCTCGTCGCCCCATTGCAGCCCGACCACCGCGGTCCCGGGAGCGGTCTCGGGATTCTGATCGGGGGAGGGGTATCGGACTTCGGATGTGTTCATTGATGCGTCTTCGGGTCTGGCCGGGAGTGTGCCCGGCGCGGCGCCGCCCGGAGCGGAGCACCGGCATCGAAGAGCCCCGGACAGTTCCGGTCAAGCGGGGCCCGGATCCGGTCGATCTGCCAATGGTCGGCCAGGAGCAACTCGGTGTCTGACGAGATCGTTCGCATCATGTGTCCGAGCCTGACATGCCGGAAGATACTGGCGGTGCCGGCCTCGGCACGCGGCAAGACCGTTCGGTGCCGAAACTGTGGCTCGGTGATCCGGATCCCCGGCATGCCCCAGGCGCCTGAGGGGCCCAGCCCCAGCGAGCCCAAGGCCGCCACCTGAGAGCACGCGATCAGTCCTCTGTCTCGTCCTCGTCGTCGTCCAGGGCGAACTCGAAGTCCATCAGGCTGCTGTCATCGTCGCTGAGCAGGTTCGCGACGAGGCTCTCGGAGTCGTCCAGCGCCGGGGATTTGCGCCCCCGCCCGGCCCTGACCTTGGCGCCGGCCTGCTCGAAGACAGCCGCTGTATCGAACATCTCCGGCTTCCCGTTGATCCGCACGATGAACACGGCGGGCCCGACCGTCAGGACGTCGCCGGCGCTGAGATCCGCCCGATCGATCTTCTTCCCGTTGACGAACGAGCCGTTGCTCGATCCCAGATCCTGCACGTGGGCTCCGTCCTCGTCGAGCCTCACGGCGCAGTGCCGGCGAGAGACCGACGCCACCGGAACGCGCAGGGCACAGTGCTTGTCGCGCCCGATAACGCTCTCGGCGGTAATGGGAACGTCCCGTGACGAGCCGTCGGGTCGAACGAGAGTGAGGGTCAGGTCCACGCCGGTGTATCCCCGCTGCCAGGTTCAGGCGGTCGCCCGCCACCGCGTCCATCGGCCCATAGACTCCCCCGGGAGGTTTGGGCACATCGGGCCGATCCGACACGCGATGACTCACGATACCGCCTTGCCGGTGATGGGGCAACGGGCCGACCCGGTGCTCGACGATCTGCTCCCCGCGCCGGCGAGCGTTCCGCCCGTGCGCTCGCTGTACATCCACATCCCGTTTTGCACCCACAAATGCCACTACTGCGACTTCTACAGCATCGTGGACCAGCACGATCGACAGGCCGCCTTCGTCGCGCGACTCATCCGGGAACTGCGGGCGATCGCTCCTTGGGCGGGCGCCCAGCCCTTGGAAACGGTCTTCGTCGGGGGTGGAACGCCGAGCCTGCTGGAGCCGGGGCTGTGGCGGGACCTGCTCCGCGCTCTGGACGATTGCTTCGACCTGAGCCGGATCCGAGGGGGGTTCGGTGAGTTCACCGTCGAGTGCAATCCCGAGTCGGTCACGCCGGAACTGCTCGGCGTGCTCCGGGGCGGCGGCGTGGATCGGCTCAGCCTCGGCGCCCAGAGTTTCGAGCCCGCGCTCCTGCAGGTTCTGGAGCGACGCCACGACCCGGATCGGGTCCTGGAGGCGATCGACCTGGCCCGGCGTGCAGAGTTTGAACGGCTCTCGCTGGACCTGATCAGCGCGATCCCGGGCCAGAGCATGGACCAGTTCGAGCACGATCTGGAGATCGTGGTCCGGACGGGCGTCGAGCACGCCTCCTGCTACATGCTGACCTACGAGCCGAACACGCCCCTGGGAGTCCGCCTCCGGCGGGGGCAGGTCCAGCCGGCGCCGGAGTCCCTTCAGATTCAGACGTGGCGCCTGGCCGGGCGGAAACTGGACCGCGCCGGCCTCGCCCGCTACGAGATCAGCAACCACGCCCGACCCGGGTGCCGATCCCAGCACAATCTGGCGTACTGGCGCGGTGAGCAGTGGTTGGCGGCGGGACCGTCGGCATCGGGACACGTCGCAGGGCATCGCTGGAAGAACGTTCCGGGGCTGGACGCGTACCTGACCCATGATCGGTGCGGGTTGGGGGCGATCCGCGACCACGAGCCGCCCGACCCGCGGCGACGGTTGTGCGAGGTGCTGATGATGGGCCTGCGCCTGGTCGAGGGGGTCGATGCTCGGGGCGTCTTGAACGACGCCGATCGGATCGACCCGGGTTTGGTCGCTCCGGTCCGGGCGGTGGCGGATCGGTGGATCGACGACGGCCGCCTGGTCGAATCAGACGGGCGCTGGCGGCTCACCGAGGGGGGCATGCTCGTCGCTGACGCCGTCGCGCGCGACTTTCTCGGTGTCCTGTGCTGAGCCGACCAGATCGGGCCGGGGCAGCCCCAGGCGACGCAGCAGGGCGCGCAGATCCCCCGGCCACGGCGAGCGGACGTCGAGCGGCCCGCCCGTGGACGGGTGATCGAGCCGGAGGCGGTGCGCGTGCAGGGCCAGGCGCGGAGCGGCCGCCCGGACGGCGCCCGGGCCGTACAGATCGTCCCCGAGGATCGGACACCCGATCAGATCCAGATGGACCCGGACCTGGTGGAGGCGGCCGGTAACGGGTCGGCACTCGATCAGCGAGCCCAGGTGCGTTGACGAGAGCACGCGGTAGGCGGTGCTGGCCGGCTTGCCCGCGCGGGAGATCCGGGCGGTCCTCTTGGCCCGCTGGATCTCGATGATGGGTCGATCGATCACGCCGGTCGGCTCGCGCGGGGCGGATCGGGTCAGGGCCCAGTAGAACTTGGCGATCCGGCGCTGGTGGAACTCGTCGCGGAGCCGGTCGTAGGCGCGGGGGCGAAGCGCGACGACGAGCAGCCCGCTGGCGAAACGGTCAAGGCGGTGGAGCAGCCCGAAGTCCCGCTTCCTGCCCAGGTTCTGGAGGCGAGGCCCGTGCAGGGCGAACAGCCCGTTGAGCAGCGTGTCCGTGGTGTGCCCGAGCCCGGGCTGGGTCGCCAACCCCGGCGGCTTGTCCACCACGAGCACGTCGTCGTCCTCGTGGCGAACCGCGAACGTGATCCGTGGGTTGGGCTCGATCGAGAGCGAGGGCATGACACCTGACGGTAGGGTGCCATCCGCCTGGTTCGGCCCAGTTCTGCCAGACAAGGGCTTGGGGGACTCGGAGCTGCGGTGCTCAGGGCTCGGAGGCGTCGGGGCAGGCGGCCCGGTCCAGATACCAGCGCAGTTCGCCGCCCAGCGGGCGCACGCCCATGATCGGGGCCTCGCGGGCGGGGGGGCGCTCCCGAACGAGCCGGGCGATCGTCTGCCGCTTGCCAGGGCCTGTAACAAGGACCGCGACCAGGCGCGAGGCGTTGATCATGTGCAGCGTCATGGTCACCCGGTCCGGTGGCGTCACGGTCGGGCCCGCGTTGGGGAGCACGAGGCGCTCCCGGTCGTTCAGGGCCGGCGAGTGAGGGAAGAGGCTGGCGGTGTGCGCATCGGCGCCCATGCCCAGAAGGGCGAAGTCGAGGCGGTCGTGCCCCCGCTCTCGCCAGCCGAGGTTCTCGCGGATCTCCTGCTCGTAGAGGAGATCGGGCTGGGCGAGCATCGCCGGGATCGGGTGGACCTGTTCGGGCGGGATGGCCGAGTGCTCGACGATCAGTTCACGGATCATCTTGAAGTTGCTGCGATCGTCGTCGAACGGGACGACGCGCTCGTCCACGATCCACAGGTGCGTCCGCTTCCAGGGCAGATCGCGGTAGTTGGGGTCGTACATCAGGCGGCGATACAACGGCTGCGGCGTCGAGCCGCCCGAGAGCGCCAGGTGAAAGTCGCCGAATGCGCGCACGCACGCGCACGCCTGCATGAACAGGTCGCCGGCCACGGCGTCGATCACGTCGTCCAGGCTCTCCCGCACCACGACGGTCCCGTCCAGCGCCGGCGGCGCCGCAGGGGGGGTGGGGGAGTCGGGGGGGGTGGAGCCCTCCAGTTCGATCATGGCTCTATTGTGCCCGATTCGACGCCAGAATACCACCGGAACCGCTCAATCCGGCGGGGCTTGGCGCTTCCGGGCGGCTCAGGTGATCCACGCCAGCGCCGCCAGCAGCCCCAGTCGAAGATCGACCAGGTCCCGCACCTGCCGGGGGCGAATCAGCGCGAGCATCGCCGTTGTGACCGGCACGCCGATCGCCCAGAACCCACCCTCTCCGCTGGGGCCTTGGACAGCCAGCAGAATGGACCCCGCCAGAGCGTGGATCCCCAGCGCGATGGCCCATGTGGGCCCGGGCCCGAGCACGACCGGGAGCGTGCGCGTCCCGAACGCCCGATCGCCGGCCGCGTCATCCAGATCGCACAGCATCGCATCGCCGAGCACGACCAGCAGCAGGAACAGGCCGGGCACGGCGATCGGCGTGAGCGCGGCACCGGCGTCCAGCGAATCCAGATCCTGAGCACCGAGGTGGATCAAGATCCAGATCGCCCCACAGAACGCGGTGATGCTCGCCGCGACTGCCAGGTTCTTGACCAGCAGCACGTCCTTGATGCGCCGCGTTCGCCCGTCGGACGTGGCCGGGCGGGCGGCGTAGACGAGCACACCCAGATGCGAAACCAGCACCAGCCCCAAGGCGGCCGGGTGGATCAGCCACCCGGTCACCATCGCGGTGCCGATCAGGCCCAGCCCCAGGATCCGTACGCGACCGGCGTGGCGGGTCAGGAACGCGAAGCGATCGGGATGGGCCCGCCGATCGGCCGGATCCAGCAGCGAGGTGCGCAGTTTCACCCGGTCCAGCAGGTACACGCTCATCGCCGTAGCCAGCGAGAACGCGAGCACGAGAACGGGGGGGGACGAACCAGCCAGGTTCCAGAGGCACGCGGCGGCCCCGGCCACGTACAGACCGACCCACAGGGCCAGGTGCCCCAGGATCCGCGTCGCGTCCGCCAGGCGAGAGAGCACCCTGATGAGTTCCCCGCAGCAGGGTCCGTGCCCCGGTCGGGCCGACAGGACGGTGATCGAGTCCGTGGGTCGCCCGAAGAGGAACAGAATCGGGCAACTCCGAGCGGATGATACGAATGCACGACGAGGGGCGTCGCATCGTCATCACGGTGGGCCGATCAGCCGCCGGTCCCGTCCGGAGCATCGCCGGCCCGCTCGCGCCCCCGCACCACGATGGTCCCGTTGCTCGTGTCGATGGTGGACCGCTCGCCCTGGTCGTCGAACTCGATCCGCGCATGGGTCCGCGACTCGGAGGTGATCGCGCCGGCCATGTGGGTCAACCTGATCGAGCCGTTCGAGGTCCGGGCATCGAGAACGCCGGCGAAGGAGCGTCCGACTTCAAGATCGACGCGGCCGTTGCTCGTGGAGATAATGACCGGTCCGGCTGCTTCGTCGGCCAGTTCGACGCGGACCGAACCGTTGGTCGTTTCCGCTGTAACGGCGTCCGCCGCGTGTGTCAGTTCGATGCGGCCGTTGGTGGTGCGAGCATGGATCGGCCCGGCCTGGCCGCGGACTGTGATCGCCCCGTTGGACGTGTCCAGATCGGCGGGCCCGCCCAGGTCGGCGATCTTGACTGCGCCGTTGGAGGTTCGGATCCTGACGCCGATCGCCTCGGGCACCTGGATCGTGAACGAGCACGCCTCGTTGTGTCCGCGTTTGCCGTCGGCCCAGTCAACGCCGACGATGAGCATGCCGTTCGCGTCCCGGTGGGCGACGACCTCGGTCTGCTCCAGACGGCTCCGGGACGTTGCCCGGATCTCGGCTGTGATCCGTACGTCTGTGCGATCAGCGCGCGAGATCGTGACGGCGCCGTTGGCCGTCTCGACCTCGATGCCGGACCCGCGCACGTGCGGCACCGTGATCGCGCGCGTCTCCTTGTACATCGACTCGTGCCTGTACGCCGAGGCGTTCTCCGATTCATGAACGACGATGATGCATCCGGACAGGGCGGTGCAGGCCACGATCGCCACGGCGATGGCGCTCAGACGCGAAGCGTGCGTGCTCATTGGGGAGTCTCCTTGATCGAACCGGGTTCGTGCCGCGGGGGGATGATTCATTGGGCAAGACGGTGCGAGTCTTTCAGGTGATCGAGGATTCCATCGTACTGTGCGCAACGACCTGCGAACACCACCCCCTCGGGGGGGGCGGGCTCTCAGCCCGCCGAGATTGAGCGTGACGCCGGGCCGATCGCCCGGGGGACAACGGGTGGGGCCCAGATCAGCCCTCGTCGGAGCGGGACGCACCCGGGCGAGCGGACGCGCAGATCCTCCTACCTCAGGTCGCGTCCTCGCACACCATCGATCGTGTGCAGGAGAGGAGGCCAGCGGTAGATATGGACCGATCCCTCCTCAAACCATGTTCCATCGCCACGCAGATACCCGGGCAGGAGCGACTTACGGGCGTACCGGGCGGCAGAGCCGTCCACCAGAGCCATTTCGATCGTCGGACCCCCGTTGAGGGCATCGACGCCCTGGATCGTCCACGGGTATGACGCCATGATGAGGCACTTGCGATCCGGAAAGGCAACGTCCGAGATGAGTGTCCGTGCCCACTGATCCGGTCCGGTCCTGGATCGTGCGTTCCAGAAGCCCGGATGTGCGATGAACGTGCACGGGTAGAAATACGGCGTCAGGATCGGCGTGATCGAGGCGTCCCATCCGCGAATCCCGCGGGGATACCCCGGCGGGAAGAAGACTGATTCTGTTCCCGTTCCACCGTAGTAGTCTCGAGCGAGAAACAGATTCCACATCAGGTATGCGTCGAAGTACCGAGCGCCAACACGTCGTCCCGGGGGACCGACGAAGCTCACCTCGCCCGGGCGGGTGAAGAGCGGCCAGGTGTCGGACCAGTCCGCGGTGTACATCGTAAAGGTCTGAGCGTGCGTGCGCAGATTAGCCAACGATTGGGTCGTACTCGCGTTTGTCCGAAAGCGCCCGATCGCCGGAAGTAAGATCCCGAGCAGCACGGAGAGCACGATCATCACAATGAGCATCTCGAGGATCGTAACCCCTCGGCGCTGCCCGGTGGTCATACGCAAACGATGATTGGCGTGTGTTGCCAAGACCGAGCTTGCCCGCGACAACGATGCCATGCTGGCGCGTTCCTCCAACCCGGGGATCCTCCGGCGCCATTCTTCCGAACAGGTTCTGGTTCAGCCTTCAAAACTGGTCAATGGCTATCGCGCATGCCGGTCCAGTCGCCTTCTTTCCCTGGCACGTGAGACTCATCGGCTGTCCATCGTTCACGCAGGCTCCGCTGGAGCACTTGCGCGGCTGCCATTGACAGATAACGACCCTGTTGATGCTGTCCTTCTTGCCGATCTGGGAAGACGTGGTTGTCCAGATCGGGGCATCTGCTGCGATGATGTCTCCACACCAGATCAGCTGCCCGCCAGATGTCAAACACCAGCGGTTGAACTCCAGAGGTGCCAACGCGCAACAGAGCACAGGCGGAGTATCGACAAAGCAGAGTCCCGCTGTACCTGCCGACGCTCGTGGCGCGTGTGGAACGATGGACAATGCGCTACCGGCCGCAATGACGAGAACGTGAGAAGCCTTCATGCGAATCTCCTTGTACTCAAGAGCGATGCGCTCAGAGGCGTCGATGAGCCTGGGTGGAATCAGATCCGTCGGACAAGTAACCCTCTTCGAAGGGCCACAGCCACGATCGCGGTGATGACGGACGATGCAATCAGCCAGCCGCCCCAGCGGATCCAGTGCGCGTGTGAGACGCGCTCGCGTGCATCGGATCCCGGCGTGATCCGTATTCTGTTGCCGGCTCGCGCGATCATCATCCCACCGGAAAGAGTGCTCCAGTCCTGCTGGTCGCCGTCGCGGAAGTCGGCGACCAATGGCACATGGACCGCCCCGCGAATCGCATCGGTTCCGCCTGGCTCAGGGATCCGAAGCAATGCGGAAACCTCCTGTGCGTCAACCGGAACGACCTGTTCGAGGCGAAGGACACGATCGAGTTGTCCATCACGAGCGAAGACCTCGACACGCGAGTACACGACATGGCCCAATACCGGATCGACATGTGCGCCCGAGAACTGCATACGCTCTTCGGGGTGTGCTCGTCCGCGGTGGGCTTGCACCAAGCGTTGGGCGATTGGAACACGGGGTGAGGTCCACCAGGTGCCTGTAAGACGGCTCTCAAGATCGGACGGGGGCAAATCGATCTCGGCGCCAGTGCGTTGCAGCGCATGCACCTGGGTGAGCGTCTCTGGTGTGGGCGCCGCCCACGGGGCCCAGATGCTCCAAGACTTGTCATCTGAGTCGATCTGGATGGACTCGGGCGCGCGCTGAGACAGCGTAGCAAAGCCTCCTAGAACCAGCAGATCCAGCGCCTCGGACGCCTGATAAACCTCCTGATCGGGCTGATACGCGACGGGGTGATCGACCGTTCGATCAATAACGACGAGCATTCCACGCGTCAGACGCCAACAGATGTTCCCATCGCACGCCGCGTCGGCAAACGAGGCGTTGCCAGTGTCCTGATCCGTATTGAGGCGCCAGCGAGAGTCCCCGTCGCTCCAGACGGTGAACCGCTGGGTATCCGGCCCCTCGGCGAGGCGTCGCTCGTACTGCTTGAGACGTTCAAGATCAGGATGGTCCGGGTGCCCTCGGACGCGCCGCCGCATCCGTTCAAGATCACCGGGTGCGGGCGTCCAGTGCGTTTCGGCAACCCACGTGACCCGAAAGCCGGCCAAGGCGTTGATTGCTGATCCGGTGCCCCGGCTCTTGTGAAGAACCTCCCGCAGAAAGGGCAAACCGTGTTCGTTGTTGGTCCCGACTTGGGCTGGCGACGTCGTCGTGGCACAGAGGACAATCGCGCCGGACACAAGGGGCCGAATCCGCCGGCAGTGCCCTTCACTGCGGACGCTCATGGCGCGAGAATACCTCTGGGCGGCGCCGCCTGTCAAGGGCGGCATCGAAGGAATGGGTCACCAAATAGCGGAGTGGCAGGCATCCGCGGGCGCGTTGCCGGGGACTACGGGAGCGGGCGCCGCCTCTTCCTTCGAGCGCCTCGGGGGTAGTCGCACGATTCTACCGGGGATTGGGACGAGGCGAAATGCCCCGCGCCGGGACGATCGTCGCCGATTCGACGCGTCTGCCAGTTCAGCCCGGGTCGGGCTCGTCGGCGGATCGCCGCGCCGCGAGCGTGGGCAGCAGGTCGTGCGCATACCAGTGCCGCCAGCGGGGCAGGTCGTAGGCCAGCGACGAGGTGTCGTGCCCCCAGGCGGCGCTGGCCAGCCCGACCAGGGCGTTGTGAACCTCGACCCGGTAGGTGGTAACGACCGCGTCGTCGATCTGCATCACGACACCCTCTGTAACAACGCTGATGGTGGGATCAAACCCGACGGCACTCTCACCCACGACCGGCTGGAGGTCGCTGACGAAGGGGACCTGCTGTCCGACGAGGATGGTCGCCAATGCGCCGCGGCCGGTCCGTTGCTCGCTGCGCACCTGGGCGGTGATCAGTGCGGGGATCGCCTCGTAGAGTTTGAGAACGCGGCTCAGGTTTGCAGCCGCACTCGCGGCCGCGTCGCGACGCTGCCCCAGCGCATGGGCCAGCACGATCTTGACCCCATCGGGGACGGTCGAGCCGGATTCCTCGACCCGTGCGGCGACGCGCGAGGCGGCCTGGGCTCGGATTGCCTTGTCCCGGTCGAACACCGCAGCCCAGGCCAGGGCTGTGTCTGCCTCCTCCGTGCCCAGCGAGGCCAGGTGGTCAAGGATCGCAACGCGGACGTCGGGCTTCTCGCGCTTGAACAGGTCCAGCAGCGCGGGGAACGCGTCCGGGTCGGTGAACGCGCGCAGTTTGCTGATCCCGACCTGTCGGATTTCGGTCTTGCGGATGCCGCGGATGTACCTCGTGCGGATCTTGCGCAGTTGAACCTCGAACTGACGCCGTTGCGGGTGGATCAACGCGAATCGGCGGGCTTCGAGTTCGTTGGCCGGGGGGATGATCTGGCGGATCCAGAGGGGCAGGTCGCGGCCGAAGTACCGATTCAAGAGGCTCTCGGGGGCCGATGCGGGCTCCGAGGTCTGCGGATCGGGTTGCGTATCGGCGGGCTGGGCGGGGGTGCCGGGCTGGGCCAGGCACGGGCTGAGGATGCCGAGCAAGACGACCAGCGTCAGTTTCGGGTGCAAAGGGCGGACCCGGTTGTTCATGGCATTGCCCCTGGGCTGGGAACGCGGGGCCGGCGGGCTCGGAGGGATCGCCCGCCCTGCCGACGCCCCGCTGCGGTCGCATCGGACCGCTGTGCACCCTACTTTACGCCTGAGCCCGGGCGGGGTTCCATGCGACCGATTCCGGCCCGGGCACCTGGCGGGAGCGAAGTTGGTTGCGGGGGGGAGGGGGGCATGGTCGCGGGTTGACGGAGCGGACTGTGAGCATTCACGGGGTGATCGTTCGGCGGTGCTGTCTTGGACCCGGTCGCGTGGCCATGGTGGACGACCGCCGATCGTATCGCCGGGCCGAACTCCTGATCGGCGCCCTGCACCTGGCCGACGCGATCGAGCCGATCTGTCGCACGAATACGTTCGGGCTGATGCTGCCGACATCGGGGGCGTTTCCGATCGCCGCCCTGGCCGGCTGGTTCCTCGGCAAGACCATCGTGCCCCTGAACTACCTGCTCAAGCCCGATGACCTGCGATACGTCATCGAAGATTGCGGCACGGACACGATCATCACGTCCCAGACGCTCCTGGACGCGATCGAGGCCCGCCCCGAAGCACGGAATCTGGTCAAACTCGAAGATATTGACTTCACCGGATTCCCGACGCCGCGCTGGCCGACGCACGCGGAGGGCGACGATCTGGCCCTGCTCGTCTACACCTCCGGCACGAGCGGGCGACCCAAGGGCGTCATGCTCACGCACGGGAACATCTCGGCCAATATCCGCCAGATCCAGCGGCACGTGCAGTTCACGCGGCGCGACGTACTGCTGGGCGTCCTGCCGCAGTTCCATTCGTTCGGCCTGACCGTGCTGACGCTCCTGCCGCTGACGGTCGGGTGCCGCGTGGTCTACTCGGCCCGATTCGTGCCGTCCCGGATCGTCGCCCTGATTCGCCGGCACCGGCCGAGCGTGTTCATCGGGATCCCGTCGATGTATGGGGGGCTGCTCCGCGTCAAGGACGCCCGTCCCGAGGACTTCGCCTCGCTGCGGTACGTCGTTTCCGGGGCCGAGCCGCTGCCGGCGTCGATCTTCGAGGCGTTTCGCGAGCGATTCGGGATCACGATCAACGAGGGCTACGGGCTGAGCGAGACATCGCCGGTGACGAACTGGTGCCGACCGGGCGAGTGGCGCCCCGGCTCGGTCGGCCCGCCGCTGCCGGGGGTGACCGAGCGGATCGTGGACCCGGAGACCGCCCGGCCCGTGCCCCCGGGGCGCGATGGCGAGGTCTGGATCGCCGGGCCCAACGTCATGAAGGGGTACTTTCGCCTGCCCGAGCAGACCGGGCGGGTCTTCCGCGACGGGTTCTTCCGCACCGGGGACATCGGGCGCCTGGACCGCGACGGGCACCTGCACATCACCGGTCGCCTCAAGGAGATGCTCATCGTGGGGGGCGAGAACGTCTTTCCCCGCGAGATCGAGGAGGTGCTCGACGCGAATCCGTCGGTCGCGGCGTCGGGCGTCGTGGGGCGGCGCGACGACGTGCGGGGCGAGGTTCCCGTGGCGTTCGTCGAACTGGGCGACGGCGCGACATTCGACGAGGGGGCCCTGATCCGCTGGTGCCGGGCACGCCTGCCCGGATACAAGGCCCCGCGCCGGATCGTTCATGTTCCGCGTTTGCCCCGGGGCCCGACGGGCAAGATCCTGCGCCGGGAACTGGATGGGTAACTGCGGCGTCGGCGCGCACGGCGGTCGTCGGGCGCGGGTACACTGCCGGGGAACGACCACCTCGATCAAAGGAGCCGGGGACCATGGACCTGTACATCGATACGGCCGACATCGACGAGATCCGCGAGGCCCACACGCTGGGCGTTCTGGACGGCGTGACCACGAATCCGTCCCTGATCGCCAAGGAGGGCGTGGACTATGCCAAACGCCTGGGCGAGATCTGCGAGGTGATCAAGGGCCCCGTCTCGGCCGAGGTTCTGGCCACGGATTTCGAGGGCATGCTCCGCGAGGGGCGCGAGCGGGGCACGATCGCGTCCAACATCGTGATCAAGCTGCCGTGCACCGTGGAGGGGCTCAAGGCGTGCAAGGCTCTGAGCGACGAGGGTGTGCGCACCAACCTGACGCTCTGCTTCCAGCCGCTCCAGGCGTTGATGGTCGCCAAGGCCGGGGCGTTTCTCGTCAGCCCCTTCATCGGGCGAATCGACGACATCGGGGACGAGGGGATGGACCTGATCCAGAAGATCCGGCAGATCTACGACACCTACGGCTACCAGACCAAGATCCTGGCCGCCTCGATCCGGCACACCAACCACCTGCTCAACTGTGCCCTGGCCGGGGCCGACGTCGCGACCGTGCCGTTCAAGGTCATCAGCCAGATGATGAAGCACCCGCTGACGGACATCGGGCTGGAGCGCTTCATCGCGGACTACAAGAAGGCGTTCGGCTGAGCGCCCCCCTCCCCCCCCGGATCGCTGAGGCGGGCACCTGAATAGGCGGGCGCGGGCAGCACGCCGGCGTGCGCATCCGTCGCGTCAATGGAAGTCCCTGGATCGGACCAGCAGCGGCGTCGCCGGATCGTCGAGGCTTTCAATGCGGTCGGTGCGCACGTGCACGACCTGCCCCTGCCGCTCGATCGTGCCCCGGGCCAGCAGGATCCTGCTGTGCCTGGCCGCGGCCCGGTCCCGCTGGTAGATCCGTGGCATCACGATCAGGTTGGCGATTCCCGTCTCATCCTCGATCGTCATGAACACGACACCCGAGGCGGTCGCGGGCCTCTGGCGAACGAGCACGATCCCCGCCACGGCAATCCGCCGGCCGTGCGGGCAGAGTTGCTCGTCCCGCAGCGCCCCGGCCAGGCTCACGCCCAGGCGGTTCAGGCGATCACGGATGAATCGCACGGGATGGGCTCGCAGGGAGAGCCCGACGGCCGCGTAGTCGTCGCGGACGCGCTCGGGCATGCTGCGCTCGGGCAGATTGACCCCCTGCGCCGGCCGATCCTCCGACCGCGCAAACAGGCCGGGGCGCCCGTCGCGGAGCAGGCGGATCCGCCACAGCGCCTGGTGCCGATCCAAGCCCATCGATCCAAACGCGTCGGCCCGGGCCAGGTGTCGCAGCGCGGAGACGGACACCCCGCAGGCCCGCCGGAGCGCCTCGATCGACACGAACGGCCCGTGCTCGCGCACCGCCCGCACGATCGCGTCGGCATCGCCCCGCCCCAGCCCCCTGACCAGACGCATACCCAGGCGCAGGGCCGGCCCGTCGCGCCCCCACATTGAGGGGTGATCCGCCTCTGCCGGTCCCACCTCGCCCGGCTCGCCCGAGGCCGTTCTCTCATCCCTTTGTGCCTCTGTGCCTTCGTCCCTCTGTCCCTCTCTTCCACTTCGTCTCTCCATCTCTTCGTCTCTTGATCTCTTCTCCTCCAACCCACACGCCCACTGGCTGCGGTTGACATCGATCTTTCGCACTTCGACGCCATGCTCGCGGGCGTCGCGGACGATCTGCGCCGGTGCGTAGAAGCCCATCGGCTGGCTGTTGAGCAGGGCGGCGGCGAAGGCGGCGGGGTGGTAGCGTTTGAGCCATGCCGAGGCGTAGACGATCAGGGCGAACGAGGCCGCGTGCGACTCGGGGAACCCGTACTCGCTGAAGCCCTTGATCTGCTCGAAGCAGCGCTGGGCGAAGTCGCGCCGGTAGCCGCGCTCGAGCATCCCCCGGATCAGCTTGTCCCCGAAGCGTTCGATGGCGTTGCTCGATCGGCGCCAGGCGGCCATGGCGCGGCGCAACTCGTCCGCCTCGCCTGGTGTGAACCCGCCGGCGACGATGGCCAGGCGCATCGCCTGCTCCTGGAACAGGGGGATGCCCAGCGTCTTGCCCAGGATCCGCTGCACGTCCGGGTGGGGGTAGGCGACGGGTTCCTCGCCGTTGCGCCGGCGAAGGTAGGGATGCACCATGTCGCCCTGGATCGGACCCGGGCGGACGATCGCCACCTCGATCACCAGGTCGTAGAAGCAGCGGGGGCGCAGGCGGGGGAGCATCGACATCTGCGCCCGGCTCTCGATCTGGAAGACGCCGATGGTGTCGGCCCGGCAGATCATGTCGTAGACAGCCGGATCCTCGGGCGGGATGGTGTGGAGGGCGAGGGGGGCGGAAGGGACAAAGGGACAGAGGCACAGAGGCACAGAGGGTTGCTTTGCCCGCGGCAGGCTGTCTATTTGGCGCCGATCTTCATAATCAGCGATTGCAGCATGCGATCCTCCTCGGCGAGCAGTTCCACCAGCCGGTCTGCCTGCTTGAGCAGATTCATTGAGATCGTTAGTTCGTACTGCGTCTCCAACTCCACCAGCGAACCCCTTGCGATTCGAAGGAACTTCAGGTAGTCCTTTCGGCTCTGTCGGCCGTAGCCCTCCGCAATGTTGGACGGGATGGAGACCGCTGCACGACGCATCTGGCTGGTCAGGCCGAAGCGTTCCGCATCGGGCATCGACGCCGTCTCGGCATAGACCAGCCGGGCCAGATCCATCCCACATTGCCAGACCCGCAGATCCCGAAAGGTTCTGATCTTGCTCATCGCCCGCATCCTTTCCTTTCTGTTTCTCCGACCCTCTTTCCCTCTGCCCCTCTGTCCCTCTGTCCCTTCGTGCCTTTGTCCCTTTGTCCCTTTGTCCCTCTGTCCCTTCATACCCTTTCCCATTCCCGCTCACAAGATCGAAGCACCTGCTCACGCACGTGAGCATCCCCAGTCCAAGGCAGTCGATCTTGAGCATGCCCAGCGCATCGATGTCGTCCTTATCCCACTCGATGACGGTTCGATCGGGCATGGCCGCGTTCTGGATCGGCACCGTCTCGCACAGGGGCGATCGGCAGATCACGAACCCGCCGACGTGCTGGGAGAGGTGGCGCGGGAAGCCCTTGATCTGTCCGGTCAGGGCCAGGACGCGCCGGATCATCGGGTCATCGGGGTTCAGCCCGGCCTCGCGCAGGCGCCGCGCCGCCAGGTCCGCTATTCCACCACTGCGTCTCTCTATCTCTCCTCCACTTCATCTCTCCGTCTTTGCGTCTCTTGATCTCTTCCCGCCCCTTTGTGCCTTTGTGCCTTTGTCCCTCTGTCCCTCTCCCCCACTCCGTCTCTCCGTCTCTCCATCTCTCCGTCTCTTCCCCTCTTTCACAAACACCCCCCCCTCCCACCAGTCCAGCCCCTTGGCCAGGCGGTCCACGCGGTCCAGGCTCAGCCCCATCGCCTTGCCCACCTCGCGGATGGCGCTGCGCGATCGGTACGTGATCACCTCGGCCGTCAGGGCCGCCCGATCGCGCCCGTACTTCCGGTAGATGTGCTGGATCACCTCCTCGCGCCGCTCGTGCTCGAAGTCGATGTCGATGTCGGGCGGCTCGTCCCGCTCGCGGCTGACGAACCGCTCGAACAACAGATCGATCCGCGCCGGATCCACGCTGGTGATCCCCAGGCAGTAGCAGACGGCGCTGTTGGCCGCCGCCCCGCGACCCTGGCAGAGGATCCCCCGCGAGCGCGCAAATCGCACGATCTCGTAACAGGTCAGGAAGTACGGCGAGTAGCCCAGCGCCTCGATCAACGCCAACTCGTGGCGGATCTGCCGGCGAACCTTCTCCGGCATCCCCCGCGGGTACCGCTCCGCGGCCCCGGCCCGGGTCAGGTGCGCCAGGTACGCCATCGGCGTCAGCCCGGGGGGGCAGACCTCCTGCGGGTACTCGTATCGGAGTTGGTCGAGGGCGAACCCGCCGGCACGGGCCGCGATCTGCACGCTCCGGGGCAGCGCCGCCTCGTACCCGGCAAACAGGCGGGCCATCTCCTCGGGCGTCTTGAGGTGTCGCTCGGCGTTGGCCCCGAGGCGCAGGCCCGCCTGCTCGATCGTGCACCCGTGGCGGATGCACGTGAGCACGTCCTGGAGCGGGCGCCGGGACGGCTCGTGGTACAGCACGTCGCCCACCGCCACCATGGGAACGCCCACGTGCGCACACAGATGCGAGATCTCCCGCAATCGCCCGGCGTCATCGGGGCCGAACTGGCGCCGCGCCGCGATCGACAGGCGATCGTCGTCGAACACCGCCCGCAGGCGGCGCGCCAGGTCCGCGAAGTCCGCGTCCAGTCGGGGTGGGGGGTCGAGCACCGCCAGGAGCCCGTCGCTGTGCTCGATCAGGTCGTCCAGGTCCAGGTCGCACCGCCCCTTGGGCGCGCGCCGTCGGCCCGTGGTCAGCAGTCGGCACAGGCGCCCGTACGAGGCCCGGTCGGTCGGGTACAGGAAGACGCCACGGGGCGAAGACACACCGGACCCATCCCCCGCCCCGCTGTTCCAGCATCTTCGTCTCTTCTGCGCCTCTTCATCTCTTCGTCTCTTGCTCTCTTCGTCTCTTGCTCTCTTCTCTTCCCTTTGTGCCTCTGTGCCTTCGTCCCCTTGTCCCTTTCCGTCTCTTCGTCTCTTCGTCCCTTCTTCCCCCCCCAGCACCACCCTGCATCCCACCACGAGCCGGATCCCCGCCGACGCGGCCGCCACATGCGCGCGCACGATCCCCGCCAGCGTGTTGGTGTCGGTCAGGGCCATGGCGTGGATTCCCAGCGACGCCGCCCGCTCGAACAGTTCCTCCGGATGGCTGGCGCCGGTCAGGAAGGTGAAGTTGCTCGTCGCGACCAGTTCGGCGTAGGCGCTGGCGCCGCGCCGGGGGGCGGCGGTCGCGCCGGCTCGCCTGCGGGGGTGCTCGTGGGCTCTGGGTGGGGGCTTGGCGGGCATCGGATCACGTCCATCGCCCGTGGACGAGCCATCGGTCTGTTTCCAACTCGTGGTAGACCCACAGCCAGCATCCGCGGTCGTCCTGGATCTTGAAGTAGTCCCGCGTCGCCTCGGGGCCCCGCCACCAGCACCCCCCGATCCGTTCCGGGCCCAGGCTCGCGACGATGCGCCTGGATCGTCCCCGCCAGCAGAGACGAACCACGGGTCCGTCCGGGCCCGCCGCCAGCACCTGCGCCGGCTCGGGACGCTCCAGCAGCAGCGGGGGACGATCGCCCCGGATCACGATCTCGCCTCGGGGAGTGCCGGTCGGCTTGCCGGACCAGGGCATCGGGACAAACGTCCGCTCGGGCACGTGCGACGGGATCGGATCGATGCGCACCACGCGATCGGGCCCCAGGCGGTTGCTCAGCACGTCCACCAGTTCGCCGACGAGCCGATCGTTCCGGGGATCCCCTTTTCCATGCCATTGTTCGCCCGGCATGCTCGGCGTCGTTGTCTGCGCTGTGTGCGCTGCATCCAACTCGCCCTGCCCGTGGCGCAGGCGCTTCGTGCGGGCCGCGGTGATCGAGACGCGCTCGACGCCGAAGCCCAGGTTCGCCCGTTCCAGGTGCGGGCCCAGCAGGGCCCACAGGTGTTCGAATCGGCGGGCGGGTCGGCTCAGCGTGATGCCCAGGCGCACGGGGGGGGCGTCCACGCGGGTCAGTTCCACGTCCAGGCGCCTGGCGCCACGCTCTTGTTCGTCAAGACGCGAGCAGACGCGCTCCAGCAGCGTTCGCGCGACCAGTTCGATCGCCTCGGGGCGCGTTACAGGCCCGTCGAGCTCACGATCGGCGCGGATCGGCTCGCCCGGGCGGATCGGTTCGATCGTTTCCCATGCGAGGCCCAGCGCCTGATCGATCCGGAGCAGCAGGTCGCCGGCGAATCGGTCGGCCAGGTCCGCCCGGGGCATCGCCAGCAGGTGCTCGACCCGCTCGATTCCGACCTCGCGCAGCTCGGCCACGGTCTGCTCGTCGAGTCGCAGGGCGCGCACTGGCATCGGGGCCAGCGCCTCGCGTTCATGCCCGGGGGGGACGATTCGCCCCGGCTCGTGCCCGAAGCGTGCCGCGGCCCAGGCGCAGGCGAACGTGGACGCCGCCGCCACCTGGGCCCGCAATCCCAGGCGCTCGATCCCCTCGGCGATGGCGTGCACGAGCCGATCCAGTCCCCCGAAGACCCGCTCGCACCCGCGCACGTCCAGCAGCAGCCCGTCGGGATCGTCGGGTGCGACGATGGGTGAGAATCGCCGGCACCACCGGGCCAGGGCCCGCAGCGCCGCCCGGTCTCGCTCGGGGCGGAATGACTCGACGCGGATGCACCCGGCGGGCAGGAGCGCCCGAGCCTCGGCCATGGGCATCGCCTCACGCACGCCCGCGGCCCGGGCTCTGTGGCAGCAGCGCATCACCACCTCACGCTGCCCGATCCGGGCCGAGAGCAGGATGATCTGTGATGGGGGTCTGTCGGCGGGCTGGAGAGCCCGCTCCCCGGTGGGGGGGTTGGTGTGGGGATTGGTATGGAGATCGGGGCGGGGGTCGGGGTAGGGGGTCTTCGCCCGCGATCGGCGACGCACGAGGTCGATCGACCAGTCCGGAAGGAATACGCAGACAGCCCGAGTCATGATCCCACTCCACCATCCACCGCCGGGCACTGGACGCACCCGGCCCATGCGTCAGTTCGATGTGCCAGCGGGCGCAGCGAGTCGGCGATGGGGTTGGGCGGATGAGCCATCGCGTCCGGGCTGCGGAGATTTCCCCTATTTCCCGGTGCGGTCTGGGCAGCAGGCCCACCGCGCCGCCGCCGGCTGCGGCCAGTTGGAGCCGCCGCGTCTGGGCCATGCGCAGTCGGCTCGCGTCGCCCACCACCACCGCCACGGCGGGGCAGCGCAGGGCTGCGTCGATCGCCCACACGCGCTCGTCCGGGCCCGGAGGGTCCACGAAGACCGAGCGGGCCAGCAGATCGCCCTCGATCAGCACGCACGGGTTCGGCCAGCAACACCGACCGATCCAGAACACCCATCCCGGACCGGCCCCGAGCACACGCCGGACCAGGTGGACCAGCACGCTCAGGGGTGGCGTCCACCCCTGGCGATCCCCGGCGTCGTCCTGGAACCACTCGTGGATCGCTCCCCGGGCCAGGGCGGGGCCGAATCCCGTTGGAAGGGGGGGCGGGGGGCGGGTCGTCGGCCCGTGCGGGCGCTGCTCGATCCGCTCGATCGCCTCTCGGAGGCAATGCAGACGATCGCCGATCGATTCGGCCTTGTCCCGGGTGCGGGGCTGTGGAGGGGTTTGCAATCGCATTGTGTTAGGGTAATAGCCAAACACAATTCGATCAAGAGGTCTGTGGTGGGATTTTGAGCGGGCGGCTCGGGAGCTCAGCCGGGATCGTTGTCGCCAGCCCGGGCCGACTCGCGCCATGCTCGTTCCAGGTCGGGGCGGTTCCAGGCGGCGTACAGGTCGGCCAGGGCGGACGCGGCTGCCAGCGTGCGGGGGTCGTCGCTTCCCAGGCGTTCGTTGAGCGTCTCGAACCCTTGCCGGAGGTGTTGCTCGGCCTCCTGGAAGCGTTGGGTGTGCCCGAGCGCCCGCCCGAGCACGATTCGGGCCTCGGCGATCCGCCAGTGCCCCTTCGGGAGGGTGGCCGAGCGGGACTCGTAGGCGGATCGAGCCAGGTCCACGGCCTCATCGGTGCGGTCCAGCCCCGTCAGGAGGCGCGCCAGGGCCAGGCGAGACCTGGCCAGGTCCGGGTGCGAGGCGTCGAGGTGTCGCTGGCGCATCTGGAGTGCTCGCCGGTGGAACTCGGCTGCCGAGGGCACGTCGCCGCGTGCCCGGGCCAACTCGCCCAATCGGTACAGGCACATGGCGACGTCCGGATGGTCCGGGCCGAGCCGGGCGGTTCGGATCGCCATGGCGTCCAGCAGGCAGCGCCGGGCGTCGTCGAAGTCGCCCGTCGCCTGGCGAACCGAGGCCAGGTTCATCAGGCTGATCGCCACGCTCGGATCGCGTCGGCCCAAGGCGTGGCGTCGGATCGCCAGCCCCTCGCGGAGCAGGTGGTCGGCCTGTTCGAGTTCGCCCTGGTCCCGGCGAAGGAGTCCCAGGGAGTTCAGGGCCCGGGCCGTCTCGGGGTTCTGATCGCGCAGGCGAACCCGGGCGACGTTCAGGGCCCGGTTTAGTTGCTCATCGGCTCGATCCAGGAGCCCGAGGCTGCGGTACGAGTTGCCGATCGTGGTCCGGATCGAGACCTCGATCTCCGGCTGATCCGCCAAGGCCAGATCGACCCAGTGGACAGCCTCGTCGAGCGTCTGGCGCAGGGTGGTGTCCTGCCCGTCGCTGCCTGGCTCGACGGAGCCGAGCGTGTCCTCGAGGAAGAAGCGGATCTGGTTGGCCTTTCGGGCCTCGATCGAGGATCGGCGATAGAGCGACGTGGTGACGATGCTCGACGCCATCAGCAGGATCAGGAACGCGACGGCGACGCCGACGCCGAGCCGGTGCCGCGACGCCGCCTTGGCCAGCACGTACCAGGCGCTGTCGCGTTTGGCGTCGATGGGCTGGCCGACCAGGTAGCGTTCCAGATCGGCGCCCAGCGCCCCGGCGGTCTGGTATCGGCGGTCCGGATCCTTGGCCAGGCAGCGCAGGACGATTGTTTCCAGTTCGTCGTTGATCCTGTACCGGGCGGGCGAGCGGCGCAGGGGCGTCGGCTGCACGTCGAGGATCGAGCGGATCACGTCGGCGATCGCGCCCGTGACGGGGTAGGGCCAGCGCCCGCTCAGGGCGCGGTAGAGGATCACGCCCAGGGCGTAGACGTCGCTTCGCGTGTCCACGCAGGCCCGGTCGCCGGAGGTCTGCTCGGGGGCGGCGTAGGCGAGGGTTCCCAGGAAGTCGCCCTCGCGGGTGACCTGGGCGTGGGAGGCGTCGGTGCTGGTGAGTTTGGCCAGGCCGAAGTCCACGATGCGGGGTTCGCCCTCGGCGTCGATGAGGATGTTGGCGGGTTTGAGGTCGCGGTGGATCAGGCCGCGGAGGTGCGCCGCGTTGACGCCGGAGCAGATCTTGACGAACAGTTGGATCACGTCGCGCAGTGGGGGCGCGTGTAGATCGTCGGCGTCGAGGCCGAGGTAGACGTCCAGGGGGTCGCCCTCGACGAGTTCCATCGCGAAGAAGAGCCCGCCGTCGGCGGTCGAGCCGCTGTCGTAGACGGTTACGACGTTGGGGTGGCGCAGCCCGGCAGCCGTGTCGATCTCCCGCTCGAATCGGCGTCGCTGCCTGCTCGTGGCGAAGGCGCCTGCCAGGAGCAGTTTCAGAGCAACGCGACGGCGTGTGGCCCGCTGCACCGCCCGATAGACGATGCCCTGGGCGCCGCGGTGGATCTCGTCGAGAACCTCGTAGCCCGCGGGCGAGACGGCGC
>Ga0114931_10001182_pt1 | contig 33238 bp, 29 predicted proteins | sample 2SBtaG_FD_89579 | JGI IMG/M metagenome (GOLD analysis project Ga0114931, IMG submission 89579) | Deep subsurface microbial communities from Kolumbo volcano to uncover new lineages of life (NeLLi) - 2SBTROV14_V59a metaG | ecosystem: Environmental > Aquatic > Marine > Volcanic | place: Kolumbo...
GACAGGGTGCGCCCCGAGGCATCGGTGATGGTGCCGGAGATCATGATGGGCAAGCTGATGTCGTGCTGCTCGAACCAGCGTTTGACCGCAAACACCGCCGCCTTGGCATTGAGAGTGTCGAAGACGGTTTCGATCAGCAGCAGATCGACCCCGCCTTCAATCAGGGCACCGATGCCTCGGTATACGCCTCCACCAGCTGGGCGAAGCTGACATTGCGGAAACCCGGATCGTTGACGTCGGGAGAAATGGAAGCGGTGCGATTGGTCGGCCCCAGAACCCCGGCAACGAAACGGGGTCGCTCCGGATCAGCGGCGGTGAAATCATCGGCGGCACGACGAGCCAGACGGGCCGAGGCCAGATTGATCTCCCGCGCCAGGGATTCCATGGCGTAGTCAGCCATACTGATGGAATTGGCGTTGAAAGTGTTGGTCTCGATGATATCCGCACCGGCCGCCAGATATTTGCGGTGGATCTCTTCGATGATCCCTGGCTGGGTCAATGACAGCAAATCGTTGTTGCCTTTCAGGTCGGAAGGCCAGTCGGCGAAACGCTGGCCGCGGTAATCGGCCTCTTCCAGCCGGTACCCCTGAATCATGGTTCCCATGGCGCCGTCCAGAATCAAAATACGTCTGGTGAGTTGGTCACGGATGACCGAGGCGATTGAGGTCTGCATAATCTGATCGGTTCTTTTTACAATTTAAAACTTTACCATGCACAAATCGGGAAATCGTCTCAATTTTTCATTTCAGTTTTGCGATAATGACAGACTCCCGACAAGGTACTCAAAAGACATAATAAAATGCAGGAGAACTACCATGCACAAGATCATCACGCTCATTCTCAGCACCATGCTGCTGGGTTTCGCAGCGACCAGCCATGGGGTGTCGATACGCAAGCAGGCTGCTGCGGCTTATGCCAGCCAAAGAAATCCGCTCAAACTTGAAGACGCCAAACCCATTCTGGGCAAATGGACTCTGGTCGAGGTCGCACACCGGGCCACCGGTCAGCGGATCCTGGAAAACCGCACCTGGGAATTCCGCCCCGACGGCACCCTGGTCACTTCGGGCTACAACCGCCATTTCAAACGCAACGACACCCAGACATTCCATTACGAAATCGAAAATGGAATGATCATCAGTGACGTCCCGGGGCGGCCGGGCAAGAAGTTGCGTTACCGGGTCTATGACATGCAGGGCAACAGTATGGTTCTCCAGGGCGGCCTCGAGGGCTTCTACTTTTTCAAGCGCCAATAAAACCACCAACAAACCACTCAAATACAGGAGCAAGAAACGATGGACATTGGAAAAAACCTCAACCCGAAATACCGTGACGACATTCTGATGTGGGCGGGCATTGCCGTTGTCAGTGCCGTATTCATCGGCATTTTCATGGTATTCACCACCACCTCACCGGTTGATCTGATCAAGAAAATTCTCAGCGCCATTTTGATCATGTTTCTCCCCGGTTATGTCATCGTCAAACTCTATCTCAACGACCTCAAACTGACCGACAACCCCGCCGTGGACAAATTCATTCTGTCCTTCGGCACCTCCATGGTCACGGTGCAATCTCTGGCCTTTCTCGTCAACTACTTCGCCATCCATGCCGCCGATCTAGACCAGGAGATCCGCATCCAGCTGGAAAGCTGGGTACCATTGATCATCGTCGCGCTGATTATCGCTGTGGCCGTGGGGCTGAAATTCTTCTGGGTGACGATAGCGGCCAAATGGAACAATCTCAATGCCTGGTTCCAGGAGAAGATGGGGGACATCGGCCCCACCATTTTGTTGGTGCTGACGACCTTTATTTCCCTGGCCGTTCTGTTCGGGTTGATCTGGAGCATCATCAAATTGATGTTGAAAGTCTCTGGATACCAACCTTACTGATACGCTACCCTTTCCCGATTACGAGATGGCGGGCCCAAGGCCCGCCGCCTTCCCGCCGGGAGTTGTCAATTGCCACTGAAACGTTCAAACTAGCCCAGATCAAAGTTTTTCGTCAGGGTGGACCATGGCATCCACGGTATCCCAGAAGGAGACGGAGGCCAGTTCGGCCTATGACATCGATACCGAGGTCTACGACAAAGCGGTCAGGCTGTTCCGTTTCGCCAAACGTTTCCTCCACATCCACATCCAGCTGCACGACCCCGACAAGTTCGTCGAACAGGCGCAGATCTTCGTCTTCAACCACTTTGCCCGCTTCGAAACCCTGATCCCGCCGTATCTGATCTATGAATGCTGCGGCGCCTACTGCTGCGCCATCGCCCACCGCGAGCTGTTCGAGATCAATGACAATCTGACCGAGTTCCTGATGGCCACCGGCGCCATTCCCCACGACCATCCGAACCTCTTTCCCCTCCTGGCAACGCAGATCCTGCGTGGCCGCAAAGTCATCATCTTCCCCGAGGGAGGCATGGTCAAAGACCGCCGGGTCATCGACCGCAAGGGCCACTATTCGATCTTCTCCCGCACCACCCACGAAAGGCGCAAGCAACATACCGGTGCCGCGGTGCTAGGGCTGGGCCTGGACATCTTCAAGCAGGCCGTGATCTACGCAGCCCAGCACCAGCACCAGGACAAACTGGAACGCTGGCAACAGACCCTAGGGATAGACGACCTCGACACGCTCCTCGAGCGCTGTCGCCGCCCCACCTTGATTGCGCCCGCCAACATCACCTTTTTTCCTCTGCGTATCGCCCCCAACCTCCTGGAACAGCTGGTGACCACCCTGCAACCGGGCATCAGCAAACGCTATCTCGAGGAATTGATCATCGAGAGCAATATGCTCTTGAAAGAAACCGATATGGACATACGCCTGGCCAAACCGGTCGAAATGGCCCAATGCCGGTCATGGTGGGAGCGGCGGCTGATTGGCAGGACCTTGCCTGACATCCAGACTCTGGAGGAGATCTATCAGTGGCAGACCAGCTCAGACCGCCTGCGACATTTTCTCGCCCACCGTGAAGAGGTCAATGCCAGATGTATCCGTAACCAGTACATGGAAGCCATGTACCAAGCGGTCACGGTGAATCTGTGTCATCTGGCCGCCACCTTGATCTATCACTGCCTGGCAAACAATCTTGCCTTTATCGGTAAAAAGGATCTGACCACCGCGCTTTATCTGGCCATCAAAAATGTCCAGCAACTGGACCAACTCCACCTCCACCGGAGCATCGGCAACCCTGCCTGTTATCAGTCATTGCCGGAGCAGGAACCCCGCCAGTTGCAACAATTTCTCAATACTTCCGAAAGCGCGGCCTTGATCGAACCCAGAGAGGGAAATTATCACTTCCTGCCCAAGCTGTGTCAGGAATTCGCCTTCGACACCATCCGCCTGGAAAACCCGCTGGCCGTCTATGCCAATGAGGTGGCTCCCCTGTCCTGCATCAAGGCCCACGTCTCTGAAGCCTTCAAGCAGGCAACCAGCCTCACTCCCGAAGCACTGGCAAGGCTGCGTTTCGATGACGAGGTACGTTCCTGGCAGTGGGACTTCGACGCCTATTCGGCACCTTGTTTCGCACCCATCAACCGCGAGGAATCCCGCAAGACACCCGGCGAGCCTTTCCTTCTTGAGGCTGAGTCCGATAGCGGCAAAAGCGTCCTCCTGATTCACGGCCTGTTGGCGATGCCCCCGGTCATGCGTCCGTTGGGGGAGCATCTGGTCAAAGCCGGGTACACAGTCCTGGGAATTCGCCTCAAGGGCCATGGCACCTCCCCCTGCGATCTTCGCGAGCGCACCTGGCAGGACTGGTTCGACTCGGTCCTCCGTGGCTATCGGATTCTTTCCGCCACCAGCGAATCGATCTCTCTGGTCGGGTTTTCCACCGGAGGCCTGCTGGCCCTGCTGTTGGCCGCCGACCAACCCGATCTTTTGACCGCCACGGTGGCCATCACGCCAGCCTTGAGATTCCGGACTCCGATCTTTCAATTCGTCCCCCTGGTTCACCAGGCCAACGTTATGACTCGCTGGATGGCCAGTGAAGGGGTGAAGGAGTTCATGGTCAATACCTCGGAACATCCGGACACCAACTATAGCCACATTCCCATCCGGGCCCTGTACGAACTACGCCAGTTGATCAACGAGACGGAGAAGCGCTTGCCGGATGTCCACTCGCCCGCCCTGATCATGCAGGGGGATCAGGACCCGGTGGTGGATCCTGAAAGTGCCAGGCTGGCCTATGAAAAATTGGGCAGCCACAATAAAACCCTGACGATGATACCTTCCCGCCGCCACGACATCGTATTTCCAGACACCGGCAAAGTCCACGAGGCGATCCGCTGTTTCCTCGACCTCTACACCACCGCCACCGACCTCCCGACATGAGCGAGAAACCCTGGCTGACCTTCTATCCTTCCAGTATTCCCTCCACCCTCCCTTCACCCCGGGACCCGACCCTGGTCGAATTGCACCACCGGTGTTGCGAGCGCTTCAGAGAGCTGCCGGCGTTGGAGAATCTCGGCACCCGCCTGAGTTACGGGGAATGGCAGCGACTCTCACAGCGCTTTGCCCATACCCTCCATCACCGCCTGGGAATGACCAAAGGGGAAAGGCTCGCCATCATGTTGCCCAATCTATTGCAGTATCCGGTCGTCCTGATGGGCGCCCTCAAAGCGGGCCTGACAGTGGTCAACATAAATCCCCTGTTCACCCCGAGGGAATTGGCCCAGGAATTGAAAGAGTCGGAACCGGCGGCAATCGTGCTGTTGGATAACTTTCTCCCCCTGCTGGAAGAGATCCCCGCCGAAAGCCGTCCCGCCCACATCATCACAACCGAAGTGGGCGATCTGTGCCCAACCCCAAAACGCCAATGGATGAACTGGGTCGTAAGACGGCGTTCCCCGGGCCCCCGTCCAACCCTGCCCAACACTTTCACTTTGACGGAAATTCTCAGGCAGGGGCGGGAGACCACTCTGGACATCCGCCTCGCGCCCGATGACCTGGTATTCCTCCAGTTTACCGGCGGGACCACGGGTTTCCCCAAAGGAGTCATGTTGACCCACAGCAACATCCTGGCCAATATCGAGCAGACCCGATTGTGGTTGACTTGCCAGGAGTGGCCCCGACACATGAAAGAGGGGGCGGAAATCCTGGTCACGGCGCTCCCCCTATACCATATCTTCGCCCTGACCGCCAATCTGTGCATCGGCATGGTCCTTGGGGTGCACAATTATCTGATTACCGATCCGAGAAATCTCCGCAGGATGGTCAAACTGCTGGACAGCATCCCTTTCACCTGCCTCACCGGCGTCAACACCCTGTTCGATCACCTGCTGCGGGAACGATCCTTTGCCCGCCTGGATTTCTCCACGCTCAAACTGACCCTGGCGGGGGGAATGCCCATGCATAGATCCACGGCTGAACGCTGGTTCGAGGTCACCGGATGCCCGGTCATCGAAGGCTACGGCCTCACCGAGGCCTCGCCGGTGGTCACCCTCAACCCACTCGATATCGAGTCTTTCAGCGGCAGTATCGGGCTGCCGCTCCCAGGTACCGAGTGCGCCCTTGTCGACGATGACCGGCGGCGGGTTGCCGCAGAACAATCAGGAGAACTATGGGTCCGTGGCCCTCAGGTGATGCAGGGCTATTGGAAGCATCCCGGGGAAACCCAAAGGGTGCTGACCGAGGATGGCTGGCTGAAGATGGGAGACATCGCCATCATGGACCCGCAGGGATTCTTCTATATCGTGGGACGGAAAAAAGACATGATCCTGGTATCGGGATTCAACGTCTATCCGCACGAAGTCGAGGAAGTCATCAACAGCCATCCCGGCGTGGCTGAATGCGCCGCCATCGGGATACCAGACGAACAGACCGGGGAAGCGGTAAAAGTCTTCGTGGTCAGAAGTGATCCAAACCTCGACGAACAGGCACTGAAAGCCTGGTGCCGGGCCAATCTCACTCCCTACAAACGCCCCCACCAGATCGTATTCCGGGACAGTCTGCCCAAATCGTCGGTAGGTAAGATCCTGCGGCGGGAACTCAGAGAATCCCCCTGACCCTGCTTTGTCATCCCTCTGTTTTCCGCCTCCAGACCAACCCATGCAAACGCCACATTTGGCCGAGAGGTGAGGGCTGGGACAGATGCTCTCAGAGGGGATTGCCTTCCTTGTCCACCAGGGGAACATGATATTCCCGTAACAAAGCCACGATCTGATCGTGTTTGCGCTCGATCAGATCCTGCAGCAATTGCTGCCTTTCCTTGTCGCCCCGCCTCACCGCCATGGCAATGGCATAATTGAATCTGAGCCCCTTTTCCGACTTGAGCGGCAACAGCTCGTAGTCCTGGGGATGGCGCCAGGCCAGATAGGCCCCGATGGGCCCCCATACCACCGCCATGTTGATATTTCCCGCCTCGAACTCCTTTTCCAGCCGCATCGCAGTGTTGACATTCGGGTCGCCGGTCATGGACTGATAGGTCCGTCCCTGCTTGAGCAGACCATGCCGCAGCAGCCAGGTGACCCCTGGGGTGCGGTCGAACATGGCGATCTTCAAGGCCTGCCTGCGCTCCTCTGGCAAACTGAACAACTGCCCGGGGGCATGAACATCATCGAAGCCCTTTCCCTTGGCCACCACCAGGACATAGGTGGAACGGTAATATGGCCGGGTGGTGGAAGCCAGCTCGTAACCCGCCGGCACCCCCATCACCACATCGCACTTGTATCGACCGGTCTCGGGATCCTTGGCCTTGAGGGTGTTGCGGAGAAAACCGATCCGCTGGGGGAACCAGGTATATTCCACCTTCTGCCTCAGCTCTCGGGCGAACAGATGGGCAATCCGGTTCTCGAATCCCTGGGCCTGTTTGGTCGACAAGGGTGGATTGGCGGGATCGGCACAGACCCTGAAGGCCTCTTCCGCTCCCTGAGCCGCCTGGCCCAGGCCCAGTATCAACAGACTCAGGATCAGTTGCCAGTGTATGCGCATTGCAAGCCTCCTCACATTACTTGTCTCTGTTCATGGAACGATTCTCGGTGCCGCTCGGCCAAGGGAGTATACCGGAAACGGTTTCCCCCTTGTTCGGCAAAGTGTTTTGGGGTAATTTGAAGAAAATCACTTATTAATAAAGGGTTTTTCATGACCATTCAAGCCAAAGACATCATGGAACCGAGAGTCGTCTCGGTTCCACCGGAAATGACCCTGGACCAGTTCGAAGAGTTCCTCACCATTCAGGGAATCGACGGCGCGCCGGTCCAGAACGCCTCGGGCGAGATCATCGGAATCGCCTCGAAGACCGATGTGATCCGGACCCTGCGCTTCCAGAGCCGGGAGCGTTTCAGCAGTCTCAGCGGAGAGGCCATCACGGTGGGGGATATCATGACCGACCACGTCATCTTCGTGCCTCCCGACCTGTCGCCGCGGGAAATCGCCGAGCTGATGGCGGAACATGGCATTCACCGGGTCCTGGTGGGAGACAAGCAACACGTCAAGGGGATCATCACCACCTTCGATCTGCTGCGCTTGGTCCGTTAACCCGCTGACAGATCGAGACCGAGCGGATTGTCGGGATCGATGCCGGGCATGAAAGGCACCCGCCGGTCCTGATCGGTGATTTGATACACCAGCCCCAGCCAATTGTTGAACAAGGCTTTGGCGGTATCACGCCAGGTATTGTCCAGATGGGGCCACAACAACGGCTCGGGAAACTCGGGGGCTGTCGTACCCCTTTTTTTCGCGCTTTCCACCGCTGCGCGGTAATCGGTCAGGATGGGCGTGGCGCGGGGACTGAAATAATTTTCCGGGAACGGTGGATAATCTTCCCGCTCCCCCTCCAGATAGCGTAAAACTTCACGCTTGTATTCCTTCAACAGGCTGATGGTGTCGTACTCGGGATGCCCCTGGAAGAAGACCACTCTGAACAAATCCTGGCTGACTGCCAGATGGACCCCGGCAGTCTCACTTTCCACCAGCACTTTCAGCCCCCTGGTCTCGAGGTCATCCCGAAACAATTCGTTGAAGCGTGAATGGGGGACATCGAAACGGGTATTGATGTCCCCCACCAGAGGATGTCTGGGTTCGATCACCCGGTGCGGATAGACGCCCCAGCGCTTGAATCCCAGAGGGGTACGGCGGATACCATGACAATATTGAACCAGCGCATGAGTGGCCAGGCACGAACACAAAATCGAGGTCACGTTCTTCTTGGCCCAGTCGAACACTTCGCTCAGCGGTTCCCAGAAAGGCACCAGGGGGAGGTCGGGATGGGTCACATTGGCGCCACTGACGATCAGGGCATCGAGTCCCTGGTCCCTGATCTCATCAAAAGACTCATAGTGCCTTTCGATATGGGCCTGGGCTTCCGGCCCCCGTTCCAACCCCGCGATGGTGAACGGATGGACATAGAACTGCACGATCTGGTTACAGGCGCCCAGGAGACGGAAGAATTGCCGTTCAGTGGCCTCCAGGGCCTTGTCCGGCATCATATTGAGGAGACCGACATGCAGTTCCCGAATGTCCTGATGGCGCGCAGCTTCGGGCGCCAGGATCTTTTGTCCTTCGGCCCTGAGACGCTCGAAAGTGGGCAGATCGGTATGGGCAATCAATGGCATGGGTTCTCTCCTCAACCCGCCTTGCGCCGGGAGTCCTTCGCGTCGATGGCGGCGGCCACCAGCTCGAGAAAGTCCTTTTCATCCCTGAGCCCAGCGATCGCCGTGGCCTCGATGACATAACCGTAACGGTCGGCGATTCGCTGATAGCTTGGCAGCCTGGCATGCAAAAGCCGCGGAAACACCCAGGCGACGAAATCGTCCGGCGGGATGTCCTGGGGTGAAGAACACCCTTTTTCAGCCATGTATTCAGCCAACTGCTTGTCCAGAAACTCCTCCCGATAGTAAAGAGGCTTGGGCGTTTCCCTGGCACGTTCGATCAAGGTCTGCTCCAGTTCAGGGGTCGTGCGGATATAGACGATCAGAGTGTGCTCTGCCAGGGTCTCCAACACCTTCGGTTCATTCAGTTCACAGACACTGCCGCCGGCGTCGTTGATGAAATGCCGATAATCATAGATTTCCCTGGCTTTTTCGATGAAGGCAGGAACTTCCAGCATGGCGGCGATCTCCGCCTGGCGATGGAGAGCCTGGCGCCGCTTGAACTCCTCCAGCGGCAGTCCACCCTGGGCAGGATCGCCGACCTTGCCCAGAAAAGTGGCAATGGGAGCCAGGTTTTCCACGGTGATATTGCTGCAGAAGTAAATCGAATCGGAGCGCAGAAGATCCCGCAGAAAAGGCACCTGCATCGCCTGACGCTTGATATTGTCAAGAATCGGCTCTTCCAGGTACTTGGTGCCGATTCGGTAGTCGCCGGAATAATGAAACCATTGCTCCTTGGGGAGCTTATTGGCGAGGGTGGTCTTGCCCACTCCCGACATTCCCAGGAGAGTGATGCGTTTGGCATCCCATTGGAGAAAATCCTGCGGCGTCATTTTCATCGGCGACTCCGAAGCAAATAGACAATGTTATCGTGCGACACGGTGAGTTTCAAACCTGGTTCCCTTGGAATTCCGTGCAGGCAGAAAGTTCACCGATCGGGTCCGATGGAATTATTGTTCCCGCTCCACCACCCTATGTCATAATTCAGCTACATTATTTTGTTTTTCCACCACGAACATGCCAAGAAACCGCACCTTGCCAACCTCTCTTCCATGGCACCCGAAAGCAATCAGCCTGACCTTTGGCCTGCTTCAATGGTGCCTTGCCTTTTGCCTCCACGCCGAGACCGTGGTCACCCTGCCCCAGTGGAGCGAGCTGGTGATGGAGCTACCTCCGGCCCTGGTGGTGAAAATCCAGGTGGAGCGGAGCAGCGGCAAGGCGGCGGAATCGCGGCTACTGCCATTTCCCGATACCCTCCAGCCGAGGCCTGACGACACGCTTTATCATCTGAGGGTGGAAACGCGCCTGAAATGGTTTCTCTCCAGCAAATCCTGGCTGGGGGAGTTATGGTTGCAACCCGATCTCACGGCGTTGCAGCGAACCCGGCTCAAATCGGGAAGAAGCCGCAACTACAAGATCTATCGCTATGCCCGCGACAAGGTCTACCGGGTTCGCCAAAGCCCAGCGGATGAACAGAAAAACGTCCCGCCGGATTCCTGGCCGCTGGAAAACAAACGCATCTACGCCTTCCCGCCCGGGCTGGCAAGCCGTTGCATCCAGGTCAGCGATCCCTACGCCTTATTGATGATCCTGCCTCAGCAGGCCTTCGAGCAAAACGAAACACTCTGCATATTCAACAAACAGACTGTCTACGAAGTCACCCTCCAGCGGCAAGGCGTTCAGGATCTGGAGGTCTCCTATCGTATCGATGGGAAAAACATCCGAACGACTGTCAAGGCCGAAAAAATTGCCATTCTCCCCAGACCGATCCCGCTGGATACCGGCTGGAAGCCGGAACCCTTCGAACTCCTCGGAATGGAAGGAGACGTCGTGCTGCTGAGAGACAAGGACAGGCATCTTCCGCTCCAGTTCGAAGGAAAAGTCCCCGGTTTCGGCAAGGCCAAGCTTCGCCTGACTCAGGTCAGGCTTCGTCCAGCTCCGTCACCGCACTAGCCAGCCTCCTCAACAGGCCGTCAGGTTCCCGCACCGCCATTTCGGCAATCTCCCGGGCCCGGTCGCGCATGTCAGCGAAAGCATAAATCCTCAGTTGGGGCGCATTGCCCGAAGGCCGGATATGGGCAATCTCGCCATTGGCAAAATAACAACGCACGCCGTCGAGCACATTGATCCGCTCGATCCGGGAGAACCCCTCGTCCTGGGTGAATATCCGGGCCAACAGGTCCAGCCTGGCTTGCCAGCGCTTGCCTTCATCGCTCTGCCAGGGGATCCGCCCGGTTTCCGCCCCGTTCTCATCACCAAGGACGATGCCCGAAGCTTCGAAACGCAGTTCCTTGATCGCAGCGTCGGAAGGAGTGAAGCTAGCCACGATACGCCTGCCCATTTGCTGGGGAAAATCATCGATGAGGTCCGATTTTCCATAACAGGGGGGGAACAGTTCCAGCAGCTCCGCCACCGAACCACCGTGTTGCCGGGCCGCAGCCAACACGCACATCATCGGCAGCAGGGCGTCGCGGGTGGGCAGTGCCCCGAGTCTCTTTCCCTGCCATTCGATGTCCATACCCAGCAGAACCCCCCCATTGGCCTCCCAGGCCATCACCCGCCGATATCCCTGGGCGCGTAACCTGGTCATGGCATCGATCACGAAAGGCGAACCGATGCGGGTCCGCATCACGCTGATCCCATGATGGCGCAGGAACTCCTCCAGGGCGGGATTGGCGCTGATCGGCACCGCCACGGCATCCGCCTGGAGATAATCGGCCACCAGGGCCCCCAGCAGATCACCCGGAATGAAATGGGGATCGTCCCCATCCAGCCCCACCACCAGCGGGCGGTCACTGTCTCCGTCGGTGGAAAGCACCACGTCCATACGCTGATGCTGGGCGGACGCGAGATCCCCCAGCATCCTCAGGTGCTCATCGGAAATGGCTTCGGTATCGAGGGGGATGAACTGGTCACTGCGCCCTGAAGAGACGACTTCCGCCCCACTGTCGGCGAGAATCCGGGGAATGAGATCACGGCCCACCGCGCTGTATTCGAAGAAAAGCACCCGCCATCCCTCCAGGGATCCTTCCCCGAACAGTTGCCGGTAACGCTCCCGGTAGGCATCGGCGGCAGCGGAATTGGGAGGGGGGAGAGACGGTGCCACACCCGCTTTGAACGAGCCATCCGCGGCAAACGGGGATTCGTTGGCCGGACGCGCATATTCCTGCTGGCGGAATTGCTCCACCGCCGCCACGATCCCCTGCTCATCACTCTTGAGGACCTCCCCGTCGCAACGATTGGCCTTCTGGCCATTGCGGTCGGCGGGAATGTGACTGCCGGTCACCACGAAGCTCGCCACTCCCTGTTGCAGGGCATAGTAGGTGAGAGCCGGAGTCGGGATGCGGCCACAATAGTCGAACTCGTGACCGGCGTCGACAATCGCCTTGGCGGTAGCCCGCAGCAAGCGTTCCGTAGATGGCCGCAGGTCTCCCGCCACGGGAATCGCCACTTTGCCCCCGGAACGCGCTCCGCAGGTCAGTTTGCCACTGGCCTCGAAATAGGCCAGGGTTCCCCGGGTCAGGCAATAGACCTCGATATCGGTCAGATCCTCCACCTTCGCCCTTACCCCGCTGGTGCCGAAACGCAAGGGCTTGGGGTCGTGATCGAGAATGTCACGCAAAGTCGGTTCCTTGGCCATCATTTCACCTCCACTTTGGCAAACCGCCGTTTTCCCACCTGAAAGATATGCACTTCTCCGGGAACGATCATACGCTTGGGGTCTTCCACCCGCTCACCATCGATCCGTACCGCCCCCTGGGCGACCATTCTCAGCGCCTCGGAGGTGCTCTTGACCAGCCCCGCCCGTTTGAGCAGGTGGCCAATGGCGATTCCCTCAGGGCTGTCGCTGGGCATAGTCAGGGTCTCCAGGTCATCCGGCAACGCCCCCTGTCTGAAACGGGCCTCGAAATTCTCCAGGGCCTTGCGGGCGGCTGCCTCATCGTGGAAGCGCGCCACGATTTCGAGCGCCAGGCGGACCTTGTAATCGCGCGGATTGGCCCCTTCCCCGCAGGCGCGCTGCCAGGCCCGGATCTCCTCCATGGGGCGGAAACTCAGCAACTCGAAATAGCGCCACATCAGCTGGTCCGAAATCGACATGAGCTTGCCGAACATCTCATCGGCAGGCTCGTTGATACCGATGTAATTGCCCAGGGACTTGGACATCTTCTGCACCCCGTCGAGACCCTCGAGGATCGGCATGGTCATGACCACCTGGGGTTTTTGCCCATGGATTTCCTGCAGATGACGTCCCACCAGCAAGTTGAATTTCTGGTCGGTGCCCCCCCGTTCCACGTCGGCCCTGAGGGCCACCGAATCGTATCCCTGGACCAAAGGATAGAGGAACTCGTGGATGGCGATAGCCTGGCCACTTTTATAGCGTTTGTTGAAATCGTCGCGTTCGAGCATCCGCGCCACCGTATACTTGCCTGCCAATTGGATCAGCTCTACCGCACTCATGGCATTCATCCAGCTGGAATTGAACATCACCAGAGTCCGCTCAGGATCGAGAATCTTGAAGATCTGTTCCTCATAGGTACGGGCGTTCTCGATCACCTCGTCCCGGCTCAGAGGGGGACGGGTCTGATTCTTCCCGGTGGGAGCGCCGATCATCCCGGAGAAATCACCGATGAGAAAAATGGCCTCATGCCCCAACTCCTGAAACTGCTTGAGTTTTCCCAGCAGCACGGTATGCCCCAAATGCAGATCGGGCGCGGTGGGATCGAACCCTGCCTTGACCCGCAGAGTCTGGCCGCTTTGCAGCCGTTCCAGCAGCTCCTTCTCCAGCAGGATTTCCTCGCAACCCCGTTTCAGTAACTCAAGCGCCTGGCCAGAATCGGTCATGGATACTCCTTAGAAAATTAGCAAGATTACACGACTTTATATAAACTTAAAAAGTTTGTTGACAACATGGCGGCATCCCGATGACACCCAGACGAAGATTGAGAATCGGATTCTATGGTATTGCTTTACTCCTTGCCATAGCTACAGGAGGCTACCTCATCCGGCCCACCCTGATCTCTCCCGGGCAGTCCCCGGCTCCTCAGGATGCCCTCCCCGCTTTATCGCCGACCGATACCACCACGCCCCCAGCGACGATGGCCACCACCTCCCACGAGGAATCCGGGGCCACTCCAGCCAGCGACGCAGCGACTCCCGGCGATGAATCCGATGCCAACTGGATCGAGCATACCATCCGCAAGGGGGACACCCTTGCCGGTATCTTCCACCAGTATGAACTGGGCAGCCAAACCCTGAATGAACTCCTAGAAAGCGACAAGCATCTCAAGCGTGAACTCACCCGGTTGTATCCCGGCAAGACCGTCAAGTTTCTCCTCGACAAGCAGGGTGGTCTGGAAAAACTGGTCTATCAACGCAGCAAGACCGAGGCCATCGCCGCACAAAAAGTGACTGATGGATTCGATATCGAAAAGATTTTCCAGGAACCGCAGAAACAGCTGGAAGAGGCTGCCGGCATCCTGGAGTCTTCCCTTTATCTCGCCGGCAAAAAAGCCGGCCTGAGCGATTCCCTGATCATGCAGCTGACCGACATCTTCGCCTGGGACATCGACTTCTCCCGCGACATCCGCCCTGGCGACACATTCACAGTGCTGTACGAAAAGCTCTACGTGGATGGTGAATTTATCGGCAACGGCTCGATCGTCGCCGCCGAATTCAGCAACCGGGGCCGGACCCATCGGGCGGTCCGCTTCACCCATCCCGACGGCAGCAGCGAATACTACACCCCGGATGGCAAAACCCTGCGCAAAGCCTTTCTCCGCATGCCGGTCCGGTCGGCCCGGATCACCTCCCGCTTCAACCTTCACCGGCGGCATCCCATCCTGCACCGTATCCGCGCCCACAAAGGGGTCGATTATGCCACCCCGATCGGTACCCCGGTACGGGCCACCGGCGATGGCAAGATCATTTTCCGGGGCCGAAAGGGAGGTTACGGCAACGTGATCGTCATTCAGCATGGGCACCGCTACAGTACCCTCTATGCCCACCTCCACCGTTTCAATTCGAAATTCAAACTCGGCAGTCAGGTAAAGCAGGGGGACACCATTGCCTATGTGGGAAAATCCGGCCTCGCCACCGGCCCCCATCTCCACTATGAATTCCGCATCGACGGAATCCATCGCGACCCCCTGACGGTACCCCTGCCGGACAGCAAGCCAATACCCAAAGCCCTCCTTGCTACTTTCCGGGAGCAGAGTGCGCCATTGCTGGCGGAACTGGAACGCAACCGCCCCACCACCGTGGCCCAGGCGACAGACAAGGGGGAATGAAAGGTTGCTACATCGGTCTGATGGCGGGGACCAGCCTCGATGGTGTCGATGCGGTCGTGGTCGCAATCGAGGACCAACGGGAAATCAGGCAGATCGCCTGGCTTTACACGCCTTACCCGGCCCCGCTCGCCAATGAACTGCGGCGCTTCTGCTTCGCCGCCGACATTCCCCTGGCTGTCCTCTGCGAACTCGACGCCCGCCTTGGAGAATACTTCGCCCACGTTTGTCTGACCCTGCTCGAGCAGGCCGGCCTGGGTGCCGATGACATCCAGGCGATCGGCAGTCATGGCCAGACGCTGTATCATCACCCGCATGGGAGCCATCGCTCCACTCTCCAGATCGGCGACCCCAACCGCATCGCTGAACTGACCGGCATCACCACAGTGGCCGATTTCCGCCGCCGGGACATGGCCGCGGGGGGGCAGGGCGCACCCCTGGTACCGGCGTTCCATCAGGCGCTGTTCGCTTCCCCGGCGGAAAACCGCGCAGTCCTCAACCTCGGCGGCATCGCCAATCTGACGCTGCTGCCCGCCGATTCCGGAATCCCGGTGACAGGTTTCGACACCGGCCCCGGCAATACCCTGATGAACCGCTGGATTCTGCACCATCTTGGGCGGCCCTATGACGAAGGAGGAGAGTGGGCGGCAAGCGGCCGCTGCCTCGTTCCGTTGCTGGACGCTCTCCTTGCCGATCCCTATTTCTCCACCTCCCCCCCCAAGAGTACCGGCCCGGAATATTTCTCCCTCGAATGGCTGGAGAGGCACTTGGGGGCCTGCCCCGATGCCCGGCCCGAAGATGTCCAGGCAACCCTTGCCCAGCTGACCGCCGTGACAGTCAGTGACCAACTCCGGCGCGTTGAGCCGCTGCCCCAGCGCCTGCTGGTGTGCGGCGGCGGCATCCACAACCGTTGGCTGATGGCGTTGTTGCAGGACCTGACTCCGTGCCCGCTGGAATCGACCACCGCTCATGGCATCGATCCCGACCGGGTGGAGGCCACCGCCTTTGCGTGGCTGGCCTGTCAAACTCTCGCGGGACAGCCGGGCAACCTGCCTTCAGTCACCGGTGCCCGGCGTTCCGTCGTCCTGGGGGGGATATATAATGTTTCTGAATCCATTTTCAAGGCATCACGGTGATTCACACCGAGAAAGAGGAACCGCATCCGCAGGTGGTGCGGGCATTGGGATTGCGAATGACGAAACGGGCGCCCGAGAGATCTTCCTTGTAATCGATCTCGGCGCCGCTGAGATACGGGATACTCATGGAATCGATCAACACCGTGACGCCGTTTTTCTCGATCACGGTGTCGTCTTCGGCCACTTCCTCGTCGAAAGTGAAACCATACTGAAAACCTGAACATCCGCCACCGGTGATGTAAACCCGCAGTTTCAGCCCGGGATTGCCCTCCTCGGCTATCAACCTGGCGACCTTGGTGGCGGCGCTGTCGGTGAATTCTATCGGTGCTTGATCGGCAGACATGATTTTACTTCTCCTTGAATCGGTCTTCGATTATCCCTTTACCTGACCAACCAGGTCAAGAATAGTGTCCGGCGCTTCTCTCAGCGGGCATAGCTGAATGGCCGCGCCAGGGGTTCCCCTACGAACACCCCCTGCCCCGGCCAGGCGACACTCTTCCAGTAGGCCTCGATCAGGGTGTTGCCGCGCAGGTAATACTCCATGACGATCCCGGGATGGGGAAACTTCTGGGGAAAGTTACAAGGCTCGGTGACCGCCCCGTAGCTCCCGGTCACCCCCGCTTCCAGCCATTCCAGGATGCTCATCTGCCGGCTCCCGCTCAATACCCCGCCGGTGGATGTGAGATGGTCCGCAATCGCCCCGGGCAGATAGGTATTGGTGGCGATATCCGGCACATGGGTGAGGCCGGTGAAGTAGAACATCACATCCCGGCGGTTTCTGATCGCGTCCTGCTCGAGGGAACTTACCGGCCACAGTCCCTCGAAGTGGCGGGCAATGGCGGGAAACAGCACCGCGCGGCTGCTCCTCGCCTTATCGTGAGTCCTGAGAAGATAGGCAGTGCCGCGGGGATTGCTGTGATCGGCGCGTATCCCCCGGTCGATGAGTCTTTTGACGCTCTCCAGGGATTTCCCCGCCAACAGCATCGCCGGGCGCCAGCCAAGGACATCGAAGGGCCTGGCAATCAACGAATTGAAATAGGGACTGGAACGGGTGGGCTTGCATCCCGTGGCGCAGAAATCGTCGTTGTAGCCGCTGGCGAAGGCGGTGGTGATGGACATGCATCCCACCCGGAACGGCAGGGTCCAGGCCAGAGCATAGGCCTGAACCCTGCCGGGGGTCTGGGCAAGCACCCGGGCATAGATTTCCTTGAAGCGGGAAGGAGACAGAACCTTCCTGTCCGGCGGGAACCTGACGTGGATCACGTTGGCCGGGGGGATTTTCCTACGTTTCCGGTAATAGGCCCCTATGCGCCTGCTGAGGGGGTCGGCATCGTTGACAACGACGGCCAGCTGGTCCGGCTCCAGCCCCGGCAAAGGTTGATAGACGGCGGGAACGGCCGCCTGGGAACGCCACGGCAAGCCTCGCAGGAGCATCACGGCCAGCAACAGACGAATCGCTGCCATCCAATCCATCAACCACCCCAGGTACAAAGTTGAAACCTTGGGATTGTAGCTCAGGAATCTCTATCCGTGGCAAATGAAACCGTGATGCCGGAGCGCTGCTCAACCGCCCAGTGCGTCATATCACACAATTCATGTGTGATATGACGCACAAATCACTGCGCCAACCCCTTGAGCTCCGCAGACAAGCCGTATCGGGTCAATAGATGATTTCTGTGGCGCAATCATTGCCTGATATTTTGATGATTCTTTACCCCTCCGGGGTAGAGAGTCGGACACCAATGACAACTACAGGAAAACAACCATGAACCAGATCATACGACACAGTACGATCATCCTGGGAGTTCTGCTCTTGCTCCAGCTCGGCTCCGTCCGCGCCGGCGTGGTCGCGCAATGCGGCCAACCGTTCTGTAGCGCTGGATTCAGCGTGAGCATGAACGGCAAACCAATGGGTGGCGGCGAACTCATCTACGATGCCAAAACCGGCGCCATTTCATTGAACACCCAGAACATCACCGGCAAGGGACGGGCAACCCAGGGCGGAGGCATCATGTGGATAACCCCCAATGGTAATCAAATCATGCTGAACTCCCTCGGCGGCAACGCCGACCCGCTCTTGAGCTTCGGGCTGGGGGCCACCACGAAAAGCAGCGGCGCCACCTTCGCCTTTGCCTTCGACCTCCCGATCGCCCTCTCCGGCCCGATCAACACCGCGTCCAGCGTCTCCTACAGTCTGACCTCCAACACCAGCGCCGGGGCCCAGATCAGCGGCATCGGCGGCAACAAGGTGGTGCAATCATGGGACGTGGACACCAGCGTCGGCGGCCTGCCCGATCTCAACAAGGGGGTCGACGTGGGTGATACTTACTTTCACACGGGGGGACCGGCGACCAGCAACTCCCCGGTCTACAAGGCCAACAGTTCCATCATCGGCCAACTGGCCTATGACCAGATGGCGGTCCAGGTGGCCTTCAAGCTGAGCCCCAACAGCTCGGTCGGGATTTCCGGTTACGTCTCGCAGACGCCGGTGCCCATCCCTGCAGCGGCATGGCTGTTGATCAGCGGCCTGGGCATGGTGGCCGCCTGCAGGCGGCGTCTCAGCGCCTGACCCCCCGCCCCCGGGGGGGGTGGTCACCCTAAAGAAGCAACCCAAGCAAAAAAAGGGCCGGGCCCGTTACCCACGGACCCGGCCCTCAGCGCTTTTTGCAGGCGGAAATTGATTCAGCCTTCCCTGACAATCAAATCCCGGGCCGCCTGTTTGAGCAGGATCGCCTTTTCCAACAAACGGTTCCGTTTAACTATACTCCCCGCATCCCTGGCATGCTTTTCCAGCCGGTGGGCCCGGCGGAGTTTCCTCAGCGCCTCCGGATAGACATTGTAGACCCCACCGGTCAGGTCCTCGATGGCGTCCCTGGTTTCCGCAAGCGCCAGCTCGACCGCCTCTTCTCCGGCATCACGGCCGAGAGACTGAGCCTCCACATCCATCAGCACCGAGCTGTCGATGTTCTCCACCGCGTTGATGGCGCGCATGAACAGGGCAAGCGCCGTGGCCTGGCCGCCGTCGAGATGGATCTGGCGGTTGCCGCCGGAACCGGTCAGAGCTCCCGGTGAATTGTTGAAGGCCGGACCGGTATAGAACGCCACCACCTGTTCGATGGTGTTGACCGAATTGTTATGGAAGAAAGGTGGCGTATCGGCGGCCTCGATCACCGTCTGGGTGCTGAAGCGGCCGTCTCCATAACAGGGATGATCGAAGTCAGGACCGCAGTTGCGCGGCTGACGTCCGAATCCACCGTCGTAGGCGATGCTGGGATCCAGCAGACGATGAGGCATGTCGTAGGCGTTTTCCACCCCGGTGTCGCGGATGGGATTGGCGTGGGTCGTGGAACTCCGCCCCCCCGCATTGGAATGACAGCCCATGCAATTGGCGCTCTGCCCGAACACCGGCTCACCATTGCCATCCACCGGATTCTCCTCCGTATTGAACAGCTCCTTGCCACGCTCGACGATGGGATTAAGGAAGGTCATCGCTGCCAGGTCGGGATCCCGCTGCCGTCCCAGCGACAACATGTAGGCTTCCAGGGCATCCAGCTCGTGCTCGGTAGGGAGCCGGAAATCCACACCCGCAACACGGTTGAGGGTCCGGGTCATGTGCTGGCGGATCGCGCCCACCGCGAACATGCGCAGGGAACCGTCCCCCGGCGCCCCATCGCCGGACCAGCCGGTGGAATTGGCGATGAAGACACTGTCTTTGGATTCCACATTGCTGGAGGTGACCAAGGACTGAAGATGTGGAACCCCTCTCAACACCGGCGGCTTGTCGAAGCCGTCCACGTTGGCCTGGAACAGCGCCATCTCGCGCAGCAGGCGGGGATTTTCCAGCCCCGCCAGCTGCGGATCATTTGCAAACACGAAAAGCGGATCGTCGGCCGGCAGCCTGGCGATGTACTGGGGATCGATGGTGAAATTGTTGTCCTCACGATGGCAGGTGCCGCAGGTGCGCCCGTTACCGGCAAAGGTTTCCTCGTGGAACAATCGATGGCCCTCCGCCACCAGATCCACAAGCAAATTGTTGCTGTTGTTCAGGGGAGCCGCCACAGCCGGCGGTGGTAATAGAAAGGCGAATGCAGAGGCTTCCGCTGGCGGGGGTGACAGCACCCCCCCCACGCGCGCCACCGCCCATGGCTGGCGGTAGAAGGCCAGCTTTTGCAGTAACGATGGCCGGCCCGCCACCAGGGCATCAGCAACCGGGTCCCCGCCCCGGGGGGCCACCGTCACCGCGTCGATATGGAAGCCGGCGGGCAGCGTCGAACTGTCGAGTGTGGTCGCCAGGATTTCCCGCTGTCCATCTCCAGGTGTCAATTGTCCTAGTCTCAAGCTGACCGCCCTGCCTTTGCCGTTGTCTGGATAATCGACCAGCCAGGCAACCTGGGGGGAATCACCGCTTTGATCGAGAACGAGTAACAATCGCCCATCGACGAGGTTCAGGCGCACCTCCCCCCTGCTGCGTCCTTCGCCCTCATCATGCAATTGACGCAGCGCAAGAACGACTTCGTCTGTACTTTTCCTGGACAACCTCCAGGCTTCCACACGACTTGCCAGAACCTCAGGATGCCCCATGCCGGTGAAGCGGTGGGTTTCTTTTTCAGGAGGCTGGCGGCTAGTCGATAGATCGGCTCCAACGGCAGCCATCACTACCACAGGCAACACCATCCTCAGCTTTATTTTGCGATTTCGTGCTTTATCTTTCATCGTTATAACCATATGTTTTAGGTGGTTTTTTAATCAAAAAATACAAGCCCGGGTGCTTATACCCGGCTGTCCCCCCCCCCCAGATCCCCGGCGGGATTCCACTCCCAAAAACCGCCACACGGCCTTCAGGATCTGCACTTGATATCCTTAAGCAATTTACATACCCCCCTGAAAAACCAGTTCCTGAAAACGTAACCCTCTGAGATAGCGCATATTTACCAATTCAAATGCCCTGAACAGACGCCGGGAATAAGTGATATCCCTCATCACGCCGTGGCATATCACACACCCCCGGATAAATCCGCCATCCCTATGAACGTCCCTCGCATCTGCCACTCCCCGTTGTTCCTTGACTCTCTCACCTCTTCGGCCTCATGATATTCAACCGTTTCAGGTCAATTATCGGTACCCACAGCAGCATCATGCCCTTGAAGCTATTCCGCTTTCCATTTTAAGCCATGGGCTCCCAGTGTGAAATTCAGATCTATTGCGCCAACCACGCCCAGGCGGAGAAAATCTCAGGGCTAGCCATCGACGATATCAAACGTATCGAATCCCGTTACTCCCGCTACCGTGATGACAGCATCCTCGCGGCGATCAACCAGGTCGCCAGCTAGGCCGGCAGCATCGCCATCGACTCGGAAACGGCAGCTCTGTTGAACTACGCCGACACCTGCTATCGACTGAGTGACGGCCTTTTCGACATCACTTCAGGCGTACTGAGGGAAGCATGGGACTTCAAATCGGGGCATGTCCCGCCGCCGGAGAGGATTGAGCGTCTGTTGCCAAGAATCGGCTGGGATAAAGTGACTTTTACAACCGGGCACATCAGTTTCTCGACCCCGGGAATGCAGCTGGATTTTGGGGGAATCGGGAAAGAATATGCGGTGGACCGGGCGGCGACCCTTTGCCAGCAAGCAGGACTGAAACACGGCCTGATCAATCTGGGCGGCGATATCCGGATCATCGGTCCCCACGCAGACGGCAGACCCTGGTCCGTGGGCGTCCGCCATCCCAGGAAAGCCGGTCAGTTGTTGGCCAGCATCGATGTTTACCAGGGGGGAGTGGCCACCAGCGGGGATTACGAACGCAGGATCATCCTGAACGGCAAACGCTACAGTCACATACTCAATCCCAGAACCGGCTGGCCGGTGGCTGGATTTGCTTCGGTGACCGTGATCGCGGAGCAGTGTGTGGTCGCCGGCAGCGCAGCCACCATCACGATGCTGAATGAAGAGCAAGGTGCCGCCTGGCTGCAAGCGCTGGGACTGGCTCACCTTTGGATGAATCAGCACCAACGAATCGGAGGCACCCTCAGGCAGCGCTCATTGCCGGGCGGATGATCATCATCAGGGAGTTCAAAAATGATAACCCCAGCGCACCAACAATGTCCCATCGCGTTGCAGCTGATAACCGTTGAGATTGTGGATGACCGGTTGCAGCCATTCGACACTGAGGTGATGGCCCGAATAAGCGCCGGCAGGCGCCTTCAGGCTCACCCCGACGCCAATGTCCCAGAACTTGCCACCCCAGTTGCGGGGATTTTCCAGGGGGGTCAACTGGGGGTCACCGTTCGCAAAGGTTGGCACATCCTGATCAATGTTTCCACGCACATCGCCGGTGACTCGATAACTGTTGCGAACTGAGAAGGCGAGCCAGTCCATCACCTTGTAGCCTCCCCAGACATGGCCCTGGATCTCGTTCCCCAGCGCATAACCTTTCTTGTTTCTGTCCTCGAGCCGGACGGTGGCATTGACCTGGGCGCCCCAGTACCAACGTTCATGCCCGCCGGTGTACGTAAGGCTGGGCTTGAAGTCCCAGGTGCCGCTACCCAACTGCATCCCAAAGCTCTGGATCGGATTGTCCCTGGCATCAGGCAGGCCGTTGAAGGTGATATCCACGCGGCCTGTGGGAGCGCTGACCCCCAAACCCAGATGGGCATGATGCCCATCCACGTCGAACAATTTCACCAAGGCTATCAGCAAAGTATCGCCCAGGCCCGTCGCCCTATGATCTCCGCCCTCCGTTTCCGGGGGTTGATTGGGCAGAGGGACCATGTCCATTTTTTTGTGCACGAATTGCGGCATCACCATCAAATTCAACCAGCTGGTGGGCGCATACATGAAATTGAGCATGTGCATGTGCATCACCATCCGGTTCGGGATGAACGAACACACCCCGCCGTCACAGGCCTTGTCGATCAGTTCCTGATCGCTGACATGGTGACGCCCACTGGTCTGCATTCCAGAGGACATGTTGCTGTACGCATAGTTGTAGCTCACCATGAAGTCATTGGCTGCGGGAAGCATGTGGGCGAACATGACCCCGGCAGGCACCGGCCAGGCATGATGATGCCTGTGGTGATGCCCCATCCCGCTGTCCAGATTCCTGCTGAAATCGGCCAGCGCCATCCGCAGCCCGGCATGGAGAAGATAGGAATCGATGTCGGCGTAATCCTTCTCTCCACCACCTCCCAGCTTGAGCGAGCCTTTGTGGATCGAATACTCAAAACCCGCCACCAGCTCGATCCCCTTGGCAAACCGTTTGCTGAAGGTCAGGCCGGCTCTGATCTTGCCGAACCCCGACAGGCGGTAATCGCTGGAATAAAACCCATCGGCGCGGGGCGAAAGATAGAATGGAGCGTAAAAGAAAGCGGCGCTTTGAGAGTAGTAACGGAAGTTAGGGGTAAAGGTGACACCGAAAGGAAGATTCTGGTACCACGCCAAGTCAAAGGTATGCGACTTGATATCCCAATTGTCCCAGAAATAGCGATAGTCGAAATGCAACGACGCATCGAGAAAATCGAAATAATGATTGAGGCCCGCGGAAACGGTCCACTGATTGCGCCTGTCGGGCCTGACCTCCCGGAAAAGATCGAACCCGGCCACGTCCAGATTGGTCACCGAACTCCAGTCCTTGGCTCCATCGATGAACGACACCTGAATGAATTCATCCAGGGTGATTTCGTCCTTGATATACACCAGCTTGTAGGGATTGGAAAGAAATCCCCGCCGCCATGAATAACCGCCATTCAGGCGAAACAAGGTATTCTTGTCCAGAACCTGGGTCAGACCCAGATTGATGGTACGGTAGATACTGGTCGCCTCGAAATTCTCTTTCCCTCCGCTACTGTGATCATGGGGGCCGCCGAGGGAAACGGGCTTGCGGATGATCTTGTTGTTGGACTGGCTGTAACCTGCCGACAAGGTGGTCAACTTGTCATTCAATTCCAGACTGAGATTCCCGGAACCAAACGTTGCCTGAAAATCCGGCTCAAGGGAATACCCCCCCGAAAGCGACAGGGTGGCCGGCCCCAAATAGAAATTTCCTCCCAGCACCGGCTGATTGCGGGTCTCCAGTGGTTGGGGCGACATCACCTGAAGCGGTTTGCCCAGATCACCCTGAGGCTGCCGGGCAAGACGCCGCAGGATTTCTTTAGTGACATCGGTAGGCTTCTGGGGAGGAGGAAGATTCCCGGCAGCAATGTCATTGAGCACCTCCCGCGAAGTAGCCTGGAAACGAGGATTGAGCAGCAAGGTTCTCAATCCCAGGCTCACCGGATCGATATCCGACGCCGCGGTCACCGCATCGGAAATACCCGAGGGCACCGTGTAACTGGGCGTCGCTCCGGAATAGGTGTCCTGGTCGAAACTGAAGGTGAATTCAAAATAGTCGCTGACGGGCAGGACGAAATCCCCGTGGTAGACATCCGTGGTGATCCGGTCGCCTTCCTCGTCGTAATGACCATATTGGACATTGGCCCTGGGTTCGGCCGCCGCACTCGCCGCGCCCGCCACCCCCGGGAGCATGAGGGCGGCCCCGCTGAGGGCCGCGAGCATCCTGGTGACGGAATTGCCGTGCTTGTCGCTAGTTGCATCCACAGCCACCGCCTACCCCTCCCTGGCCCCCGGAAGCCGCCTCCTTGCTTTCGAATACGTGGGCACGCATGGTGGACAGAGCCGGATCGGGATTCGGCAGCATTTCCTCGCGCGCCAGATTGCCCCGCTCCCAAGGTGAGACCGAACATCCGGCCAGGAACATCAGAACCATCATGGCCAGGACCTGCCCGGGCAAAATCCGAATCACTGACTTCATGGCTTTTCCTCCAGAAGATCCAGCACCTTCTCCCGCATTTCATTCTTGTCGCCGTCACGAAAACCGAGGTGCACATAGCGGATACGCCCCTGACGGTCGATCAGATAGGATGACGGCATGGCCATGACTTCAAATTTCTGCGGACAGTCACCATCTGGATCGTGGGCGATGGCAAAATTCACCGGGTAACGGGCGAGAAAGCGATTGACAGCTTCCTTCTCCTCATCCACACTGATCGCAACCACCTCCAAACCCTCGTCGCCCAGTTCCTTGCGCATACTCATCATGAACGGCATGGACTTCCTGCATGGGGGGCACCAGGTGGCCCAGAAATCCAGATAGATCACCTTACCCCGATAGGAACCGAAATCGAGCGGCTCCCCTGTGCCAATCATACTGGCCTCGCAGGGAGGGGCGGGGTCCCCGAGATCAAGCCCATGGACCGAAAAACCGGCACACACCAAGGGAAAGAGGGAAACAAGAGCAGGGATTTTTGGCATATGGAAACCTTCAAGCAGGGTGAAATCAGGGCTTTTCTTTAGTTCTCGGAATTGCGAACGGTCATGGATAACCATTCGCCAATGAAGTAGATCCACGTCATATGGCAAATCCTCGTAGGAAGGGCGACCTGTCCACTGTCCAGGCCGCCCCGCCGTAACAGCATCGTTTAGCAGACTTTTAGCAGGCAGTGGCCTCGCCGGGTTTGCGACGCCGGCCACCTATGCCGAACAATCCCAGCAGCCCTGTGCCAAACAACCAGGCCGCAGCGGGAAGGGGAACGGCAGCGGGAGCGGTCAGCTGGAGGTTGTCCAGACGGATCACCAGATTACCGAGATTGGGATTAAGCGAACCATCGTTACCGCGTCCCAAGACGTCATAAAAGTATTCAACCAGATAGACGTTCTGCATCTCGGCAAAGTTGTCCATGTGCAGATGGGTGCCCAGGAATCCGTTCGTGCCGTTGCCGGCTTCGGTACACACGGCAGTGACGCAGGGACCTTGAGTGATGGTCGGCGTCAGACCATCGCCTCCACCGGCCAGCGTGACGTCGAACCAGGTCGAATAATCCGCCGAGGTATAGCCACGGAAGGTCATGGTGGTCTGGCCGCCATTGACCAGATTGAGATTCATGCTGGCCACGTCCACTCCGCCAAAACCGAAGGCGCTATGATCGGCCAGTTGGAACATCCCACCACCCGAATCTGCCAACAGGGCGATAACATGATTGTTTGGGTCGGTAGCCGATGCCTGGATCTCACCATGGACATGACTGCCCCCCCCTGCGACGTTACCAATCGAGTTTCCGGGCACGGTGCCGAAACCGATTGCACTGAACTGGATGTTCTGCTCCACGTAAGACTGACCGAATGCCGGGAAGATCGAGGCGGCAGCAGGACCTGGAGTGGAAGACCCGAACATAGAGGCGTTTGCCCCGTTGTCGAAGGTCATGGTGGATCCGCCGGGAAAGACATGAGCCGAAACCTGGCCAGCAGCGGCCAGCAGACCCAGCCCCAGAACGAGGGGTTTGAGGTGGATGGTTTTAAACATAATTTATCTCCTTAAAATCCTTAAAAGGTTTATAAAGGCAAGTACATTTGCCAACAAGGCTATAGAAGCCCTCCGAGGGCACAATCACTTTGCGCATTGGCCAAACCCTGGATTGAGGCCCCAATGATCGGCAAACCGACCATTACAACCTTTTGTCCAACCGACCTTTCACCACTATACATGCGGTGGGCGCAGTCAAATACGTGCACCTCCTGTGCCAGAAACCCACCTCCAGACTCACCCTCAATCAACTGACCAACAAATAACCCATATAGACCAATAAGATACGTTTCACTTTCGGTTGAAAACCGTTCTTCCCCAGGGGCTTCACTTACCAGCATTTTCCCTGTAACAACACAACGTTTGATGACAATATGAGTCATTTCACATGCCCAGATGCGGCATTTCACACACCTTTCCCGCTGCCAGGGAATTCACAGATACCTGATCCTCAGGCAAACTTTGCCGCCAACAAAATGGACAATCTCCATTAACCCCACCCTTTCCTGATAACCAATGCACATCCCAAGCACTTATATCGGGTGTGGGATATACCCTACCCTTGTGGCATTTCACTCATCCCGGTCGCTTATTCCTCGCCACCTGAAATACTCAACCCTTTGATAATCTGATTATTTTCCTGGCATCGGGGATTGGCGTAAGTTTTGCTACATATCGGCGACAGCTATTTTTCCAGCTATGGTCCACCATCTCTGTGATGGGAGCCCGGTAGTCACTATGCCACTATGGACAAATTCACCAATGATCCTCCGATCCAAGGAGAGCAACGATGAAAACAATCAAAAGACATGCAGAATCTGGAAGCCCCCCGTGGACGCTCCATCAAATTCTATGGACAGCCATGAAACCAATCATCCTGGGGGCGGCCCTGTTGGGCTGGTTCGCTCCGGCCAGCGCCCATTTCGGCGTGGTCCCGCCGCCCCTGACCGGCGTGACCCCTCCCCCGGTGCCGGGACTGCTGGATGGCCCCGACCCCATCGTCCGTGACCAACAGGCCGCGATCGCCCTCGGCAAGGCTTTGTTCTGGGACATGAATGTCGGCAGTGACGGAATGGCGTGCGCCTCCTGTCATTTTCATGCCGGCGCCGACAACCGGGTCAAGAACCAGCTGAATCCGGGAGTCAAAAGTTCTGGATCAACGGGCCAGAGCTTCGAGCCTCTGCCCAGCGGGGGAGGCGGGCCTAACTATACGGTCACGCTGTCGGACTTCCCCTTCTTCCAGTTCAGCGATCCCATTCAAGGCGGAACAGTCACCTTCTCGACCGACGATGTGATGTCCTCGGCAGGCACCTTCAGCGGCAATTTCCAGACCGCTCCCCGGATTGGCTCGGCGAACGACTCCTGCCTCCGCCAGGTGGACCCGGTCTTTCACGTCGGCGCCACCGGCACCCGCCGGGTGGAACCCCGCAACACCCCAACAGTGATCAATGCCGCATTCAACTACCGCAACTTCTGGGATGGCCGGGCCAACAATGTTTTCAATGGCAGCAGTCCCTGGGGTGACCGGGATCCCAATGCCGGCGTTTGGGTCAAGTTAAGCGGCCGGTCCGTCCAAAAGCAGCGCCTGCACCTCATCAATTCGTCTCTCGCCTCTCAGTCAGTGGCTCCCCCTGTCAGTGATGCGGAGATGTCCTGCCGCCACCGAATATTCCCGGACCTGGGGCGTAAGCTATTGAAACGCCACCCTCTCGATCATCAAAAGGTCCATTGGAACGACAGTGTCCTGGGGCCCTTGAGCCGAAGCACCATTGGTCACCTGAAAACTGGACTGAACACCACTTATGAGCGTCTGATCCAAAAGGCCTTCAATCCGAAGTATTGGTCCTTTAGGCGTCGCGGCCCCATGGGTAGACCCCTTCGCGGCCTGCCCTACAGTCAGACAGAAGCCAACTTCGCAATGTTTTTCGGCTTGGCTATCCAGCTCTATGAGTCCACGCTGATATCCGATGACTCACCTTACGACCGGGCCTTTACCGGGGTACTGATCCCAAGGGCAACCCCCTGGGACTGACTGCTGCCGAACTCAACGGACTCAACATGTTCCGGGTCGCTCATTGCAATACCTGCCATATCGGCCCCACTCTCACTTCAGCCGCTATTGAAACCAACGCCTCTCTCTTCGATGCCAATCCAAACGCTTATGGGCCTTTTTATAATCAAATCGCCATCACTCATAACGTGGTGAACAGGGATTTCTTTTACAATATCGGAAGAGCCATGCATGACACCGGCTTCGTCCATACCGGCGTTCTTGATCCTATCCTCGATCCTGGGGTGGGGGGTACAGACCCCTTTGGAAACCCCCTGTCGTTCGCCGAACAATACGCCCGCAAACTGGCAGGTCAACCCCAAGCGGTCGTGGATACTGCGGCCAACCAGGTACGGGCATGTGATTTCCTGCAACCGCTGGCGGTCAACGGCACCCCTTCGGCGGATATGTTTGGTGTTCCCAATGTCATCCCCGACCCCAACAGCGCCACGCCCCCCTGTTACAAGCCCACCGGTGGTTACATCCCAAACCAGACTGCTGCGGCATCGGAAATCCTGCTTGGCAACCATGGTAAGATCAAATGGGCCACAGCCGGCGCTATGAAAATCCCGACCCTGCGCAACGTGGAATTGACCGGTCCCTACATGCACAACGGCAGCATGGCGACCCTGGGACAGGTCATCGAATTCTACACCCGGGGAGGCAACCTCCAAACCGGTAACCCCCATGCCAATATCTTTCTCCAATCCGAACTGATCTTTGGAACATATGACAACACCGGCACCTTGATTCATACAGGCGCCCAAAACCGCGCCGATCTGGTCGCCTTCCTGAAGTCCCTGACCGACGACCGGGTGCGCTATGAACAGGCACCGTTCGACCATCCGGAACTGATCATTCCCCATGGCCATAGCGGCAACGAATTCGCCGTGACAGGAGGAAATCCAGTGGATCCGAACCTGGCCCGGGATGAGTTTCTGGTATTACCGGCCGTGGGAGCGAGCGGTTCCACGACACCGTTACTGCCATTCGATGCCCAATTGGCACCTTGAAAATTTAACCCAAGAAAGCTTTGATCAAGCCCAAAAAGTTTGGGCTTGATCAGAGCTTCCCTAACAGGGCGGTCTGGACTTCAATCCTTTCATGACCACCCCCTCAAACACGGAGAACAATCATGTATCGATTCCAAGCACTCAAACCTGCTCCACAGGCACGCCGTCCCGGCATTGCCCGAATGCGCATTTCCTTCACCCTGGGATTGTCCTTTTGGTTCCTGTTGGCTGCCCCGCTGTCCGGCTGGACTGCGGTTCTCCTTTCTGGCAACGGCCAAGTGGACGTATCCATCGCCTCCATCAACAATCTGAGCAACCCCGGCGGAGGCATTTCCGGCCTCTCCGTCTCCGGTGGTTTCTCCCTGGATCCAACATCTGCGTCATCTCCCACAGGGAATGTCACCGAGACTCCCAGCTATTCCGGTGGCACCCTGCTCACACCCGTTGCTATCGGCGATAGCGTCTCCCAGTCCATGGGATATTCCGCCTCCCTTGTGAGTGGAGACACCATCGCCTTCTACCTGGGAACCGGCGCCTTCGATTTCAGCAATACCTCCAACAATGCCTATTCCGTGGTTCTGAACGTTGCCTATTCACTCAATGCCACAGCCACGGGTGTCACTGATTTCCAGACCGAATATGGAAGCACCCTGGTGTCCCTGGATATAGGCAATAACCTCGGTTCCCTTCATTATTTTCAGGCACAGGCAGATGCCGGGGTGCTCAATAATGATGCCCTGACAGGCACCGTGCAGTTGACAGTCAATGTTGCGGCGCAAGGATCCGATCAGTTATACATGGATACGGTGATTGATGCCTCCGGCCTCGGCACAGCGCCGGTCCCGGTTCCTCCGGCAGTCTGGCTCTTCTTCAGCGCCCTTTCGGCACTCGTAGGTTTCAAGCGTAAAGATATTCTCTGAACTTCCCCGGCAACCGGGCAAAAGGAAATGCCGGATCCACGCAAGGATCCGGCTTTTTTAATGGAGCTCAGAAGGGGGGATAGCCGAAGGCCCGGAGAAAAGGGCTCAGCCTGTCCTCCACTATCGGGTAATAGTGGGCGTATTTACGCCAACGTCCCACCGAACTTTGATAGAGAGGGCGGGAAACCTCAGAAAAACTGGGAGTGGCAATGACTTTGCCGGCAGCCAGGTGATGAAACTGGTGTGCCGAGTCTGTCCAATCCAGACTGAGAAAATCGAAAACCCGTTCATAGGTGGGGCGAAAATTGGTCACCACATCTTCATAGCGAAGCTCGATATATTTCAACCGCAACCGGGGGCGGACTTGCAACCACAGATCCATCACTGCAGCATAGAGGCGTGCCGCCCCTTGCCAGTCCAGAAGATGTATCGTGGTAGCAGTGGGCCGCATGGACTGCATGAAAGCGCTGATGAGAATGTCCCGGGGATCCCTTAGCGCGAAGATGACCTTGGCATCGGGAAACAGAAAGTCGATCATCCCGATATCGACGCTGTTCATGGTGGTTTTGTCCAGGAACACCTCGTCCTTGGCCGGCAAACCGAAGCTTTTCTCCACCTTGAGCCAGTAATAGCGGCGCAGGTGCTTGATGCCATCGCTATCGAGCATCCCCAGCTTGGCGGCAATGTCCTCGCCATGGCGGGTGATGCGGGCCAACTCCGTCCGTACATCATAGATGAAATCATGCTCGTCACTGGTGATCAGACGTGGATGGGTATCCATAACCTGCTGGCTGAGGGTGGTGCCCGAACGAAAGAAACCGAGAAGAAAAACCGGACTGGGTAATCCATCCTGATAAACCTGAGGGTGGGGCCTCGACAGGCTCTCCGCGACAAAACCCCGCTTGTGACGCTCAATCAGACGGAATATGAAGTCCCTGTCCAGCGCCCGGACTTCGGGCAGGGCCTGATGACCCCTCCCTGCGTTGACAAGACACTCGAACGCTTTGTCATATTCCCCAGCTTTGTCCAGCACCCGTCCCAACTCCAGATAGGCACGCGGCTGTTCAATCTCTGAAAATCGCGCCGTCACCCCTTCCAGCAGCCGGCGGGCAGTCCCAAGATCCCCTCCTGCCATTTCCAATATCGCCCTGTGGATCGCGGAATTGGGTTCGTCAGGAGCCAACCGGTTCGCGCGGAGGGCAGCTTCCAAGGCTTCATCGGTACGATTGAGGCCGGCCAGGCCCAGCGAGAGAACATGATAACCATTGAAAAACCCGGGCCGGATGGCGATAGCCTGGCGGGCAAGATCCAGGGATGTGGTGATATCCCCCCAATGTTGCAGCTGGGCCGCCAGTTGCAACAACGCCGAGGGATCTCCATTCTTTCTGGCCGGTCCTTTCAACTTCCGGGCGGCGAGTCGTAGATGCGCCAACCCCTCCTCGGTTTCCCTCATCCAGCACAGGCATTGCCCCAACCCCGCCAGAGCCACGGCGTCCCCTGGGGTGGACTCGAGCACCTGCCGGTACAACCCGGCAGCCGTGGAGAAATCTCCGCTTTCAGCCCACTTGAGGGCCTCATTCAGGATTTCCCGGGGTGTCATGGAAGGATTTGCGCCGACACCGGTACCACAGCAACGCTTGTATTTTTTACCGCTGCCACAGGGGCAGGGGGAATTGCGACCGGGTGGCCGGGTCACTGTTACCGACATCGTATTCAGCCCATAAAAAAGATCGTTTTACAAGCGGTCACCCTCCTTGGCAGCCGCTTTGATCAACAGGCTAGGCAGAAACCTTGTTCCGCCGCCCAAGCCCCAACATTCCCATCAGAGCGCTGCCGAACAGCCACAATGCCGGCGGCAAAGGCACCGGTGAAGTAGCGGATACGGTAAGGTTATATGACGCTCCCGGTGAAGGGCTGGTCAGCGGATCCGATCCTCCGACATCCAGGAGATAGAAACCGGCGCTGATCGCATTGATATGGGTGCTCAACGAACCCGTACCCGTGGAGATATTGCCGGAGTACCCGGTCCCGAAACCACCACTATTGGCCAGAACGGTATCCCCATCGGCATTCACCCCCCCAGTATATGTGGGACCGGAATTGGTATAGGCAACGAAACTCACATTCCCCGTCCCCGCACCGCTATTGGTGCCATTGAAGAGGAATCCACTTTGGTTGGTTGGCGTGACTGCCACTTGATTGAAGGTATGGCTGCTGGCTGCGGCCGGCGAAAATGGCTGGCCGGGATCCCCCACCCTGAACAGGGAAAATGCTGGATTAGCCTGGGCGCCATTATTTGCAGTGCCCGCATTGAGATCGATAGTCAGGCCACTGGTATTATGGACGTGAAGCATATACCAATGGGTCGTATGGGCCCATCCATACTTGGCGTTGCCGATACTGTTACTCCAGGATGTGGTGGCCATCGTACCACTGGCTGTATTGACGGTAGAGGTGGTGGGAAAATGCATTGCCGGCCCGGCCAGACTGATGGCATTGGCCTGGGTGGCAGCCAGCAGCAGAGCAGAACCCCCAAATGCCAAGGATACTGCCTTGGTCAGTTTCTTTACTTTCATTATTTTCTCCATAATCTCATGTCAATTGAAGTGATTTACTTTACGAAGTCAACCCGGCTACCGGCCAAACCGGCCCGTGGCTTTCCGACCCCGCCTTACGGACGGGCGTGGCTTTGACTTCTCAATTGTTTAAGCGATTTTCATGCCACCAACCAACGCCCTATAACGCTTCATCTTATTTGGCAAAAGCACTGCAGTATTGCGGGATATCGCGCATACAATAGGGCATATCACCCACCCTTCGGCAAAGAGATCTTCCCTCCGACGCCATGGGGATAACGGAAATTCCCCTGCCCGAACATCCGGAAAACAAAACTTCCCACC
>Ga0114931_10001183_pt1 | contig 33233 bp, 29 predicted proteins | sample 2SBtaG_FD_89579 | JGI IMG/M metagenome (GOLD analysis project Ga0114931, IMG submission 89579) | Deep subsurface microbial communities from Kolumbo volcano to uncover new lineages of life (NeLLi) - 2SBTROV14_V59a metaG | ecosystem: Environmental > Aquatic > Marine > Volcanic | place: Kolumbo...
CCGCCAGCGGCCATTCCTGCAGCAGGCGATACTCCGGACCTTCCTCCCGACTCAGCGACTCGACCAGCGCGAAGCTGTGCGCCGTCCAGTCCAGAGGCTGAAAACCCTTGGGTACAAGGCACTTCCGCGCTTTACGCTGCAGGGTCACATGCGCCACGAATGACCGTTGTTCCGGTTGGTAACCGCAGGCCTCAAGCATCGCATGAAGTTGCTGCACCAGCAATCCCAGCGCTTCCGGCGTCTGCGTGCAGCCGAGCCAGGCCACCCGGGGACGCGGCCAGTAACCAAAGATGTCCAGTCTGATCTTAAAGGCCGGCACCCGCACTCCGGCCGCCGCCCGACGGTAACAGTCGTACTGCGCCTCGTCACTGCTGCCGAGAAAAGCCAGGGTCAGATGCAGATTATCCGCCGGCACCGGCCGATCCGGTCCCACCCGACGGGTCAGAACCGCCAGCGGGGCGCGCAATTCCGCATCCGGCCACAGCGCGAAAAACAGCCGCCGGTTCAGGACAACCGCTCCAGCAGGCCCTGCAGGGCACAAGCCACCGACTGACGGCGGACCGCCTCACGGTCACCGGCAAAATGGCGGGTCGTGACCCGCACCGGGCGGTCACGGCACCCCCAGCCGAAACAGACTGTGCCGAGCGGCTTGTCCGGCGTCGCCCCGCCGGGCCCGGCGATGCCGCTGATGGCCGCACTGAGCTGCGCCGGACTGTGCCGCAATGCGCCGGCGGCCATCTGTCCCACCACCGTCTCGCTTACCGCACCCAGCGCGGCCAGGCTGGCCACCTCGACCCCCAGCAACTCCTGCTTGGCCTGATTGGTATAGGTCACGAAACCGCGCTCGAACCAGGCCGAACAACCGGGCAGATCGGTGATCACCTTGGCCAGCCAGCCGCCGGTGCAGGACTCGGCGACACAGACCTGGACGCCGGACGCAACCGCCCGTTCACCCAATTGACGGGCCAGAGTCTGCAGTTCACTGTCGTCGGGTCCTGCGAAACCCATGCGCTCATCCGCTCCTCAGTCGAGATAGTCCTCGATATGAGTGCCGACCCGGAACCGGGCGCCGCTGGTATCGGACTCGACGCGTACCACCTGAACCCGGGCATGCAATGGCGGCACCAGCGTCTGGTCCGGCACAATCCGCACCTCCAGAGGCGTGCCCGGCGCCAGACTGGTAGCGGTGGTGAAGGCCAGCCCCTTACTGCTGAGGTCGCAGGCGATACCCTGGAAAGTCTCGCCATTGGCCGGGTTGGTGATCGCCACCGGGCAATCCACCACCATACGGATGAAATCGCGTTTTTCGTCGTAGTCTCGTGCCATGCTTCTCCCCTTGTATTAACCTTGGTACCAAAGGACCCGCCAGAGTGCAAGTAGCCGCCGGGATTTGATTTGTTTTAGACTTCCCCGAATGTCCGCGGCAAACTCCAATCTATCGGCCCACACCCCCATGATGCACAGGTGTTACAACGTTGTTATATAAGGATATTTTTAATAAAAGCAGCATAAAAACTACACTACAGGTTACAGTTTTTCAGCCCCTTGCTTCATAGTGTGTTTTTTTGTTGTAACCAATTGTTTTATTTAATTTATTTCTTAGAACCCATTACCCATCACCTCTGTCGCATAGGTATTAAGCTATTGTTTATCAGAGACTTTTTAAATAATACAGCATAAAAGCTACACTAAACGGCCAGTGACTTGCTCCCACCAGTTCCGGTCGGCGCCTCTTACAAACCATAATCTGCTTTGCATTGGTACCAAATATGGACTATATTTGGTACGTTCTGGAATCAAAGATACGGCGGGCAGATTATGAAACTCAGCGAATCGGTCAAACCCATCAGCTACCTCAAAAGTCATACGGCCGAGGCCTTACGAGACGTCAACGAGGGCCAGCGGACTATGGTGATCACCCAACACGGTGAAGCCAAAGCGGTTCTCCAGGACATCGCCAGTTACGAACAAACCCAGGAATCGCTGGCGCTGCTCAAGATGCTAGCCCAGAGCTCCAAGTGCATTCGAGAGGGGGGCAGCAAGCCCGTCAAAACGGCCTTCGCGGATATCCGCAAACGCATCAAGGAAAGCACCGGGTGACACGCTATCGCGTCCGGATTTCAGAAGAAGCGGAACAGGACCTGATCGACATCTACCGTTACGTTGCAATCCATGACTCGGTGGACAAGGCTGCGTACGTGTTGGAGCAACTGGAACCGCTCTGTTCGAGCCTTGCCGAACTACCCATGCGAGGCCATATCCCGCCCGAACTGGATCGGATCGGCTTGACGAATTATCGGGAGGTTCACTTCAAGCCGTATCGTGTCATCTACGAGGTCATCGGGCAGAACGTCTTTGTTCATTGCGTCCTGGATGGGCGACGAGACATGCAGTCGTTACTTGAACGGCGGTTGGTTCGGTAGGGGCAACCTACACTTCCGCGTTCGCGCAGTAGGTTTGCCGGTCTCATATGTTAATTGTTGGAAAGCTCATGCACCCGAACATCGGGACAAACAGTTCGTGCGATGTCGACAAGATGTCGGTGGTGAGTGAGGTAGATGACCTGCCCTACTTTTGCCATCTCTGCCAGCAGCTTGAAAGCCTCTTCCGCACGAAAATCGTCGAAGGTCTCCATGATATCGTCCGCTATGAAAGGAACGGGCTGCCGCGACTGAGCGAATTCCTGGTAGCCAGCAACCCGAAGTGCCAAGTACAATTGAAAACGTGTCCCTTTCGACAATTCCGACGCAATCTTGGAGCTGTCGTTGGCACCTACTGCGACGAGAACTTCGCTATCCTTGTCGGGCTGAGTTGTCAGTCCCTTGTATGCATCGCGGCTGATCGTCTTGAAAGCTTCAGCGGCGCGAGACATCATTGAGCTTCGATGCTGATCGCGATAAATCCGCAGCGCCTGCTCTGCTGCCACAACACCCAGCCTCAAGCGCAGATAGCGCTCCGCTCCATCCTCAATCTCAAGCAGCGTTGTCCGGCGTCTTTCATCAATTCTTGCAACCGCGTCGTCTCCCCCGACGGCCTCAAGGCGATCTGATGCTTTACTGCACTCACTGAACAACTCGTGTGAGTGCTTGTCTTGATCTTCAAAGCGCCCCTCTAACTGCGCAATCTCGATCTCAACCACATTCCGATCCAGGTTGTCGAGGATTTCCTCAGCCATATCGATAGACGCCACACCAAGGGCATCCAGTACGTCTTGCTCCGCAGTTGCTGCCTGATCCTGAAGTTCGTGCCTCCTTTCGAGGTCACGCAACTTCGTATCGACCTCGCCTAGGGAGTCGACCTTGAAGTGGTCAATCATATCCGTTTTGCGCCGATCATGGATCTCCTTTATTTCCGAGATGTTCTGCTTGCGCGTTTCCGCATCCTTCAGGCGATTCAAGGCGGCTTCCCGGGCTGCCTCGGATGCCCTCGCTTTTTCCACTGCCTTAGTAATCTGTACAGCCAAGTCGATAGGCGGTGCCGTAACATCCATTTCGAGCGCCTTCGCCAGCTCCCCAACCTCGGTCGAAAAGCGTCGTTGATCGCTTTCCATTTTTTGAATGCGATCGGCCAGGCTGGCCCGCCTTTCGATCAAAGGACCAAGCTCATCCAGCGCCTTCAATACCTCCCGGGTTGCCGGGACGGTCGGGATCGACCCGTCTTCACCGAGCCAACAATTTGTACACAGTCTCGTCCAGCTTTCGTCCCAAGCCTGTTCCGTGCCCTTGACCATTTTCACTCTGCGTTCGCGTGCGTCCACATCCCGTTTACGCTCGGCCTCCTCAGACCGCAGAGTCCTCAGTTCCGTTTCTCGGTCAATCACCGTTTGCAAGACGGATATAAGCGTATCGGTGCTCACATCGGCTTCAAAATCAATACTGGTTGTACTGGCTGCATCGATCAGCTTGCGTCGGATCTTTTCTCCATCCTGTTCAGCTTCACGTACGTCGTGATCTGCCTTTTTCACAGCAGCAAGCGATTCCAGTGCTTTATTCCTCCTCTCTAACCACGCTTCAAGCTTCGGTAGGCTCCAGTTCTCCGGTAATTCGGGGGCCATTGCGCGAATTGCCGCAGCAATCTCTCCCTGAATGACTTCCAGCTCCATGGATGCGACATTGCGGCCGTCGCGTGCCGCACTGAGATCCGCATTCACCGAGGCGAGTCGTTTGCTGACCTGGTTGAGATTTGCCACCTCTGCGGCGTTGCCGATCCGGCTGTTGGTTACGATGTCATCGTGTCGGAGGGACACCTCGAAAGCCTCGGCTGACACCTCGTCGAGTGTACGTTTATGGCCGGCCCAAGCATCCTCTCGCACGGCTCGTATGTTTGCCGCTTCCTGATCACTTACGACACCGGCCACTTGGCTAGCCACCTCGATTTCCGCCATCAGCCGACGCTGATCGGCCAACAGTCTTTCGATCTCCTCTTCGTGACGTTCGACGCACTTTTCAGCCTCCGCAACTGAACTCTTCCACCGCTCGATGTCGCCGGCGTCAGGCGGGGAAATGTCATGCAACTCATTTGCCTCACCCGTCCACGGGCTAAGCGTATGCATATGCTCAGCCAGCTTGTCGAGTTGCTCCAAACGCGAGCGTCCAGCGAGGCGGTGACGTGTAGCGTGGTCATCAGCCCGGGCCAGCGACAAAACAGAGGCTAGCTGTGTTACGGTACTTGCGTTCTCTGATTGTGTATCGCCACCCGCCTCCTTCAACTTCGCCTGCGCCTCAAAAAGACGCCGTCGCGCTTCCGTCAGTTCCTCTTCCGCCGTCTCCATCCCAGCCTCAATGCCGGACCGCTGCTCCATCAGCTCACGAAGGGAGCCTGTCGTCGAGGCCCCGAGCAGTAAGCTGCCCGGGTCTGTGTCCGGATCACACTCCATTCGCGCGAGAATACCCGAAATAGCGAGATCCGCATCGCGTTGTTCGAGACTTCGTTCCGGAATATCTTTGTCGGCTGTCACGTACCGCGCACGGAGGTCAGCCAGTAGAGCGACCCGTTCTGCGAAATCCAAGACCTGGTCATCGACAACAATTTCATCAAGTTCTGCGGAAATATTCCTGATCTCCAACTCGATCCCGTTCGTCCTCGTCGCGAGTTCAATTTCCTCCTTCTGTAGCTTAGGGAAATCTTCGACCCACCCAATTGGCGTGTCCGGAATCTCTAAAAGCGGCTTGATGCGTTCCCTGAGCCCCCTTAGCGCCACGAGTCTCGGCAGCACTCCCAATTGGCGCCGAAGCGCTTCCAATCTGGACTGGATGCGACCGCGCTCCGCAATCGCTTCATCATATTGCGTAGCAGTGGAGTCACGCGTCTCGACCAGCCTTGCATATTCGGACGCGATCGTATCAATGCGCTCGCGTTCATCTTTCAGATGTGCGAGCCTCGTCTTCAACTCCGATAACTCGCCACCGCGGGCCCGAAACTTATAGAAGCCCTCCGCCTCTGCCCTCAAATCTACAAGTTTCCGGCTAAGTTCCGAGAGCACGGCGCTCGCAGAAAACAGGAGCTGGCCAAGATCACCCTTGCTCTCAAGAATGCTCTCGCCACCTGCTTCAAGCGAAGCATCGTCCAGCGAAAACATCGTCGTGTAGGATGCTCTGTCAATACCTCCAAGACCCCCCTGAATGATGCCGTCGGAGATCGGTTTGTCACCGCCGTCCAGAAGACTATTTTGCGCTCGCTTTATTCGGACGAACTCGCGAGATATGCCATTGATTTCCAGTTCTCCGCCAATTCGCATCGTCGAATAGGGATGAATAAAACCATACCGGCTCCGGATCTCGATGCCAAACAATAGGTCGAGAAATGCTGAAAGCGTAGTCGACTTTCCCGCTTCATTCGGGCCGTAGATGATGTGCAGATCGGATCCGCCCCCCTTTTGCTCACCAAAAGAGATAGCGTAGTCCGTGAAAATGCCGTAGCGCGTAAGGTCCAACCGAATGATACGCATCAGACTTCGCCTCTTCCAGGGACGGCATGGAGGCGCGCAATGACGTCATCTGCCCCCTCGGTAACCAGGGCAGCCACCGATTCACGGAACGCTTTCTCGTCAGAACCGAGGAAGGCTCGACACTCAGGTGGCAATTGCGCGACCAGCTCCTCCGCAATCCCGATAGCTTCCTGTCGAAAGCTGTCGGACTGCCCGACATTCAACGCAACCATGCGACGCAACTCCATAACCGGATCATCGCCGGGGGTATCTGCATGGCTCGAAACGCGACAATCAGCCTCCAGCTTTTCGACCCAGCAGCCGCCGATGACCATGGCACGATCATCTGCCTCGGCCTTGAGGAGGTCGAGATCACGACGGATACGCCATGCGAGCGGTGTCCCGCCAGTAACATGCAGGCGGGTGACAAGATGATCCGCCGACGCAGCATCTCGTGCCCGTCGAAGCGACGTGGAAAGCGCCGTCGCCAGATCGCGCCAATCATCGAAACCAGTCGCATCTACCGACACGCGCTCGAATTGCGCGACGCTGGTATTACGCTCCTCGACTCTGATCGAACCATCATCGGCCACCGTGACCAGTGAGACGGATTTGGGCCCTGCCTCATTGATGTCTCGCCCCTGCGGGTTACCTGGCATCACGATAGTGCAACCGCCTTCTGTGACCGACCGTTTATGCACGTGACCGAGCGCCCAGTACCGGAACCCGGTCACCTGAAGATCGGCGATACTGCAGGGCGCATAGAGATCGTGCCCTGGTGAGCCCGCCAGGCTTGTGTGCATCATGCCGATATTCACCGCGCCTTCGACAGGCGGCTTGTACTTGGAGACCAGACTTTCCGGCGCATGCGGCTTCGCAAAGCTCAACCCATAAATCACGACTGGAAAATCGCTCTTACCCCTATCGATCGCGACCGCCTCGGCGCGCCGGCCAAACACCTTCACCGAATCCGGAAGAACGAGTTCCTGCGTGATCTTGGATAGAGCATCGTGATTCCCACGTATGATGAATACGCGGATACCGGCGTCATGCAGTCTCCGGACTTGGGTAGCCAGGAACCGTGCCGTCTTCATGGAGGTCTGTTCACCATCATAAAGGTCGCCTGCCAATAGAAGTGCATCAACCTGCTCATCCAGGCAAAGATCTATGATGTTTACGAACGCCTGACGCGTGGCATTTCCAATCAACTCTCCGAGTTCAGGATGCCGCAATGCCAATGACCGGAGTGGGGAGTCCAGATGAATGTCTGCGGTGTGAACAAATCGATAAGTCATATCTACCCCAATATTTCAGTCATAGAACCCTAGCACATCGTTGGCGTTATGGCCGGAAAGAACAGGCAGTGCTCAGCTGTGAGCAAGCTGTTCCTATACCGATCTGACCCTCATCCAACGCCACAAACGCCGCCAAAACCCGCGTGGGACAGGATATGCCGATGGCTGGGTCTCTGGATCGGCGACATCGTCGTGGGAAGCGCCAGTGCCGTAGTACCGGGCCTAGGCTGCCCGATCGCGGCGATGCTCCGCTTCAACCTGTCCGTCAGTCCAGGGACCTGCTTCAATGACACGACCTTGCCTGATCACGTAATGTGATCTGCAGGCAAGCGACCAATTCCCGATCGATGGGTTAAGGGTTACCGTTTGCCCGTCGAAGGTCATTTTCCAATCCGTCGGCGCGAAAGGCGTCACAACTTCTTCTCCGCAGCCGCAGCAGCAGCTGTGTGCAGCCGTCCCATACTCCATCGAGATATAGAGCACGCCGGGATCGACTGCGTCCGGGATATGCCGAACGAACCGTTGCTCGAGACGAGTATGGCGCATCATTTCGTATCACCATTCAACAGCATGTTCCCGTCCGTGGTGTAGGTGCAGTGATACTCCCCCTCCAGGTCCCGATAAAACCCGCGTAGCTTCTTCCATTTGATGACGGCAAGCGCAGCATTAAGCGCATTCAGATCGGCAACCTGAATATTGGACGAATAGAGGTCCTTCTCCCCGCCGCCTGCGAACGGGATCCGCCCCTGATGGACATGATCACGTTTTTCCGGTGTGCTTGCGGTCACCCGCAGAATGCCACCCAACGACCCCTCATCCAGCTCCAGTCCCATGCCCACGTCGACAAACGATGCACCCATCGTTTCAAGTTTTTCGACCACCGCCCGTTTCTCTTCCCCTGCATCCATTGAGACAAAGGCAAACGTTACTCCGTCAAGCAGATGGAGGTTGGACGCGTAAAGCGCCACGGCATGGGCGACGATTCCGCGGTGCAGCCGCGAATAGATGGACTTCAGATAGTCGACCTTCTTCGGCGCCTCCCGCAACTCCTCGATCGATGCTGCACCAGGCGTGCGAAAAGCGTTGTGTTGCAGGAATTCATCATCATCGAACACCCGAATCTCGCGGACCGGCGTCTTAACTACAAGGTCGAGAATATAGCTTCCCGACCCACCGCCGCCGATGATCGCGACGATCTCCGGCTTCAGCCGCTCCGTCAAAGCGCCGATGCCAACCCTGTCGGACGCAGTTTCGGTATAGTTGAAAACGCTGTCTTCTTCCGCCTCCGGCGTTCGGAAGGTGCGCGGCGTTACATCCGGCTTCAATACAGTAGCCGGTCCCGATAGAATCGCAGCATACGTCGTCATTTTGTGAAAATAATCGGTATACCCACCTTCAGGCTTACTAGAAAAAGAGTGTCTGGCTTTAAGCCCATGCCCAAGGTCGAAGTTTCCACTCTGATGCGAAATCTGCTGGATCGGTGCGCCATTGGAGTCGCAGGGGAAATCGCCGTCAAAATTCACGACATGTGTATCCGGCCTCCGTGTTTGATCTCCAGCCATGGTCAGGCTGGAGATCAGTGTTCCCGTTTTCACCTGCTTCTCGGAATTCACGTAAGGCACTTCGCGCATCACCAAGAAGCCACCCACGACCTGTACGAAATAGCCTTCCTCACGAAGACGCTTGAGATCGGCGTTATGACTGAACAGTGCGCGTGACATTGAACACGGTCCCCTTCTTCTTGACATCGACGGTACCACCAGCAGCAAGTTCACCAGCATGTGGCTTCGAGGCAGCATGGCGATATGTCATCGAGAAAACAACATTGTCGTCATGCGTCCCGGGAAACGCGAGCTGAACGATCTGCTCGAACGTGACGTGCGTATCCTCAACTTCACGGGGCCGCGAGTTGACAATGATCTCGTAGGTCTTGGAGGGTCGCGGCGCGGTGATGAAACGTTCGATGCCAGGCTCATTCAAGTATACGAGATCCTCCGGCTCGACTAACTGATCTTCCCCACCCCGCACCTCCAGAAAAATAGCCTGGCCTTCGCTTACACCCGACAGTGCATAGAGCGCTGCCCCACCGATCACCGGCTTACCCCATTCAAGCTGGCGATCATCCAGTGTTAGCTTGTAGTCACGATCGGTTTCAAATGCCACGAAGCATTCAGCGCCATGTGCACGAAGATCGAACGGCTCGTCAAGGCGGATGTCCTCAAACTCGACAGACGGCAATATCGCGAACAGGCTGAAACCATCGTGTGGATCACAGTCTGCAGCAGTGAGAATCTGGCGTCCCAGCGGGACAGGATCTTCAACCTCAAGGTCGCGAAAGTTCAGATCGCCCTGCGCGAAGCGGATACGATAGGCCCTCGCCGGACGCAACGCCCGGTTTTCACGCAGGGCCGCACCCAGATCATCGCAATCGAGAAGGTCTTCAGTAGTCATAATCGTTGATTCCTTAATATTTTACCGGACGGCGCCCGACTTCTAAGGTTTCAATCGATGCGACTTTGGTTAACCGGTAAAATCAATCGAAATATTTTTTGAGCGTACCGGCTGGGGTCGGCCCGCAAACAAAGAAGGCGGGGCATCCCGGGCATGTCCGCGACGACGCCTTGGCGGGAAAGCGTCCACCACGAATGTCCGCCAAGAAGCCTGAGAGCTTGTTGTGCCGGGTTTGAAGTTTCCTGGCCGACAGCTCAAGCGGCCGAGCAGTCTGGTCCGATAAGTGGACAAGCTCGACCTCTGCGCCGGGGAAAGTCTGACGAGCTGCCAGAAGAAAGGCAGCGGCTCCGACATCGTCGGCTTCAGCGCTGCGAAAATGCCCGGTCTGAACCCGACGCAACGTGCGACTCCCATCAGGCCGAATAAGTACGTCATCCGGGCGTACGATGATTTCTTCCGCCCCGAAAGTGAGGCTCAGTGCAGTCGGAGTCTACGGCGTGTGCCCCTCCCGCTCTGTGAGGAAGAAGCGGAGCATGGAGATAGCGAACGTTCTATACTCGCCTACGTAGCCGTGATCGGCGAGACCATGCACGGCGAAAGCCTCTCCGATTAGTTCCTCTAAATTCTTATCTCCAGCGATCACCGCCTGGAAAACCATGCGAACTGCTTCGTGCATCTGCATAAACGGTGTCGTGGTCCGCCGCCCGCCAACCTGCAGTATGTGCGTGTAGAAAAAACGCCGTGGACAGCGCTCATAGAGGGCCAATTGCGGTCCGGTGAAACGGAGCCCACCGTCTATCGCGAGCACAATGTCCGCCATTTCTGGTGCGGGCGGCAATATCCTCCCCGGATTGACCGATCGTCGCACCAGATTGGTGCCCAATCGATCAATAAACGCTGAAAGCGACCGTTTATGGCCATTCGATTTCTGAGTGGGCGCATAAAGAAAAAGACGGTCGCGTGCGCGCGATAGAGCAACATAGAAGAGGCATTCTTGCTCCTCCGCCTGGCCAGCTTGAAAGACCTCCAGCGCGGAACCCGCGGCCCCTTCCACCATGCCGTCCGGCGGCGGGCATGGTGGTGCGGGCGGCTTCCTTGGGATTGTGTCTGCATTGAGTCCAGGCAAGTGAACAGCACGAAACTCAAGTCCTTTCGCTCCATGGATTGTCATGAGGCGCACCGCATCGATCCCCTGGGCAGCTGCCGGCAATTGCCGCAGATCGCGGTCGTCACCAAGTCGCACAAGCCGCCGCACTCGATCGAGCAGCCGGGAGATTGGAAGCCCATGACCGCTTGGCTGAACCCGAAGGAAGTTCATGAACTGCCAAATGGCGATACCGCGCGTACGTTCGGTGATTTCGTCTGATGCACCAATTCGCGCTGCAATGCGCGTCCTATCAAGAAGAATGGTGGCGAGCACCGTCCAAGGCGCCGAGGTACTGTCGGAGCTGTCCATCGCCGACGCCAGTACATCCAAAGCTTTGTGGCCCGCTTCAGTGAGGCCTGAAATTGCATCAACATCCCGCAACCACACGGCCGGTTCGACCTCGTTCGAACGCAAATATTCGAAGACTGTGGCAACGTCCTCAATCGGCATTGCGAATTCAGGCATGCAGGCTGCGCGAACAAGGCCCATTGCACGGCGATCGCTGAGGATCGTCAGCAAAGACAGAAGATCCTTGACTTCCGGACGCTCAAACAAACTGCCCAGAAAAAGAACGGGTATGCCCAGTCGCTCAAGGTCTTGTCCAAGCTCAGAAAGTTTCTCATTACCAGTACAAAGGACAGCCTGATCGCGATAGACATAGCCTTCGCTCCGCATCTCTTCGATAGCCTCGGCAAGCGCAACGGTTTGCTGCGGCGACTGATCAACCGTGCGGAGCTCCGGATGGCACCCGTTTGGTCCACGGTCGGACTCCAGACCACTGTCGTCATCACCGACCTTCATGCTGGTTGCGAAATCAGAATAAGTCTGTACTACCTCCTCAACAGAGCGGTAGTTCCGCTTCAGGCGTCCCCGCTTTCCTCCACGAAAATCTTCCTCGCCGAAACGGATCATGTTGAACGACGAGGCCCCACGAAAGCGGTAGATCGACTGTTTTGCGTCACCGACCGCCCAAAGATTCCGGCCCTCACCGCACAGGGCTGTCAAAAGACGGATACTGCTGCGATTAACGTCCTGATATTCGTCGACCAGTACATGGTCATACTGCTCCTGCAGATAAGCCCTGATTTCCGCATTTTCCTCTAGAAGCCGGACCGGCATTGAAACAAGATCGCCAAAATCCACGCAGTGTGCTTGCTGCTTCAAGTGTTCATAGGCTGCGTAAACACGTGCAACTTCTTCTGCACGTGCAGCGGCCTCCTGATCTTCTGGCGAGATAGCTCTGTCTACCATGTCATCCGCCAGATCCGCGTAGCGAGCTGGATCGACGACCTCGTCCTTGGCGCGGGAAATTGCCTGGAGTAAATCTGCGATGATTTGGGTCGGGTCATAAAGATTACGGTAGTGGGTCAAACCAAGGCGTGGAAATTCATTATCAAGAAGCTCCACCGCCTCGGTACGATCCATCATTCGGGGATCCTTTGGCAGCCCCAGTTCGGTATGAAAACGCCGAATGATATCGAGCCCAAATGCATGGAAGGTACCTATCCACATGGCTGCGGCGGCTGATTTGTTCTTACGCGCAATGCGGTCTGCCATTTCACCAGCGGCCTTGTTCGAAAACGTCAGTAGCAGAATGCGACGTGGATCAACGCCATCTTCGAGCAGACTTTCGACACGAGAGGTCAACGTTTGTGTTTTACCAGTGCCTGGCCCTGCTTCCAACAGATAGGCTTCACCACGATGTGCCGCAGCTTCTTCCTGCAGCGGATTGGGGTGACGCATCGTCGCATCGCTTTCGACAATAGGTGTAATAGCCGGCAACAAAAGCGCATCGAAAAGCTGCTGAGCAACCACATCGAACGGAGCGCCAAGCCTTTCTGCAATCTCCGATGCCGTGCACTCCTCTTCCAGGTGAAGCGCACGCACAACGTGGCGAGGCAATAAGAACTCTCGCGCAAAGAGGTCCATCTGGACTTCCCGCCGTTGCCTGCGACCGTAGTCCACCACTCTATCAATACCTACGGGTGAGACTTCCGCCGCACGCGCGGGATCAATCTCTCGTATTGGTTCATCATCAAGATCATCACCAAGTTCGAGATGGCCGATCTCGTGAGCGACAAGAAACGCCTGCTCAAAAGGCGTTCCAGTATTTTCGTGAAGGATAAGGCCGTCAGCGACAATTAAAGTGGCTCGCCCTCCATGGAGTAAAACAGAATCGGTCGCTGTCGCCTCGACGTCGAAACCACGCCGCGAAGCTTCGGCCAGGGCGAATTCATATGGTTGCCAGGGATCCTGGCCATTTACCTGCGCCTGCCGATATAGGTCGGCTGCGATCTACCGCGCAAGCTCGACCCCGTCCATATTAATCGTCCTCAGCCAACAACTGGGCGCGTTTCGCTTCTGACACACCCGCGTCAATCAACAGCTTTTCAAAAGAAATTGCTTCTCCAGCAGTCGGCTTGATGTCGGCCTTATAGCTTCGTGAAAATTCCGGCCCTGAAGTTGCAGAGACTACACTTGAAAGCAAGTCCACCGTGCAACCAACTGCGCGCGCGAACGCAGCAAGAAAAGACTTCGGAACAGACTCAAGCTTGACACGCCGCTCTCTAAACGCTGTGATAACCTGTCGAGGCACATCCAATTGATGCGCGAGTTCTCTAAGCTGTGGCACGGACAGATTCGCCAAGGGGTCAACCTCACCTGCTGACCTAGCTACAGGTCGCGTGTGGTTCTGCCATGCTTTATCTATTAGCGCTTCCTCAGCTGCAGAGAGCGGACTTTCGTCATATTCAACTACACGCGAAACTTCTCTCGATAGCTCCACCAGTTCCTCAGCGAATTGAGGAAAATCCCGCAGATAGCTTTCAAGCGTAGCCCTGTCATGTACTGCTTCGACAGCGTAGGCGTCCAATACTTCTTCGAGCGATGGTGTGGTATTTTCCGAGGTCATTGCTCACCTCCTGACATGGCAGCCCGAAGCGCAGCAAAGGCCTTGTCCCGATGGGTTCTTATCGTTTTCTCGGATTTACCAAGCACCTTGGCAATAGTGACTGCATCAGTATCTTTCGAGTCAATTGGAATACCCTTTCGCAGCATTTCGATGATCCTCATTTGTTCCGGCGGCAAGGTATCAATCGCCACATCCAGCTGCGACCGGTAATCCGGATCGTCAATTTCAGATTGGCCGAATGGATCGAAGCTGCCAGCCGCCCGCTCGACCTCCTCTGTCAACTCTCCTGTTTCCTCGTCACATTCGATAGATACTGACCGATTTTCATCACGCCATGCCTGTTTTTGAGCATCGCGCCGCAAGTTGGCGAGTGCACCGTCAAAACGAACCTCGAAATAATCTAGTTTTTCGGAATACTCGCTACGATCCCGCGAAAGCAGCTCAATGAAGCGATCGAACACCTTATCGCGGATGATGGTTTTGGTCATAGATGCTGTCTTACCGTCAGCACTCTCAGCTCGCGGAAGTGATCGAAGAACACGTTCCGCAAGAATCTTGTACAAAAGTTCGAAGCCCGCCATGTTGCTATCTGAATGTGTGGCGCGCACGAAATAAACAAGACATTCACTTGGGATATAATTAGGGTCGTCACGCTTTTGGATGCTGCAGCGCACGACCAGTTCCTCCAGCGATAAACCTTCCAGCTCAGCGAGCCTCGCCTCAATCTTCGCGTCTCGCGTGTAGAGTTTACCATCGAGGGTCAGTTTTCTCAGTGGCGTTACCAATCCATCCTCCATTGCATTTGGTGCTTCAGCCCACGTCGCTCATCGAAATCTCTGGCGTACATTGCTCAAAGTCTCCTTTAGCTCCGCCTGTAGGGTCATCGTCATGTCCTCAGAATAAGCCGAAGAAGCGTTCGAAGAATGCGCCCAGCTTGTCCAGCACCGTTTGCTTCTTCACCGCATGGCTGTTGTTTTTGTTGAACCTTGAAACCGGCGGCAGAATCTTCGTGATGGCGGTGCCGGTGACTGGAATCGCACCGTCCCGGAACGCATTGTCAACAAAGGCCTTGGTCTCGTCGGCGTTGAGACCTTCATCCGCAATAATACGGTCTAACTCCTCCGCCTTTTTGGCTGCGATAAAGGCAACCCACTCCGCATCCACCTTGGCTTTTGTGGAGACGGAGTCAACAAACTGTTCGATGAGGTCTTTCTTGTTACGCAGGCTTGGGCTGGCATTGATCGCACGGTCGATGGTGGCCCTGATCTCTTTGTCTTCACCGGTGCCTTTCTTCTTCAGGTATCTTTCAACCAGCATCAGGATGTAGTCGACGTTGATTTCGACCTGCTTGATGAGCTCGATCTCGAACACCACGTCGTCATTGATCGACTCCTTGTCCGCTTCCGATGCACTACGGAATTCCGCGTACAGGTTCAGATACAAACTCTGGTAATCCTGGAAATCACGCTCGCTGAGGATTTCATTGCCTGCGAAATCGTCGAATGCCGTGAGAATGTTTTTCAGCCGCAATATCGCGCCAAAGAGCTTGATAAACGCCTTCTGGGCCGCTTCGCCAACGATGGCCTTACCGAGCGGAAAGCCGGCGACAAGTTCTTCGATCCGATTCTCGTACTCCTTGTAATACTCGGCGTAGGGCTTCAGCAGCACGATGCCCTTGGAATCCTTGTTACCGAACAGTGCCAGGGCGTCATTGGTTTCCTGTTCAAGATCACGGAAGGATATGATGTTGCCGTAGGTCTTGACCGAATTGAGAATGCGGTTGGTGCGCGAGTAAGCCTGGATCAGTCCGTGGGCTCGAAGGTTCTTGTCTAACCACAGGGTGTTGAGCGTAGTGGCGTCGAAACCGGTCAGGAACATATTGACTACAATCACCAGGTCCAGCTCGCGTTTTTTCAGGCGCTGCGATAAGTCCTTGTAGTAGTTCTGAAACTTGTCAGCCGAGGTATCGAAGCTGGTGCCGAACAGTGCGTTGTAGTCCTTGATCGCGGCATCCAGAAAATCGCGCGAGCTTTGATCCAGCCCCTCGGTTTCAAACTCCTCCTCGTTTAGCAGGCCATCGGCTTCTTCCTCGTTGGCAGCAAAGCTGTAGATCAGACCCACCTTGAGACGCCGTGCGGTCGGCAGCTCCTTTTCTTGCTCAGCGAATTCTGTGTAGTAGCGTTTAGCTGCGTCGATGGAGGCTGTGGCGAACAGCGAATTAAACCCAATCAGCCGCTTGCCATCATGGCGGTAGCTGGCATTGCGCTTGGTTTTCTGGTCGAAGTGTTCCCGGATATAGCTCACTACCTGCGTGATACGCTCCGGAGCCAGCAATGCCCGCTCCGTGTCTATGGCCGATACCTTCTCGTCCTTGATACTTGAGCGAGTCTTGATGGTATTGATGTAGTCAATACGGAAGGGCAGTACATTCTTGTCGTTGATAGCGTCGACGATGGTGTAGGTGTGCAGCTTATCGCCAAAGGCCTGCTCTGTAGTGCGCCTCAGTGGGTTACCCCGGCTGCTCGCATTGTCGGCGAAGATCGGTGTGCCGGTGAAGCCGAACAGGTGATAGCGCTTGAAGACCCGGGTAATTTCCGCATGCATGTCGCCGAACTGACTGCGATGGCATTCATCGAAAATCACTACCACATGCGCTTCATAGATCGGGTGTTTTTTGTTCTTCGCCACGAAGCGGCTGAGTTTCTGTATGGTGGTGATAATGATGCACGCGTTCTGGTCTTCCAGTTGCCTCTGTAATACGGCAGTCGACGTGTTGGAGTTGGCCGCACCTTTTTCAAATCGCTCGTACTCGCGCATGGTCTGGTAATCCAGATCCTTGCGGTCTACCACAAACAGTACCTTGTCAATATCCGGCAGGCCCCGCGCCAATTGCGCCGCCTTGAAACTGGTCAACGTCTTGCCGCTGCCGGTGGTGTGCCAGATGTAACCGCCTGCGGCTGCCTTACCCAGCTGACGATGGTTGGTACTGGTCGCGATGCGTTGCAGAATCTGCTCTTCTGCCACGATCTGATAGGGCCGCATAACCAGTAGCTTGCGATCGACATCGAACACGCAGTACCGGGTCAGAATGTTCAACAACGAATGTTTTGCAAAGAAGGTCCTGGTGAAGCCAGTCAGTTCGGTGATGGGCTGATTCTTCGCGTCGGCCCACCAGCTGGTGAACGAAAAACTGTTGGAGGTCTTCTGGCGTGAGCGTTTGCTGCGTTGCTCGGCCAGATGGCCATCACGGACCGTGTTGCTGTAATACTTGGTCAGGGTGCCATTGCTGATGACAAACAGCTGTACATACTCGAACAGGCCGGATCCCGCCCAGAAACTGTCGCGCTGGTAGCGATTGATCTGGTTGAAGGCCTCGCGGATATCCACCCCACGGCGCTTGAGCTCCACATGCACCATTGGCAAACCGTTGACCAGTACCGTCACGTCGTAACGGTTAACCCGCTTGCCCTCCGCCTCATACTGATTGATGACCTGCAGGCTGTTGTTGTGGATGTGCTGCTTGTCGATCAGGTAAATATTCTTGATCGTGCCATCGTCGCGCTTGAGCACCTGGATATGGTCTTCCTGGACGCGTGTAGTCTTTTCGACGATGCCTTCATTGGCACTGGTAATACAGGTACCGAAAAAACGCTCCCATTCCGCGTCGGAAAATTCGAGTTTATTCAGCTTTTCCAGTTGAAGCCGCAAATTGGCGATAAGATCAGCCTCCGAGGTGATTGGTAGGTACCCGTAGGCCTGTAACTGCAATTGCTTGATGAAGGCTTTTTCCAGCTCAGCCTCAGACTGATAGGCGGTCTCCCTGACCCCGTCTGGCAGGAATTCGGCAACAACAGTGCTTTCGTTGGAAAGCGCAATAGGCTCATAGCGGTTGGATGTGAGATCTTCGCTCATGCCGCCTCCCGGAAGGTGAGCAAACGATCCCGGTAGTGTTCATATTGCTTACGGCGCGCAGCGATCTCAGCGGGCAGGCCACCGGAGATATCGTTCACCAGGGCGTCGAACTTGTCGAGGATGATGACAATGCGCTCTTGCTCATCGGGAGGTGGAACCGGAATTGCGAGCTTGCCAAGGTTCTCCGCGGACAGCCGTTTGACCTTTGCCCTGGCCACGAATTTGTTCTTTTCTGCGTGGAAGGCCGCAGTCTGGAAGTAATAGGAGACAAACTTCGGATTCAATGAATGACGGAATGCGAAGCAGTCGTCGTGAATAGCCACCTCACCATCACCGAGCCATGCGACAGCTTTACCTACATCTTCGACCGTCTCTCCGACTCCGGCGACCACAAGATCCCCATGCTTTGCGAATCGCAGGGTTGATGCCATATCCGAGCGAACATGTGAAACCGTCGCAGTGGTGGCGGTACCATACTGTGTATAGATGTCTCCATAATGGATGCACGCAAGACCATCAGCATTGAGGTCGTTTTTGGTGAAACGCCGCCCACGAAAGAACTCTCCGACTTCGGCCATCGTGGTCCAGCGAACATCCTGACCTTCGAAGGCGAGCAGTGTGTCGCGGTAGTACTGATACTGCCGGCGACGCGCCTACAGCTCCGCCCCCAACTCCGCTTCGAGCTCCGTGAACTTGTTGATCACCTTAACAATCTCCCGCTGTACATCGAGAGGCGGAACCGGCAACTGGATAGTTGCCAAGGACTGATAGGTCAGCCTGAAGCGTGCTCCCACTTCCGTCTTGCCCTCGATTCGGCGTCGTCCGACGCCGGAACTAAAATAGAGCTGAAGGTACTCAGGCATGATGCGCGCCGAGTCAACGCCAAACACTACGTACATGGGACTAACGACTACAGGGGCAGCCTCGTCGAGCCAGCCAATCGATCCGACGTTGATTCTTGAAGGGTTATACGCAAACATGCCTGGTCTCACGACCTTGTAGTTCCTTGTGTCGGCGCTCGTCCTAGCATTCTCAAAGAAATAAGAAGTACGAACTAACCCGCCGCTGTTAGTGACACTACGTACTTCGGAGTAATTATTGTCGGCATTTCTCTCACGGTTTTCGTAGGTAACCGCCCCGAGCTCCATGTGCCTCACCCCATTCGGACAAAACTCCCGAATCAGCTCATCGATTCGACTCACTCCCCGCCCTCCAAGTCCACGACGATGGCATCTATCTGCGCCCGCAGTTCCGATTGCCGCGCCACGATACGGGCGATGTCGGCATTAAGTGCCACGATGTCGATCTCTTCACAAGTGCTGGGCTGCTCCACGTAGGAAGTGACGGCAATGTTGTAGCCGTTCTCGGCAATCTCGCCGTTATCCACCAGTTGCGCGAAGTGGTCTATGTCCTTGCGTTCGGTAAAGGCATCAAGGATCTTCTGCTGGTGCTCCGGTAGAAGCTTGTTCTTGTTCCCGCTACGCACAAATTCATTCGATGCATCGATGAACAGGGTGGCGTTATCGTGCTTGGATTTCTTCAGCACGATGATGCAGGTTGCGATAGGGGTCCCGAAGAAAAGATCGGGCGGCAGCTGGATGACGGTATCAACGTAGTTATTGTCGATCAGGTACTGACGAATCTTCTGCTCGGCCCCGCCGCGGTAAAGCACACCAGGAAATTCAACAATGGCCGCTGTGCCATTCACCGCCAGCCAGGAGAGGATGTGCATGGTGAAGGCGAGATCCGCCTTGCTCTTGGGCGCGAGTACGCCTGCCGGGGCGTAGCGGGGATCGTTGATGAGTAAGGGGTTGTCCTTCCCTGCCCATTTAATGGAATACGGCGGATTGGAGACGATAGCCTCAAACGGTTCGTCGTCCCAGTGGACGGGATCGGTCAGCGTATCACCATGGGCAATGTCGAATTTCTCGAAGTTGACGTCGTGCAGGAACATGTTGATCCGGCACAGGTTGTAGGTGGTCAGGTTGACCTCCTGGCCAAAGAAGCCCTGGCGCACCTTGTCGTGACCCAGCACCTTGACGAACTTGAGCAGCAGTGAACCGGAACCACAGGCGGGGTCGTACACCTTATTGACCTCGCTCTTACCAACCACAGTGATGCGGGCAAGCAGCTCAGAGACTTCCTGCGGGGTAAAGAACTCACCACCGGATTTGCCGGCGGTGGAGGCGTACATCGTCATTAGAAATTCATAGGCATCGCCGAACAGGTCGATGGTGTTATGCGAAAAGCTGCCGGATCCGTTGGAGAGCGGCAGGTCTCCGATAGCCTCGAGAAGCTTCACCAGCTTTTCGTTGCGCTTGGCCACTGTGGGACCAAGCTTGCTGCTGTTCACATCGAGGTAGTCAAACAGGCCCTTGATATCTTCCTCGCTGTCGGCGCCGATGGCGGATCCTTCAATGTCCTTGAATACGCGGGACAGGGTTTCATTGAGGTTGGTATCCCCGCGTGCCTTGTCGCGGACGTTAGTGAACAGGTCCGACGGCAGGACGTAGAAACCTTTTTCCTTCACTGTCTCTGAGCGGCCAAATTCAGCATCGGCATCACTCAAGCGCGCGTAGTCGAAATCAGGATTGCCTGCCTTGCGCTCCTGTTCATTGAGGTAGCCGGTCAGGTTCTCGGAGATGAAGCGGTAGAACAACATGCCGAGCACGTAGCTCTTGAAATCCCAGCCGTCCACGCTACCACTCAGATCGTTGGCGATACGCCAGATGGTTTTGTGGAGCTCCGCGCGTTCGATTTCCTTCTTGTTATTCATTCCGCCTGATCCTGTCTGTTCGTCTCCGCCGCGCCACCAGCCTTAACCCACTCGTCGACTTCGTCTTTCTTGAACTTCCAAAGACGGCCCATGCGGTGGGCGGGCATACCATGTTTGTCGATCCACTTGTACACGGTGTCATTACTGACCCCGAGGTGTTTGCATATCTCGGTGATTGAAAGCCAGCGGTCTTCCATCTCAACCATTCCTCAAAATCCTCGTAAACGATGAGTCAAAGCGCCTTAGGTCCGTGAACTACCGACACGGGAGTAATCAGTCTCCAGCATCTGAACCAAATCATTGAAAATTATGCATTTTGACGCCTTATGTCAACCGATTATTGCCGATTTAAACCGATTTCCGTCTATATGGGTCGACTCTATTCGTGCTGACAGCATTTCAATGAAGTTGCCCTCCCCACTGTCACTCATCCACCCGTCGCCGGATTGTCAAAATCAAATATGTGTAGTATATAGTACACATGACATTCGGAGAATACATCCGTGAACATCGCGAGGCCCTGAAGTCAGAGGATCGGCGATTCTCTGTCCGGCAGGTCGCTCAGCGAATCGGTGTGGAACCCGCCTACCTCAGCAAGATAGAGCGCGGGGATGTGGCGCCACCGTCGGAGGCGAAGATCCGGGCATTGGCCGAGGAGCTTGGCGAAGACCCAGATGTGCTGCTGGCAATGGCCGGGAAAGTATCGACGGATTTGCAGGAGATCATTCGCAAGCGGCCGCAACTGTTCGCGGATCTGATCCGCCAGCTCAAATCCGCGCCGGATCACGCGCTGTTGCGTATTGCCCGGGATGTCCGTGATGGCGACTGGTAACACCTGAATTATTGACTCAGGGGAGAAAAGACAATGATCGAACTAATGAACAACCAACTGACCTTCCGGTTTCCGGATGTCCACAAGAAAGCGGTGTGTAGCATCGACTTCCAACGCACCCTGCGGATACCGGATGACAACCGGGAATATCCCCTCCCCCCGGGCCTGGGTCGTTTCCCGGTGGAGCACGTGGATGACTTCGCAGACAATTTGCCTGATGCCTGGCGGACACATGGTGGCGTCTTCATACCCTCGTATCAGTCAGAGGCGCTGTGGATCAATTTCTCCGGGGATTACCCCTGCGCCGTCAAGATTGCCGCTGGCAAGATCAATGCGGTTTCCGGGGAACCCTGGAGCAACGGGCTTTCGGCCGATCCACAGGACTATGCGGTGATTCCGGAACAGCCCTGGCTGGACGGTTTCAACGTCTCGGAGGATTTCATACGGCAGTTTGTCGCCATGCCGCTAGGTGAAGGCTTCACAGCCGAGGAACAGATTACCGGTACGGCTGAACATGGCGGACTCCAGATCATCGTCTACCCGATGAAGCATGATGTTTACGTCGAACATTTCGAGCGAACCGTGGAAGCAGACATGGACTACCTCGATATGCCGATGTTCAGTCGCACGGTCTGCGAATCCGCTGCTCCGGATATGGGACTTGCTCCAGGCGGCTTGATGCGGCAGGAGATCTACGAGGACGAGTACGGCGTCGATGCCTGGGATCAGGAAAATGGCTTCCGTTGCTTCATCCACCTGGCCAACAGTGAGCAATATCTGTTAATCACAGGGCACCAGCCACCGCATACGCCGCCGACAGCGAAAGATTACACGGGCGCCGGGCTGCCCTGGTTTGATTACTATAGCGATAGCAAGGCGCTTGCCGGCTCTGACACATTAGGCAAGCTGACCAGTGTCGCTGCCAAGGTGATTGAGAAAGGCAAGGGACTGCTGCCGGACAACGAACCGGTTCATCCTAAAACTGTCAAGATAATCAGCAAAGGTAATGTGGTCCGGGATGGGGAATTCTGAAACGTTGGCACACGGAGTTCACCATGGGAGATGCGATAGATAGAGATTTATTGAGATGGAAGATCAAAGCAAAGCTTTCACAGTATTCATGGTATGCCTTGGAGGCATACTGACCGGCGCGAAGGCAATTGTTCGCGCCACGAGCCTGTTTGTCATGGGCCTCATCGGCCTGCTGGCCGAAGCTGCGATTACATCCGAGGATGACGCGGATTCTGAAGGCGGTAATCTAACCGGAGACTATAATTTCCGCACCCGCAAGTTTGACAATGGCACTGATCCGTACGGATGGTATGAAGACGACTTGTAGATCCGTTATCGCTTCGCCCCTTTAGTAGCAACAGCCTTCCCAATACTCCCGCCCTGCCTCCCGGCATCCTGGGCTGGCCGTGCGAATTCGCCTTGTACCGAATTGATCGAGCGGCCGATATGTAACCCCGTCCATGCCATCATCCCGCTCCAGAGCAACGGCAACCCCAGATAGAGGCTGGTCGTGATCATGTTGAGCAGCATGCGTTTGATATCATGCTCGCCGGGATTAGCGAACATCTGCAGGAAGACATTCACATCCGGGTACATGGACAGGATGAGGTTCTGGTCCACCCACAGCGCCAGGTACCAGAGTACGCTCCAGAACTTGACGGTAAAGATAGCTATGGCGCCGATGACCATCATGGAGATGGAATAACGCGACAGCACCACGATCATGGGCAGCAAGGCGTAGATGCCGAGCAGGAGCACGGCCTGCACCATCGGGAGCGCCTGCAGGACTGCGGTCATAGTGACCGAGAACAGCGCCGATGCCGCCACCACGCCACCCGATGCCAGGCCACCCTTGGCGACATTCTCTACCGTACTCAGCAACCCGGTACTACCGGAATTGTGGGCTACGAGGTCGTTGTTCGACCACGATGGCGGGGAATTCGCCAGAACGGTCTCAGCCACGGCATCATTTTGCTGTTCGCTGGCCAGGGCCGGTGCGATGGCAACCACGAGGCCTGAAAATCCAGCCGATGTGGCATCGGCCTCGTTGATCAACTTTTCACGCAGGCCAGCCGAGGCGTCCTCCCACCACTGCTTGCAGTAAGGCCTGCCCCAGCTGGGTGGAGCCGTAGGATCATATTCGGTGTCACGGGCCGCATTGTAGGCCCAGCCGCTGACCTGCGTGGTGGCACGCAGGGTGTCATAGTAGCCCGGTGTATTGCGATAGACTTGCGAACCCATCCAGTCCGGATCGTCGGGACCATAGGTCGTCAGAAGAGCATTCACCGCAGCGGTGGCGGGTCGTTCTGACTGGTACATCGACCGGGCCGGAATGTAGCACTGGCTGAAGAAGTCGCTTACTTCCTGGCGGAGGCGCGGGTCGGCAATGGTCGCGAGCCGCGCCTGTTGTTCATAGGTACGCATGTCCGCAGCACTTGGAAGGCCTTCGACCACCGCGTGATTGAATCCCGAGGTCATCGAGAGTACCGCATACCACCACACCGGAATGTTCACCGTGGCTGGTGATCCGGTGAAGCCGGTGGAACCGTATGTGCTCTGGGGTGCCGCCACGGTTGCCGTCGGCGGTGTCGGATCGATCAGTGTCGGTGGCGGCGTATAGTTGAGTGAAGCCGCGTTCAGTGGCGTCAACGCGGCCGGTTGGCCGGACAAAACAACCACCAGTAGTGCGATGAAGAGTTCCAGCTCCATGCGCCGCAGCGACAATCCGGTGACAGTACCGAACTCACCACCTTGCGCCGGTTCCCGCCAGTTGTCGATCAGGATGCCAAGGAACGGCAGGAACACGATACCGGTGCCGACCAGCACATCCCACAAAATGCCATAGAAGGTCCAGCCGAACAGTGTCGTAAAGAGTTCGAGATAGCTGTCGACGGTCATGCCCCGCTCCCCTGCAATACGGCCAGCACCTGACCGAGCAGGTTTTGTCCCAATACCAGTTCGATCACGACGAGCCAGGTCACGATACGCCAGCGTACAGCGAGCAAGTTCGTGGCCTGTGTCTCATCCAGACGTCACCTGCGTTCAAGGGTGTTCACGATCCATGGCCAGCCCATCGCCAACAGGGCAATCAGCGAGATCCTGATGCCCGTCAGGAGCGGCTTCAAGGCATCGATCCGTGTCTGCACTGCGACTACAGAGGTTGTCTGGACTGAATGCCAGAGGATGCCACCCGCCCCCAGCGCCAGACCGAACGCCAGCAGGGTTAGCAAAAAGAACCAGCGCCGACGCATGACAATTCCGTTATTGGACACGGCCATTGCTCAGCGGACGTGGATCGATGGTCGGGACTTCTGGCGTTTTCAGGGACGACTGCCGACGGGCCGCGGCGCGTTGAAGCAAGGTCGCAATCGTGTCGGAAACCACCTCCTTGCGTACCCGTGTCTCGAACAACAGGTTCTCGATCTCCTTGTCCAGCTCGGTGATGGATTTGTCCGCGTGCTCGCGGGCCACCTCGGTGGCATAGACCTCGGGCACCTGGCGGCCGGAAAGCAGCAAACGGCGGGCGTACAGTGCCTTTTCTACCGTACGGGCCGTGCTGATTTCTGATACCAGCCGGCCCATGATGAGGCTCTGCTCGGAAGCCGGCATCTCCCGAATCGCTTCGATGACCTGGCGGGTAATGGCCACACCCGGGGCAGTAATATTGTCCAGGTTGGCCAGAGTCAGGGGCGTAGCCCCGGAGACCAGGTTCTGGATTTCCGTGGTGACGGTAGTCGCCTCCTGATTGAGCTTTGGCAGGAGTCCGGTGCCGGGAATACTGTCCTTGCGGCAGGTATCACAGGTCGTGACGATGTTTTCGCCGACCACATCGACGACCCAGTTACGCGCCGCGGTTGGTATAGTCCAGATCTCCGTCAGGCGGGTGGCCGATGCAGGAGGCACCGGACCCGCCGTCGTGATCGGACGATTCATATTGATGTTGTACCCGGCCTTGACGATGTCGCCGGTAAATTCCAGCACCGGCTGGCCGGAGCCCCCGGCCTGCCCACCGATCCAGGGCACGCCGTTGTCCCCGTTTGAGGTCTCGACGGCATCCTTGGCGGTTACCGCATCATTACCGCCCACACCCATCTGCAGTTTCCAGTCATTGCCTTTAGACAACGTGATTAGATCGGCATAGGGATTCTTGCCCTGGGCGATTTCGGCCTCCATCTGCTCGCAGGACTTGGTCGCCAGTTGCATGGTTTCTTCTGCCTGCAGCAGTGCGTTCTGAAACATGTCGTAGAGGCCGGGATTGGCGCGCTGCAGGATCAGCGCGGGGAGTGCGGCAATCGCGGCACTGGCCGCGGCCGTCATCGCGTTCATCATGTTGTCGATGCCGGCACCGATGTCATTCAGCGTATTGGTCACTGCGGCCACGGGGTCAAATTTGCCGCAGCTGTAGCCCAGTCCCAATTGGGCCGAGCCGCCCAGGGTAACGGATACGACAGAAGGGTTGGCAGGCGCTGATACAGGCTCTGCCCCACCGATTTCGTAATACCAGAAGCTGTCTTCCGTCGGCCCCTTGGTGATGGCATGCGCACTATTCAAACTGAGGAGTCCAATCAGCAGCCAGCTGATCGCGTGTCGATGAGGGAATGGGTGTTTAGCGTTCGTTTTCATCAGGGATAAGCAATCCAGTCAATATCAAACAGAAACCACTGACCCCGGCGCTCACAGCACTTGTAGGGCCGCCATAGATTCCAGACATAGTCACCCTCGCTATCGACGCGGCCGCCACCCCAGCCGGTCAGGCTGGCAAGATCATTGGTGCCGAAAACGTTGCAGCTCGACTCAGATAGTGGCAATAACATCTGCCAGGTTCCTGTGCTGCGGTCCTTCTCCATCAACGGACCCGGTGACCAAACCTTCATGGAACCCGATGAGCCGGTCACGGGCACATAGACGTGCGGTTGCCCCGTACGCGTGACGATGTCACCTGCTCGCTGGGCATTTAGAGCAGCGGCTTTGGGTTCTTCGGCCTGTGTCGTCCAGCCGGTACGCGGATAGACACCACCCCAGGTCTGGAGGGGCCAGGTACCCAGCTCGCGCAGACCGGGAATCAGGCTGGCGGGATAGAAGATCTCCGGGATCTCTTGCCGCCACGACAGGGCATCGAGGCCGGACTGGAAATAGGGAAAGAAAGAAGTGGTCTCTGACGGACACAACAAACCGGTACCAGCAACGATACCCGTCAGCGAGCTCAGCGGGTGGCCAATGGCGTCAGTTTCCCGATAGACCAGATTCTTGTGGTCACGCTCCGAGGTTCCTTCTGTTCGGTTGCCAGCGCTGTCAATCGGCACCGGCAACAAGGCGCCCAACAGACCCGTGGCCGCCGTCTTCTGCGCCAAACCCAGGGTCGCGCGAATCTCGGTCCACGGATTCCCCCCCAGCTCGTTGTAGGTACTGACCACCAGATCAGGGTTGTAATGCCCCACCTTGATCGAGGTGCGTACGCTGCAGCCGGTCCAGGAGCAGCGCAACCAGAAACACATCCCAATAGGCATCCAGCGCATGCAGGAAAATGCCGCCGTTGTCGTCTGGGCCACAATCTGTGGTGTAGTCGTCGTACCGGAGAACCCGGTGACCGGCATCCATAGCGCAATGACAAGGTAGAATGATAGAAAGCTCTGGCGGATCATCGCTTGCCTTCCCGCCGCCATACCCAGTAATGCGCAAGTGCAGTCTGCACATCGGTTACGCCGTATACGACTGCCTGGCCATCAAAGACAATGGCTGGATAGCGATCCACGCCATACTGCATCGCCTTCGCCAACCCTTGCGCCGCTATTTGCATTTTTGTTTTTGACTGATCGTCCATGTGCTGGATGCGTTCCAGCGCGATCCGCTTCGACTTTTCTGGATCAGCTGGCATGTCAATAGAGAGGTCTCGTTCAATCAACTCGATCCCATCGATTTCATAGATGGTGATGTCCAGTCCATACGAATCGTTACCGATGCCTCTGGCATCAACGAAGGGAAACTTGACCGACGTAAACGCCTCAATTACATGAGGCAGATTCTGTTGATGCTGATCCGCCAACGTGGCTCCTGAATACAGAAGTACGGAGGCAAGACACACCAATGGAACCCGTGGACGGTGTTTTGAGGCTTTCCAAATCATAGTGGTCAACTCTGTGTCGATATGCGTGCTATCGTGACGCGCAAACAGGCGCTTCGATAGCGAAAATCGATTCACAAGCGTGCGGGGTTTATTTAAGAGAAATCGTCAGATCGACAATTAACCACGTTTCTTTGCGATGCGTTCAGCGATGACATGCACTGCCTCGAGTTCGCTGCAGTTGCACTCCCGCATAATCGCGCCACGCTCGGCCTTTTCGTGTTTCTCGGTCATGGCAAGCGCCAGGGATAGCGGCGGCGGGACATTACGAAATAGCGCTTCCATATTGTCTGAGAGCACGACACCTTCGACATACTTACCGGGCTCCTTGCGAGCCGACAGCAACAGACTGCGCTGCACGTCAGTCAAATCCTTGAAGCGGGCGATTTGTTCAACCTCCTCCTTGGGCATCACCAGGCACAGCCACCACTCCATCATGTTGAGCATCTTGCGACTGGCATCCGGGAAGTCTTCCAGATTCTGGGTGGCAATCCAGAACCAGGCGCCCAGTTTTCGCCACATCTTGGTGATCTTGACTACATAGCGCGCCAGCAACGGATTGGTGGTAATGATGTGTCCTTCATCGGTGACCACCAGTGTCGGCCTTACGTCGTGCTGGTGGCGTTCGACCAGGTCGTTGATATGGCTCATCATGGAGATGTAAGCGACGGTGAGCTGATCTTCGTAGCCTTCCCGGGCCAGTATCCCCATCTCCAGAATCGTGATGTCCGCTTCGGGCCAGGGGGTACCCTTCCGGTTAAAAAAGTGTCCAGCGAGACCTGAACAGAACAGCGCCATGCCGTCACCCATCTCGATAGCCCTATTGCGCCGGTGATCCGGCAGGCTTTCATCGCGACCGATACTCTGGAGTGCGGCGACGACATCCTGGGTGAGTACTTGATCACGATCTGCCTCCTTGACGGTTTTGGCCGCCAGGAAAATCGCATTCCGGATTAACAGTCGGTCAGCTCGGGTCATGCGCGCATCCTCGCGTTCATCACCCCCGGTGATCATGATACGGGCCGCGATCTCCATTTCGCCGAGCACGTCGCGGCCGGTTCCCTCCTCATCCAGCTCGTCGTCTTCTTCCAGTTCGTTCGGATCATCGCGCAATGGCTGCTGACGTTCTTTCTGCAACACACGCAAGGCATCGGCAAACGGCGGCAGACTGACATCAGTATTCGGATTCAGAGTAACCTGGTTGACGGCCAGACCATGGGCCTGAAACTGCTGGCCCAGCAGCGAGAAGGAGCCGCCGGCCTCGATGATGAAAATACGCGGGCGGTACATGGCGGCCATCTGTTGCAGTAGATAGACCAGCATTGCTGACTTACCGGCGCCGGTGGGACCGAGGATCAGCATGTGCGCGTTCTTTTTTCGGTCGGCCCGATGCAGGGGATCGAACACAAGGGGTTCGGCACCCCGGTTGAAGAACACCAGACCCGGGTGGCCGGTTCCTTTGGATCGGCCATACAGCGGTAGCAGATTCGCCGTATGACTGGAAAACACCAAACGTGAACGGCAACTGGATTTCTCCAACGCGGCATCGTAGGCCATGGGCAGATTGCGGATATAGCTGTCGAGCGCCAGAAGATCGGCTTCGTGAAGAATCGGCTGCAGCCCGTTGGGCAACAACAACGCGTTCAACTGATTGACATTGGCGCGCAGGGTCTTCATATCGTTACCACGCACATAGAATGCAATGCCCAGCGGATAGAGCTTGTTACCGCGCGCCATCTCCCGCTCCACGGCTTCGGCGTCTTCCTTGGTGAGCTCGGCCTCCGCGGAATCACCCACTGCGGCCCGTTTGACCTGGGCGATGTGATTACGCGTGAAGTCCTGAGGCTTGGCCGTCAGGGTCAGCACCATCACGGTGTATTCAGGAAATCGGTCGAACAGCGAGAAGATATGATTGCCGGCCTGACGCTCTGCGGTCATGTGACCGACCTCAGGCGCACGGCGCAGTCCCTGGATGGTCACCAGCGTATGCGGCAGGTCATCGAACCACCAAGTCGCCGAGGCATTGTTCGAGTGAGGCATCGTCAGCGTCAGGCGCTCGGCAAGATCATGCCCGAATGGCAGGTCTTCATCCCCCGGATAGGGGGCAATCTCCAGTAATTTATCGGGGTCACCACCTGTAATCTCAGGCCTTGGGTTGAACCATTTCAGCAACCACTCGTAGAGATCCCGACCCGTACCGCGGCGTACCCGAATTCCAGCTGAGGCCAGTGTGGCTACCCACTTGGTGGCCACATCGTTCAGGGATTCCTCGATTTCCACGGCAGAAGGCACCCGGCCATTGGGTTTCAGACGACGGTACAACGTGGCCCGCACACGCCGGACCTGGCCTCGCCACTGGGTACCGGTCACCGCGGTATCTTCAAAGAGGCCACCGGGACGGGTAATCCGGGCGAGATGCTCCGACAATGTCTGCTGGAAGTGGCGGGTATAGTCTGACTCACGCGCGCCGGGCTGGGCATAGTCCGCGATCTCCTGCTCGAATCCCTGAAGACTCGGATCGTCCTGGACGTATACCTGCAAGATCCACGGGGCGTCGTCTTCTTCAGGAATGGCATCGGTCAGTGCGGTCTGGATCGCATCACGTAGCTGCGTCATGAACGCAGGTGTACGCGCCTCGGTACCGGCCGGGGTCAGTTCGAACAAGGCGCCGACACTGATGCCGTCTTCCAGCAGAAAGGTACGGCTCACCGGGTTGTATTCCATCCACGGCAGGAAGTAGGTAAACGACGGCGGGCGTTCATACAGCTGCTTGACCTGGCTTGTGGTGACAGGCAAGTCTTCGGCTTTGGCATCCTGCATCGCTCTACCTCCTGCATCCCTGCAGTCGTCGCTTTGCCCTTCTCGCTTTGAGGGCGTAGGGACTGACTTCATGAAACTCACCGGCGGATACCACCCTGCTGACTACGGACTTCACCGGGTAGCGAATATTCCACCTGTTCATACATCGGGAAGGCCGTTGTATAGCCGGGCACCGGTGCGCCGGCATCACCGGCCAGGTGTGGAAAGATGTACATCACCAGCGTTGGATTAGGCAGGCGAGGAAACAGTACATCGATCTCGTTAAAAGCATCTCGTGTGTAGCCATGCAGCGCCGCATCACCCGTGACGATGGACCGGCTGCCCAACTCGCCGCGAATGACCTGGGGATTGTCGGCATTCATCTCATGCACGTGGCCCTCATAAATAGCCTTCATCGAAGGGCCATCCTGGGGTAGTACGGTGTCCTTGGTGCTGGCGCAACCGGCCAGCACCAGGCTAATCAAGCCGAGTGCGGCGATAATGGTCGAGGTCGGTTTCATGGGTCAGTTTCCTGCCAGTGGCATCGAAATCAATAGGGAGTTCCCGGTCAACATGGATGGCAATGCGGATGCCGGCCGGGACGAAGACGGCATCGAAGCTCTGGGACTGGCGCTCCAGCAGCCACTTCGACACTTCTTCACTGCCGCCGGAAATGGTCTTGCCTAACACGAAGCGACCGGTATCGCCGCTGACGCTGCTGGTGACACTGCCCGCATTGCTCACCACCGATGTTGTCTCGGCATTGGCCGCTGCTTCCGCCGCAGCCTGGATGGCCATCACACCGATCCGTTGGCTAAGAAACGCCGGCGCGTTGGTCTTGCGTTCACCGGTGATGCAGGGGATGCCCTGTTCATCGGAGATCCAGCCCAGTGGCTTCTCCGCGCCACCTGCCTGATTGCCTCGGTCATCGCCGGAAATGGTTCGGATGGTGCCATCCTCGAAAACGAAGGTGACCGAATCGAGGCGACCGGTCACACATGAAAGCGTCCAGTCTCCAACAGCGGTCCCACTCCACACCATGCCTTGAACGCCCGGCACCGTGAGACCATTGGCGGCCAGGTTATCTGCGCCAGTGATGACCTTGAACGGCATCGGATCACGGACCTGTCCTTGCACCGGCACCCGACCGACCAGGGCCGTCATGGCTGTTGAACCGATCAGGGTGGCGTTACGGGGAACTGTATAAACGGGATGGACAGTGCTGAGTTCCTGAGTCAGTTTCCCGGTCTTTTCAGTCGCCGATGTCAATGCGCTTCCGGTCGACTGGCCTACCCTCTGCAGCAGACTGTTTCCATTGGCCTCTAACGCAGCATCATCGACGACATCCAGCGGTTCGACCCAGATCAGGCTGTCAGAAGTTACAGCCCCCTCTCCAACGTCATCGAGACCCAAACCCACCGGGATGTCACTGCCACTTTGGTTGGGGTAACGCTGGGAAAGAGACTGAGACAGCGCATCCACGCGCGCTGTCAGTGAAGAAAGCACACCGGCATCGATCCGGTCGCGTGACTCCCGGTCTTTTTCATGGGAGAGCAACTCACGCTTGACCCGGGTTGTGACGTTCTCCTCGATCTGGTGACGATTAGCCAGCAGTTCATGGTTCTCTTTGCGCAGCTGGTCATTGTCCTTGCGTAAAGCCTGTACTTCCGTGGTCATGGACGCGACATTGGCCGTCAGCGTCTTGATGGTATCGGCAGGACTGTCCGCATCCGGTGCGGGTGCCTGGGGTACACTCTCCAGAACGAGTGCATCTTCAGGTTCCTGCGAACAGGATTTCAGGGTGACGAATACCAGCATCAGTACAACGGCGCCGGCAAGCAGGGGTAAGAGTCGGTTGGAGGTTGCGATTGCCATGGTAAACCCTAGTGCGAAACGCCGAATGGCCGGGCGGAGATCAGATAAACAGCCGTGGTATCCGCCTCATCGCCTTTGGGAAATAGACGGTGGTGCTGAAAGGTTGCCGTCAGCCAGGTACCCCGAATGTTGCGTGGGTCCAGTGTTAGCGCCTGTTCGGTAAGGTTGGCGAGCTTGACCGCTGTGACATAGAGACCATTGGCACGCCATGCCACCAGCGGGACTCCTTCAACGGTACCACCATGGTATAGCTCGACGGGATCGCGGCTGACCGGCACACGGACGATACTGGGTTGATCTTTGACCAGGCGAGCCGGGGCATAAAGCTGCTCGGCGGCGAAGCGGGTCAGCTGAATAAAATCAGGCCTCTCCTGTTCCGGCTCAAGCCCGACAGTCGCCTGACCTTTCTCATTGCCCTGTTCACCTGTCACATAGATTTGAATCGGATGATCCGACCCACCCTCTTCAGTGGCTGTGACATCGAACAGATAGATACGTCCACTATCGAGTTCACGCACCATGAGCCGGTTGGACCCAAAGGACGTATGCGCCAACAAGTAGACCATCCCATTGACACTCTGCGTGCGCAGCACACCCTGAACGGAGGCCGGCACACCCACCTTTACTGCGGCGGGAAATTCAATCCGCTGTTCCTGACCAACCGCGAGTTCCAGCCGGATCGGTGCTTTCTTCCACTCGATCCGCTCAAGCGTTTCCGTCTCGGCATGCACGAGCGACTGCATCAAGAACAGCGTCACGCCCAGCCAGGTAGCCATTACGGAATGGTTCGATGGTTTTTTTCGCATGGGTTGCTCCTGCTATTGTTCTTGCCCGGCATCTACACCGAGTTCTGATTCTTCCAACCGACGCGGCCCGTCACTCGCAAAGCCGTCCAACGCCAGCCCCCAGGGATTGGCTTCCGGATCGACCGCGAGACTGACCACCCGCAAGGGATAGCGAATGGCGGTTTTCTTCACCGTCATGCCTTTCACCGACTCGAACAGATCGAGATCCAGCCAGACCACCCAAACGCCTGGCGCGAGCACATCAACGCGACGTTCCTCGTAACCATGTCCGGCAATCTCATGCACACCACGCACCCGGTAGGCCAGCTCACCCTTACGGCCTTTCTGTTCCAGATCGGCCATGAGCTCCGTCCGGTATCGCGGCGTCACA
>Ga0114931_10001184_pt1 | contig 33221 bp, 27 predicted proteins | sample 2SBtaG_FD_89579 | JGI IMG/M metagenome (GOLD analysis project Ga0114931, IMG submission 89579) | Deep subsurface microbial communities from Kolumbo volcano to uncover new lineages of life (NeLLi) - 2SBTROV14_V59a metaG | ecosystem: Environmental > Aquatic > Marine > Volcanic | place: Kolumbo...
CAAAGCCCTCTCCAGCGAGTTGAGCCAAGGCGGCTGGCAACGCCTGATTCTTGCCCAGGCCATGGTTGTGAACATGCAACACCGTATCTTCGGGAAGAAAGTCGATCTTTGCCAATGCTTCTCGCAACCGCTTGACAAGTTTAGCGGGATCACGAGGAGCGGCCGTGTCGTATTCGAGTTCTTCGACAACAAGGCGAACCGGATCGAGACCCTCAAACCCCGCCATCAGTTCCCGCGGGGCTCCTTCTTCTCGACCACCGTAAAGAAGTGCGATTCGCAAGGGTGTTGCATCGTCGCGCGTGGCATCGAGAGCCCGTAGATGATTTGTCACCACCTGCGTGACACCGCCGCGGTTGAAATGGTAATGCACGATCGCCACATTCATGGTCGCAATAATCCCTGACGAGCGTTGGCATGGGTTCGTCGGATTGGTTTCAACTCTGGCGTAGGTCCTGTATCAAAGCGATTTGTGCTCAAGGGGGCAAGTCGAGCATGGTGTTGATGGTGTATATTGGGTGCCCGTTTCGGTTCCTTGGCTCCCTCTCGCGGCGGTGAAATATGATCGTCGGCTCACATCCAGAATCGGCCCAACACGTGGACGTGGCTGTCGTTGGGGCGGGCCCCGCCGGGGCAACCGCGGCTCTCTTTCTGGCCACCGCCGGGGCGAGCGTCGCCTTGATCGATAAGGCCGCACCGCCCCGCTATAAGACTTGCGGCGGCGGGCTCGTTCGTCGGGCTGCCGCCTGGCTTCCCGAGGGATACCCGTTGAAGGTTGAACGCTCGCTGCAGGCGGCCTCGATGAACTTTCTGGATGCCGACTTGTCGTACACCGTTCGGCGAGAAGAACCGCTGGTATGGATGGTGATGCGAGACCAATTCGACGGCCAACTTGCGAGGGCGGCGGTCGATGCGGGGGCACGGCTGCTCGCTCCCCGGGAAGTAAAGGCGGTCTCGCAAGGTGCCGGTGGCGTGGAGATTGAAACCGACAAGGGCCCCTTGCATGCGGGGTTCGTGATCGCCGCCGATGGGGCTGGAAGCCGCGTGGCGAAGACCGCCGGATGGACTACCCGACCGAAATTGGCCCCCGCGGTCGAATGCGAAGTGCGTGTGTCCGATGAGGTGTTTCAGCGATTCGACGGTTGCGCGCGTTTCGACTTCGATGTAGGCGTGACCGGCTACGGTTGGGTCTTCCCGAAGCGCGATCATCTTTCCGCGGGGATCGTCGCCATGGGGCCACCCGCCGGTAATCTTAAACATGCCGTGACGGAATACTTTCAGCGGATCGGACTTGGGCCGATCGAACACATCTCCCGGCATGGCTACTATTGCCCGTTGCGACCACGATCCGAGGGGCTAGTCAAAGGACGTGTGTTGTTGGTAGGCGACGCCGCGGGGTTGGCCGACCCAATTACCGGCGAAGGGATTTCCCCGGCGATTCTCAGCGGTCGCTTAGCCGCCGAAGCCATTTTGACGTCCGCCGGCAATGCTCCAACCGCCGAGCGCCAATATCTTCGCACACTCGGACAACGGCTCTTAAGCGACCTGAAACTCGCGCGACTCCTGGCGCGTTGGCTATACTCCGCGCCGCGGATGCGAAATTGGGTGTTCCAGCGGCGGGGGCAACTTCTGTGCGAAGGCGTCACCGAAGTGATTGCAGGTACAGCAACCTATCGAGAACTCGTCCTGCGACCGGGCAACTACTTCAAGCTCCTGACCAAAGGCTCGCGCCGCACCTTCGACAAGCCGACGGTTTCTTCCTAATTGTCCGCTTGCTCTCTAGCTTCCGTACGGGGTTCACGGATCGTCTTCGGATCGAACAACAGCGGAAAAAAATCTCCTTCGACCTTTTGACCGGATGGAATCGGCGGTACGCCTTGCAGTAGGGGCTCCGGTGACTCGCTCCGTACGCCGTCACGCATGGCGTTGATCACCGTCGCTCGGCGTGGACAATCGGTGCGATTCTCGAACGATCCGTGAACCATCAACGGGTGGTGAAACGAACACTGTCCCCGCTGAAGCTCCACGACGACAGGTTTCTCGAACGCGGCACGCTGTTCGGTGTTTAACACGGTATGGATCTCTCGCATGTCGCCAGCCAGTCCGGTGATGGGAAGCAGCTCCCAACGCTGGCTGCCGGGAATGTAATGCACCGCGCCGTTGCCTTTGGTCGAAGGGTCCAGCCCGATCCAGCATGTCAGATGGCCCACGGGTTGGGTCCGCGTCCAATAGGAATAGTCTTGATGCCAGGCAACCACCCCACCGTGATGGGCCGGTTTGCAAAACAACTGGTCGTGCCAGAACCGCACGGCGCCGCCCAACAACTGCGAAGCGGGTGCAAGAAAGGCCGGATTCCACAGGAGATCGTGAAACGCCAACGAGACACGCCAGGCACACAAGGCATGGAACAGCACGGTCTCTGGCGACGTCGACTCGTTTGAATGAAACTCGTGGAAAAGGCCGTGTCGAGGATGTCCCACATCAAACATCCCTTCGAGTTCATCGCACAACACATCGCATTGCTCTTCCGTTAAAACACGAACGCCGGCAAGATAGCCATGTTCCGCGTAGAATGCGACCTGATCGTCACGGAGCCAGTACGGTTCCCACTCCTCAGGCGAAGTTGGCCAGCGAAACAGATCGCCTAACAGGTGATGATGTCGCTTGAAGTCTTCCATCGTGGGATTCGATTCATCCGCATGTGAAGCGAGAGGTTGTACGGCGAAAGTAGAATTTATCGGGGCCGCGCGTGGCGGTCAAAGCGGTGTCCTCCCGCAGGCGAACCCATTTTGCTCAAACACGACGAAACGCCATTCATGACACCCGCTTCACACGGCCAAGAGTTGTACTGCGGTGCCTGCGATTGGAGTGAGGTGGTCGCGCTTACGCGCGGGAATGCGTGGTTGCGTCGGGCGAAGCTGTCCGGCGCGAAGAGCGACCCGACTCCGGAGGAAATACGCGAACTACTGCCAGTGGCCGCGCAACGGTTGGAGTGCCCCGAGTGTGGGAGTCAGCCGCTGAGCCTTCGCGCGGCGAAGGAAGACCCGGCGGATTGGCCCCAGGCAGCAACGTGCGCTGTCTGTGGGGGACTCATTTCGCCAGAGCGGTTGGAGATAATGCCCGAGGTGAAAACGTGTGTCGCATGCCAGCAGCGCGACGAACGGGGGGAGACCACCGGGGAGATCGACTATTGCCCACGCTGTGGATCGCCGATGCAACTCAAGGCCCGGCACGGGACCGGAATCGCGCGATACGTGTTGCGTTGCGCCCAATGCGGATTCCGTTCCACGTGACGCGGATCGTATTGCCTGGTTCATTTGCCGATGCGAATCCAGGGGCGAAGTTCATGGCTCCTTTCTCACCCAAAGCTACCCATCACCGCCAGCGGCGGTATACTGCGATAGGTGTTGTTTGACCCATTTCTCTCGATTGCTCTTTTCCTGGGAGTCACGGTACATGCTTGGAAAACTGCTGACGAAATTCGTGCTGTTGGGCTTCGTGGTTGTCGGAATGGCTGGTTGCGGCTGTTCGACGTGAGGCCCCGTTCCTTCGGGCCCCGTATCGGGCTCACAAGACCTCTCCGTGGATTCCCCCAAGACAGGCGACGTGGGCGTGGAAACCTACGATTTTTCACGCTAGTCGGTACGAGGGGCCCCGTTGTTCCGTGTGACTTCTTTGGCACGACGCCTGTTGATGGCGTTCTTTGTTTCTTGAACGCCAAACGTGTGTCGAAGCGGACATGCCGGAAAGCTGGTTCGCCCCGGCGCGTCGCTAGTTTGATCTTGTTTCGTGTTCTTCTTGCGGAATCATCCGCACGACCGTCAGATACGGAAACGGTCCCGACGGTGAGCGGTTGTTCCCGTGACCTTATGATGCGTCGCGTTGCCGCCATTTGGCGATATCTCGACACGCATGCGAGCACATAAGCTAGCCTTTGCTGATAGACATCAAATCGTCTTACAATGGAGTAGAGGGGCCATGGACATTCTGTTTGCATACTCCGAGATCATCTTGCAGCGAATTTACCTTGCGGCACTCGGTTTCATCGCCTTGGTTTCCTTTATCGCCATGGTTAGTCCCGCGTGGTTTCGACGCATCGAGAGTTGTCTCAACCGAACCGTCGACACTTCCAAGATCCAAGAGATCATGGACCACCCGATCGACACGGATCGTTACCTTCGGCGGCACACGCGGTTGATCGGAGTGTCTGCCTTGTCCGTCGCGGTGTTGTTGGCATCGTTCCTTGTGTAGCACAGTGCTCAAGCTTCGCGACAACTCCATGGGGCCATGGATTGCTCATCTCTAGCCTGAAGCTGTCGCGGCAAGGCCACCAATTCGCGTGAACCGCTTCGCGGTTACCGCACCGCTTCTTGCAGCATCTTGGTGTTGGGAATGCTGTGTCGGTGCAAGAGCCCGTCCTCTTCGGTTTCAATGATCGTGGCCACCGGGCCAACTTCGCGGACCGTTCCGTGTAGATCTGCCACGTGAACCTGATCGCCCGCGAAGAGCCGCTGCCGGGTGTAATAGCCGGCCAAGATTCCCGCCATGACATCACGCCCCCCCAATCCAAAGGCCAGGCAGAATCCGATGGCCAACGCGGCGAAGGTGATCAGGATAATCTCTCGGAGCAGTGAGAACTCGATTCCCAACTGATCGAAAGCGGCCATGAACGTCATCAGGGCCAACACATAGTAACACCCGTTGGCCAGATGCTCGGCGTATGACAACCCCACGCGGTCGGCGCTGGTGGCCACCACGCCTCGCAGAAATGAAGCCACCAGCAGGCCAACCACGACGACGACCGTGGCGACCAGCAGTTTGGGAATGTAGGCCACGATCTGAGACATCGCATCGGAGAGTGCTTCCATCCCCAGGATGTTGAACCCAGTTGTTAAGAAAACGCACATCGCGAGCCAAAACACGATCTGCCCCACAATGTCGGCCGCGTCTCGGGTAATCCCAACCTGTTTCATCGAGTCGGCAAGTCCACTGCGTTGGGTGGCCGCGGGAAGCCCGATCGCATCACACAAAGCGGCTGTCGCGCGGGCCAAAATCTTGGCGACCACAAAACCGATGACGAGCACGACCAACATCGCGATTGTGTTGGGGATGATCGCCCCCAGTTCACCGATCGCCTGTGAAAAGCTGTTGATAAACGCTTGCTTCCAATCGGCGACGGAATCCATCTTGACCAACGGAAGGGTCGCCGACGAAGATGCGGTTTCCGCGATTAGCGTGAACATTGTAGGTTCTCCTCTTGTGCGATAAAAATCCGACCGTCGAGCGTGAGCCGTGGAGTTGTCCTATTCACGCTAGCCGAAAGTGGTTGATTATTGCTTCCACTCCCGAAAGTAGACTCGCTTCGTTCGCTTGATATTCCATGGTCGGGTCGATCATCGACGCCGCCTGCGATGTTCGTTTTGCAGGCGTCCACTTAGTGTGAAACCAAACAAATCGACCACTGACTGAGCAAAGATTCCCATGGCCCAGGGAGTAGCCCGCAACCCGAGATCGACCAGATCGTGTATTAGCAAATTGCGACTAACTCGACCGTGCAATTGTTCGTCAAATTCCTCTGGAATGGGAGGAACTTCATGGCCAGCAAGTTGTTCCAACAAGTTGTCAGACATTTCGCGGATACCCTTTGGTGTTTCTTCGCCGCCTTCAGTTTTCATGTGGACGGCCCGGGAATTCAACCATCTTCGCCGAATCGTTGGCGCAGTTTTTCTTTCGCGCGGCTGACGCGCATCTTGCAACCGCTTATGGAGAGATCGAAGATCTCGGCCAGTTCTTCAAACGTGTAGCCTTCGGTATATTTCAAGATCAACATCGCACGGTCCTCGTCCGTGAGGATATCGAGCATTTCCATCACATCGCATCGGACCACCGACCGCGGTGGCGTCGATCCGCCTTGACGCGTCGCTTCGGCCGCCGCGGCCTGTTCGTATCGTTGTCTGCGTCCACGACCACGACGAAGAGAAAGACACGTTCGGACCGCCATTGCATGCAACCAGGTTGTAAATCTGGATCGCCCGGCAAACTTCGCACGATTGACGAAGAGCCTCACGAACACTTCCTGTGCGGCGTCGAAAGCATCGTGCTCGTTGTTCAGCAACCGATAACAGATTCTCCACACGCGCTGCTGATGGCGCGACACCAACTCTCTGAACGCCGGACCATCGGAGCCCTCTCGAGCCGCCTCGGCAATCAATCGTTCATCGGTCGATTCTGCTTTGTTCTCGACGGCCATCGCCTTGATACCCCAGCCTTCGCCGTCATCGCTGAACTCCGTTGACTTTGTAGCCACCCAGACCCAACCGGTCACAAGAAACCGGGGGCCGGCGACCGATCAATGTCAGCGTAACATGCGTAACCTGCTGATAAATAATAGGTTACGATTTAAACATCTAATTGGAAACCGGTTAAAAAACAGTCTCGCAGTGGGTTCCACGTGCAGCCAGTGACCTATCCTTTCCATAGGCTCCCACGCGGAATCAAAGCGGTTCTTCGCCGCATATGCAATGCGGAGGAGGGGTCGCGTGAATCCACGGTCAACATCACGGTAACAAGAAAAAGCGAGCGGTACGGCGATGAACCAAACGATTCCGAATAAACTTCAGCTTGTGGTGATCGATGACGACCCGGCGATTGTACGGATTGTGACTCGAGTCATTCAACAAGCGCTAGGCGACATCATCGATGTGGTTGATTTTACCGATCCAAATGAAGCACGGCAGTGGATCGATCAACATTGTTGCGACGTCTTGATCACGGATTTGCAAATGCCCGAAGTCGATGGCCTGGAGCTGTTGCAATTCACCAAGGCACGTAATCCTTGGACCCAGGTTATCTTCCTCACGGGACATTCATCGCTACAGGCCATATCCGAGGCGATTGAAAATGGGGCCAGCGATTATCTCGTGAAACCGCTCGATCAGTTCGAGATGGTTGACGTGCTTCGACAGGCACACTTGCGGTTTGTTCGCTGGCGCAAGGCACTGGGCCAAACGATCCACAAACCCGCTACGGTTTAACCGCACAAAGGCTCCGCTGGCCGCTTTGTTCGCCAAGTGATGATGTTGCTGAATTCTGATCCTGTCTGGACGATTCCGTCAAGCTGCTATCGCGTCGACAGAAGATGGCCTCGCCCTCGGGGGGCGAATTTCACAGGCGTGTCGAACCGCACGCATTGTTGTGAACTGGAACTACCTGGCCGCTGACAGCGCGGCTTCGGCCAAATCGATCTCTAGGGCGGGTGCCTCATCAAGAACCCGATCAATGCCCCTTGGCGTTGCTTCATCCATCGATTGGAGCCAGTTCATGTAGCGAATCAACAGCTCCCATGGTGAACCACCGTGTGAGGTGCCAACCACTTCAAGCAGGCTCTCGGCCAGATGCGTGGCTCGGACAATGGGCTCAATCGGAACGACCATCGCGGCAGCTTTGATTGTATGTAGTCGACGTGCCAACTCCTGAATGGACGCCTCTTCCGGGGCTTCGTCCCCGGAGGTCTCAAGAAGCTGTTGTAGTATCGGCAGATGGTCGTGAAGTTCGTTGCGGAACGAATCCCAAAGCTCTGGATCTAATATCGACGCCGTGGGTTGAGTGCCAGCCTTTGAGGCTTTGGTGGTCTTCGGAGACGTTGTCGCGGCCTTTGAAGAAACGACGTTCGGAGATTCCAAAGCAACTTCCGTTTTCACTGTTTTGGATTCCGCCACGTCCGATTCCGCGTCGGTCTTTTTCGTCGCAATCGATTGAAGATCGGGCCGGGTCGACGAAATCAACTCGTCCGCGAGATCGACGATGCGGTGCAGTTCTGGTTTCGCAATTTGTGCGTCGGCACCAACTGCCTGTCCCTTCTTGTCGTTGTCGGGTGTTACGATCGATGAATACAGCAGAACGGGTAAGCAACCAAGGACCGGGTGTTGCTTAAGCTTCTTGGTGAGATGAAATCCATCGACCTGTGGCATTTCAATGTCGCTGATTATGAGGTCGGCGATGTCGTGGGCCCGATCGGTCCCCCGGGCTTGCGATTCGAGCCACTGCCAAGCGTCGCCGCCGTTCTCGAAGAAGCGTAGTTGCGTGTAGCCGCTGGCCTCCAGAGTCTTGGAAACACCTTTGCGCACGGTCGGTGAATCGTCTGCCAACACGATTTTTAGTTCGTGCCGTGGAATGTTGTTTGGATTCTCGATCTCCCTGGCGTCCAAAAGTGCCCCGGTCACTTGATCGATGATCATCTCGAAGTCGAGCAAGACAATCAGGCGATCATCGACGCGCGCTACCGCCGTGACGGGGATGTTGTTGAGCGACATCAACGACGGAACGGCCAGGATTTGTTTCCAACTCAAGCGATGAATCCGTTCGACCCCATCGACCAAGAACGCCGTCTGCTGGCGATTGAAGTCGGTGAGGATCATGGTCGATTCGCCGTTTGTCTCGATTTCTCCAAGCTGTAAGTGTTCATATAAAGAGACGCAAGGGACCACGAGATCGCGGAGCTTGAAAACGCCTCGGACCGAGTGATGCGCGCGGGGAAGATTAGTGATCGGTTGAAGCTGCAACACCTCGCGTACTTTGGCCACGTTGATGCCAAATGTGTAGTCGGCAACCGTGAAAACAAGCACCTCCAGTTCGTTGGTGCCACTTTCCAACAAGATCTCTTTGTCTAACAAAATATTGCCGACGTTGGACATGGTCCGCTGCTCCACACAATAGGCTGACGGATGTGATTGGAACCGCGCCTCCGGCGCGTCCTTGGCTGTCTATCGGACGTTGAAAGAGCCGGAGGTGACAAACTCGCCTTCACCTTGCCTAGGACGCGCTGACAGATCTTTCGGCCCATCGATCAATTTGTGCACACCCCGCGCATCCCGTACGCGAATGGCCTGTTGCCGGCGGGACGGGGTCGTAGTTCTTCCGAGAGTAATGAACACCCCAATTTTGAAGGCAGATCCGCCACAAGTGCCCCCCAATTAGTGGGGGCATCGGATTGATGAAGAATTGCTCCGACAGCGAGACCAAGGATATTCCGTCGATGCCCCACGTCGGGATGATTCGGCAAAACAAACCACCCACGGCCAAATCGAGCTCTCTCAATAGAACCGACGAGCCCCGACCCAACTCAGAGTTCATGTTCTCCTATTCGGAGCATGCCTCTCGAAAAATCGCACGCTTAGTGGACTCATCGGCGGGGGGCGGCTACGATAATCGGCGTGGGGGCGAATTCATGATGTGGGTTGATCGCAACGGAATCGGCGTCGCACAACCTGCTCTAGGCCCAGATTTCACCGCTCGCTCACAAATCACGGAGATCGCTTTCATGTCGCGCAAAATTACATGCACGGCCGGTGCATGGTTGTACTTGGCCACGTTAGCTCAACCCGCTTGGGCACACCCGGGCCATGGTGGGCACCATCTTATCGATGGCCTTTTCCATCCGCTGGGTTGGGACCACCTATTGGCGATGGTCGCCGTGGGGCTTCTTGCCGTGCAGCTTGGTCGCGGCGCCGCGATTGCCTTGCCGTCGGTATTCGTCGCCGCAATGGTCTTGGGTGGAATGCTGAGCCAAGTCGGGATGACGTTGCCTCTGGTCGAGCCGGCGGTTGCCGTCTCCGTGTTGGTGCTTGGCCTGTTAATCGCCACGTCGTTCCGTCTGTCGACGTCCGCGGCCGCCGTCGTGGTCGGGGCCTTCGCCTTGTTTCACGGCTACGCCCACGTGGTTGAAGGTGGTTGGGGCAGCTACGCGGTTGGTTTCGTCGTGGCCACGGCCATGTTGCACGCCACCGGTATTGCCTTGGGACTGGCCATCATGCGATTGTCACACGGCACAGCGCTACGTTGGATTGGCGGGGCGATAAGCGTTGCCAGCATTCCGTTGCTCGCAGCCGTGCTGACTTCCATGTAAGTCGAGCGAACCGCGGGTGCGTGTACTGCTTTGGATCATTTTATCAGCGAATCAAACTCCCCCGCCGGAACAACGTTCTGGTGCGGGGAGTTTTCTTGCGCCAACGTGAACCACAAAAAACAATGACGCTCGCCGCGGTCAAGCTTCAGACTCGACAATCCCTGCCAAGAATGAGGGGCCGCCAAGTTCAGCGTCGACCGATGCGACAAACCAGACTCCTGACAAGCAAGCATGCCATCCCAAACAACGCCAGCAGAAAGGTTCCCGGTTCGGGAACGGCGGTGACCGATTCTCCCGACTGGCCAAATTGGAATACTTCCTGCTCGAAGAACGACTCGTTACTGCAAGGAATTAAGGACTGCCCAAGCATCGAGCCATTGTGCGAAAAATTGGGCAACACACCCGTAAGCGCCGTGCTATCGGAAAAAACCGTCTTGATCTCGGCGTTGCTGGTTTCTTCTGGAGCTTGCGGGCTATCCATCTGAAACAACACTTTGCGGAAATCGGGAACCCGCATCGCTTCCGGTGAATCTGCCGCCAGCGTAAGGCGGCCAATAACCGATTGACCAGGGGTCAAGCCCGTGAAGTTGAGCGACAACAGATCGGAGGTCGGTGTTCCAATGGGGAGTGTCGATTGTGTCAACGAACTACCGGCATTGGAAGAAGGCTCGTCAAGAATTTCGATGTTTTCAAAGTTGAAATCCACCTGTCCAACGCCGAATTGCCAGTTCACCAGCGAGGCTTCCTCGGAGGTGTTTTGGATCTCAAAATACGGCCGCATTCGTTCGACTATGCGGTCATACTTTGTTTTTTTCGAGACCAACATGCGCACGTTCGGGTTGTTGGGCGCGAGCAATAAACGTTTGTCGCTCGCCATCCGCAGTTGATAGCCGACAATGGGCGAGGCGACCACGCGCGATGCCATCCACGTTAAGAGGATCGCGAATAGTGCGAGTTTGTTCACATGTTTGGTCATAAGAATCTGGGTATATCGGTACATCGCAAACACATCTCCGAACGCGAATGATCAAGCTCCAGTCCGCCGTTTCCGTGGGCGCATGCGATTGCACGGCAATCGCTGCGATTGGCACAGGGCAACGGGGGATTGCAGCCCAAGCGTCGGGTGCAAAAGACGAGGGAGAAGTCGGTCCAGCCACGAATGCCAAGAATCAGGCGATGGTGCCCAAGAGCGGTGGCGCATTGCGGGGGGTAAACGGATCAACCATCGCGCCATGGCGAAGGGGAAGAGCAGCCCTGGAGTTGGCTACTTCGATGGCAAGACGAGAAGAACCGAATGCCGCACCGATGCTATTTTCGCAACGGAGACTCTCACTCGGTTTTCATTGGCATCGATTAAGAATAAGAGATGTCAGAGTTTCGATACGGTCCACACGGACATCGTGAAAGGCCATCTATCGATGATCATGGATGGGATCCACAAACCTGTCAAGTGAAAATTCCTTTTCTTGTCGCCGATCGTGAAAGTTCTCCTGTCACATCCCCTCGAATCAATCGTCACACGCCCAGACTGATAGGTGTTAAGTTGCTTACTAAAAATATGTTATGTCGTTCTTGACGCATGGTGCTTGCCTTCGAAGTCGTGGCCAGCCGTCCACGGGCTCACTCCAGAGTTCCCCGTGGGCCGTTCGCGGCGGCGAGTGACACGGCTTGTGAGATTTCGTCGAGCGTAAATGGCTTGCTGACCAGACAGACGACCTCTCCTTCGACAACCTCGTGCTCGACTGCCTCGATCGGGAAACCAGTCATCAAAATGGTCCGCAGACCGGGGTTCACGCCATGGATCTCAGCGGCAAGCTGAAGCCCGCCCCGACTGTCGCGAATGATCCAGTCGATCACGAGTACATTCGGCACGAAGCGTTTTCCGATCTTGATCGCTTCTGCCGCGGTCGTCGCGGATTCCGTCTCGTGACCATCGTCGGAAAGCTGGATCGCGATGGATCGACAATACGCCGGTTCATCGTCGACGATCAGAACCTTCGCCATCGGCGATCCCACCGTGAAAGGCCATTACAACGCTGTCCATAATGAGCAATTCAGCCGATCGAGACAGCGCTATTCGTGTTCGGCCCCCGGCCAGTGAACACCCCCTGTTATGCGAAGAAAACTTCCTCCTCACACAAGCACCGGTGGTGCTGAAAGCCGTGCCTTGATCCTACAATTGCGCGGCATCACACGAAAACCCGCCGCATGGTTCCATTGCCTACGCCAAATGGTGGTTAACCTGCTCCGAGAGGTGCGTGCTTGGAGAACATCATCCGCGAATGAAGTTCTCCGAGAGCCTAACCATCTCACGAAGCACATGATTTGGGCAGCCTGAATATCCGCATGAACCACCGAACGTCAAAATTGTCGCAATCGCATCCTTATTTTGGCCCACATTCCGTCTCGCTTGGGACGATCGCCCTGTTCGATTCAGGGGCAGAGCCGTTGGAACATCGATATTCGCGGCCCACCTTACCAATCTATCGGGGGGTTAGAAATCCCTTGTCTCGTTGACATCAAGCTCTAAGCCATTTATATTAAATGCTTTGCAGAAAATCCCTTCCCTTAAATTGTGCGACCAAAGACCGTGAGTGAGAAAGCCTGGGGTGGCGTCTTCCACGAAGCCACCGACCGCCGAGTCGAACGATTAACCGAGAGTGTGAGCTTCGATCGCCGTCTATACTCCCAAGATATCGAGGGCTCAATCGCACATGCCAAGATGCTCCTAGCGGCTGGTCTGCTATCACCCGACGAGTGCCAACAAATTGAGCAAACCCTGAATCAGATTCGCCAGGAAATTGAGCAGGGCCAATTCGAGTACTCCCACGCCTTGGAAGACATCCACATGCACATCGAGCATGCGTTAGTCGACCGGCTTGGAGACGTGGGACGAAAACTTCACACGGCACGCAGTCGCAACGACCAAGTCTCCACCGACCTCCGGTTGTGGGTTCGCGACTCAATCGACCAACTCGACGAGCAATTGAAAATATTGCAACAGGCGTTCGTGGCCCGGGGAGACACCGACATGGACGTCATTCTACCCGGCTACACACATCTTCGCCGCGCCCAACCGGTGTTGGCCACGCACTATTGGCTAGCCTATTGCGAGAAATTCGATCGCGACCGGGGGCGACTCTCCGATTGTCGGCGTCGCGCGAACGTCTCGCCCCTTGGTGCGGCTGCCTGTGCCGGCACTTCGCTACCGATCGACCGTGACCATACCGCGCAACGTCTTGGTTTCGAGGGTGTGGCCGCCAATAGCCTGGACGTTTCCAGCGATCGCGACTTCGCCATCGAGTTCGTTTTCGATCTGGTCATGATCGCCGAACACCTCAGTGGTTGGGCCGAGGATTGGATTCTTTGGTCCACCGTCGAATTCAACTTCATCAAGTTGCCCGAGGCGTTTTGCACCGGGTCGTCGATCATGCCCCAAAAGATCAACCCCGACGTGTTGGAACTCATCCGCGGCAAGACAGCCCGGGTGGTGGGCGATTTACAGGCACTCTTGATGCTCGTCCGAGGTCTCCCGCTGGCCTACAACCGCGATCTGCAAGAAGACAAGCCACGGGTGTTCGATGCTTTTGACACGGTCTTGGCCTGTGTCGAGATGGCCGCTCCTTTAGTACAAGGCGCGGAACTCCGACGCGCTGCGATCGAATCGCGACTGGAAGAAGGCTTTCTGGATGCCACCACACTGATGGAACACATGATCGCGCAGGGTGTTCCACAACGCTCGGCACACGGTTTGGTCGGAGAACTGGTTCGTCTGGCGTTGGACCGCGGCGTGAGCCTGGCCGACTTGTCACTCGAGGAATATCGCAAGATTGACTCACGGCTCGACCAAAGGGTGTACCAAGTGCTCGGCGCGAAACAGGCGATCGCGGCGTTTTGTAGCTACGGGTCCACATCGCCAAAACAAGTAGCCACTCAGCTCGCGGCATGGAAGACGCGATTGGATATATCGTAGTTTTCACTTCCGCGAATCGATCAGAAGGCTTGACGAATGACGTCACGTTTCTCGCTCAAAGGCACGCGACGTGCCCTCTCGCTGACAATCGCCTGCTGGGCAGTGGTGGCCACTTCGCTCTATGCACAAGACGGACCAGAAGAGCCCGCGGTGACCAGCCCGCTGGTGCGGCGACTGCTCGACGAAACGCAAGACACGCCTGGGGCACAACTACGCGCCGTGTTGTTGATGATCGATGCCGATCATGCCTTCGCCGCGCGTGGGTTATTGGAGAAACTGGTTGCCGCGGGGCTCGACGACGGGCAACTCATGGCCCTCAAACGGCAGTTCGGCACGGCGGCCATCCTGAAGCTGGCGGCAGAGACGGATCTGCAACCCCAGGCACGACAACTCTCGCTCGATGTCTTGGCGGCCGCGCGACGCATGTCGACGGATTCCGCGCGAATCGCAACCTTGATTAAACAGCTTCGCACGGGATCGAGAGGTGCGCGGCGAGCGGCAATTATCGAACTGCGCCGCGCCGGCGCCAGTGCGGTGGGGCCGCTGTTGGCCGTGTTGGCCGATCCCCGAACGGCGGCCGATCATCCAAGGATAATTACCGGGCTCGTGGCGCTCGGCAAAGACGCACTTGGTCCGCTCACCGCGACGCTCGAATCTCCGAACTCAGAACTCCGCATCGCCGCCATCCGTGCCCTGGGGGTGATTGACGAATTCGATACCGTCGCACCGTTGCTATATTCGGTGTACGATGGCAAGCGAAGCAAGAAAGAACGCGCCGCCGCGGCAACCGCGGTTACTCGCATCGCTGGCTCGCTTCTCAATATCGACGAATCGCTTCACTTGTTGAGGCAGCGCATCAATCGACTTCTGCGAAATACTTCGATCGAACCTACCGAGTTCGAACGTTTGGTCGACGTCTGGCGTTGGGATGACACGGCGGCTGCCGCGGTTGTCGAACCGCTCGATCGTCAACTCGCCACGGCAATCGAGCTGTCTCGCATCGCGGGAATCGCCGTGGCTCTCGATCCCGAGGATCCCGTGCTGCGGCGAACGCAGTTGGGCGCCGTGCTCGAGACGACCGCGAGACGCGGTACGATCGACGTCAAAGGGATCGTCGAGCAGTTCGGGATCGACGCACTGGATGATTTGCTGAGACACTCGATCGACGGACCCCAGCTCGCCGGTGTCACACTCGCGGTACAATTGCTGGGCGAGCATGGCGGCGACGAACTGCTTTACCGCGATGCGCCGCGACCGGCACCCCTGGTTCTTGCCACCATGGCCGGTGACCGACGCCTTCGCTTTGCCGCGATCGAGGCCATCATGAAACTCAACCCGCGGCGATTCTATCCTGGCCGTAGTGGCGTAATCGATGCCTTGGCCTATCTGGCCAGTGGCTACGGACCACCACGAGCATTGATCGCGACAACCGATCCCGCCCGCGCGTTCCGCCTCGGTGGCTATCTGTCGCAGTTGGGCTACGTCACCGAAACGTTTGGTCACCCGGGCGACCTTGTGCGTCGCGCGCTGGCCACCGGCGACTGCGAATTGGTGTTGATCGATGTTCGGTTTCTCCGCATGACGGCCGGCGACGCGATCTCACAATTGCGGAGCGATGGTCGCACAAAGAAGTTGCCGGTGGGGGTGGTTGCTTCGGCCGAACTCGAACCCAAAGCGCTTCGACTTGTCCGTCGCTATCCGCTGGTGGGCGTCATGCTCGACGTTGACCATGTCGATACGGTTGCCGAACAAGTCGACCGGATACGCGGTTTGGCTGGCCAACGCGCGACGACCGAAGCATTACGCCGCACTCAGGCGTTCCGAGCCATCACGCACATGCCGCGATTGCGAAACGTTGATCCCCCGATCGATTTGGTTCGAGTGACCGATGTGGTGATGGCTGCCGTGGACGATCCGGAGATGGCTCCCAAGGCGATTTCGATCTTGCGGAGCATCGGTACTCCAACCGCGCAACGAAGGTTGGTCGATGTGGCAAGCCAGATGTCGCGCCCGATTGACATTCGCCATCAAGCGGCCAAAGCCTTTATCAACAACGTGCTCGACCACGGTACCCAATTGACGCGTGATGAAATCTTGCGGCAATACGACCGCTACAACGCCAGTCGGAACCAAGCCAAGGAGACGCAGCGGGTCTTGGGTTTGATTCTAGATGCCATCGAAGCCCGTGGCGAGGATTTACCCGAGCCAACCGATTTCGCTCCCGACAATCCGACAGGAACCTAGTGCGCACTCGAGTTCCAAGGTTGGATAGCGCTGTTTGAATCGAGACCGATCCGCGGCGCGTTGCTTGGGGACGATTCGATTGTTTTGCCAGTACGATGACACGCACGCCCCCATCCTTGAACGTTGATACGGATCACTCCGTGATTCCCGGCATTATCGGTTCGAGTGCCGTGATGCGGGAGGTGTATCGCATTACGCGCCAAGTGGCGCCGTCGAATGCGTCGGTGTTGTTGTTGGGAGAAACCGGCACCGGCAAAGAGCTTATCGCCAGGGCGGTACACGATTTGAGCCGCCGCCGCAACGGTCCCTATGTACGCGTCAACTGCGGCGCGCTTAGCGAAAGCCTGTTGGAGAGCGAGCTGTTTGGCCACGAAGCCGGCGCGTTCACCGGCGCGCTGAAGACGCGCACGGGCCGTTTCGAAGCCGCCCACAGCGGGACCATTTTCCTCGACGAAATCAATAGCACGACTGAACATCTCCAAGTGAAGCTGCTACGCGTGTTGCAAGAGCGGGAGTTTGAACGAGTCGGCGATACAAAGACCATCGCGGTCAGTACCCGCGTCGTGGCGGCCAGCAATCGAGACTTGATGGAGGAGGTCGAGGCCGATCGGTTCCGCGAGGATTTGTACTATCGATTGAACGTCGTGCCAATCGTGTTGCCGCCGCTACGCACGCGACGCGACGACGTTCTAGATCTAGTCACGCATTTTCTGAATGTCTACAACGAAGAGAATGACCGCTACGTATTGCATATTGAAAATCGAGCCATCGAGGCACTGCGAGACTACGATTGGCCGGGCAATGTTCGCGAGCTACAAAACTACATCGCCCGGGCGGTTGTCATGGCCCCGGGCGATGAATTGACCTGTGATTTGCTACCCGAGGCGATCGTCGGCGGGGCGGCTCCACGTCGCCCACGACAGGGGGCTGCCGATGTCGAGACCTTAGCCTACGAACTCGTGGCGCAAGGGCGTGCCACGGCAGGGCCTCAAGAAGACAACCTGTACACCAAGATCGTCAACCGAGTGGAGCGGGAGTTAATCGCACAGGTGATGGCCGATTGCGACAATGTGCGAATCAAAGCGGCGGCAAAACTGGGTATCAATCGAAACACGCTGCACAAGAAGCTGAAGGAATTCAACTTCGAAGAACCGCTTGACCCCGGAGCGTGAATGTCCATGGGACAATTGATCGAACACATCGAGATCGTCTGTTTCGCGGCCAGCTACGCGGTGGCCCTGTTGCTGGAAATGGCCCGGCTCTGGTTTCGCGGCCGGCGGCGAAATCGCGTCGGGTTGGGATTCGTCGTCGCGGGATTGATCGCCCAAACGCTCTACATGATCAGCCGCACGGTTCACGGCGGGGCCACCCCGCTTTCCAGCAGCTTCGATTGGTATCTTGTCGCGGCCTGGGTGCTAGTGGCCTTCTATCTGTATATCATCTGGCAGCATCCCACGTTTTCCATCGACATATTCGTGTTGCCGCTGGTGCTGGTGCTGATCGCGGTCGCCGCGTTCCTTACCGATCGCGAACCGTTTCCCACCGAACGAGCATCGCTGTGGTGGGGGGTTTTTCATGGCGCGTTTCTCCTGGCCGGTACGGTCGCCGTGTTCGTTGGAGCCCTTTCCGGCTCAATGTACCTGGTGCAGGCCAACCGGATGAAACACAAGAAACCCCCCTTACGCGGATTACAACTTCCTAGTCTCGAATGGCTCCAGCGCATCAATTCCAGGGCGATTATTCTCTCGATGTTCATGCTCACCGTGGGCCTGCTCTCCGGTTCGATCCTGAATCTGGTGAACCATGGCGGCAACATGACAACCGTGCCCTGGTCCGACCCGGTCGTTTGGAGTTCCGCCATCACGCTTTTGTGGCTGGCCATCGCGTTTGTCTTCGCCACGCTTTACAAACCTGCACGACAGGGCCGTAAAGTGGCCTACCTCACAATGACCAGTTGTGCGTTTCTGATCTTCTCACTTGCCGTCGGGCTGTTCTTTACGGAACATCGCAAACCTCCGGCCACGAAATCGTCACACCTGTTCGAGCATATAACCGCCCCGCGACATCGTGCCGAGGTAAGATTTCCCACGCTTGATGCAAGGGTGGCCATGTTGGACATTCGAGAGCGGCACCCTGTCGGCGCTGACAGCCATTTCCGTGGCACACCGCCGGTACCTCCCACGAATCAACGCGCCATAGCCAGCGGGGAGTGGCGATGAAGCTGCAAATGGTCGGTTGCGGCCACCATCACTCCCCCGTGCAACTCCGCGAGCAACTCGCCTTCAACCCGCGGCAAGCCGAAGAGGCGCTCGAAATGCTGCGGAGTGAGTTCCCTGAGTCAGAAGCGGTTTTGCTGTCGACCTGTAACCGGGTTGAACTGTACACCGCTTCGGAAGATGACGCCGCGCGCCCCACGCACCGGGATGTGGCTGAGTTTATTGCCAGCTACCATGGTCTGAAAGTCGGTGACTTTTTTGACGACCTGTTGGAGAGGACGGGCGAAGACACCGTGCGCCATTTGTTCACCGTTGCCTCGAGCCTTGACAGTATGGTTGTCGGCGAACCTCAAATTCTGGCACAAGTAAAGCAGGCCTATCAACTGGCCTCACAACTGCGCACCACCGGCCCGCTCACACATAATGTCTTCCAGTCGGCGCTCAAGGTTGCCCGACGCGTGGCCAGCGAAACCTCGATCAACGAACGACGGGTCAGCATTCCCAGCGTGGCGGTGGCCGACTTCGCTCGTAACATCTTCGACACCTTCGACGACAAGCGGGTATTGGTCATTGGAGCTGGAGAGATGGGCGAAGAGACCCTTCGCTATCTCCGCGAAGAGGGAGTCCGCGACATTGTGGTGCTGAATCGCAGTCCTGCCCGTGCCGCGGAGCTGGCCGAAAAATTCGGCGGATGCGCGGCCCCCTGGGAGACGTTACTCGATGAACTCGTGGCAGCCGACGTTGTTGTGAGCACCACGGGAGCCCCTGAACCGATTGTTTGTTTGGAGGCGTTTCACAAGATCGCGCCGCGCCGCTATCAGAGGCCGCTGTTCATTCTCGACCTGGCCATCCCGCGCGACTTCGCACCGGAAATCGAAAACCAATTGAACGTCTATCTCTATTCGATCGACGATCTAAGTGAGGCGTGTCGGCTGAACCAAAACGAGCGCGATCGTGAACTGCCGGCGGCCATCCGCATCATTGAGGAAGAGACCGATCGCTTCATGGCCGATCTGCGACACCGCTCGACCGGCCCGATTATCGAACGCCTCAAACAGGGATGGGAAGGCCCGAAAGAAGCCGAACTGCGGCGGCTACTCAACAAACTTCCCGACCTGGACGAGAAATCGAAAAATGAAATCCGGAACGCGTTCGATCGCCTGGTCAAGAAGCTCCTGCACCCACCCATGACTTCACTCCGCGACGAAGCCAAGCATGGCTCCCCACATGGCCTTCTCGACGCCCTCACGCGATTGTTTCACCTGAAGGATTGACCCTCCCCCACAGATGATTCATGCGGGCTAACTGACTGTAGTCAATCTTTCTTTTTTTCTTCCTCTTCCTCCTCCTCTTCCTCGTCGTCATCCCAATCCTCCTCTTCCTCGTCTTCTTCCTCCTCCTCCTCTTCGTCGTCGTCTACTTCTTCCCACTCATCGTCTTCATCGTCATCCCATTCTTCTTCCTCTTCTTCTTCGTCGTCGTCTTCGTCGAATTCTTCATCGTAATCATCGTAGTCTTCTTCCTCTTCTTCCTCTTCCTCTTCGTCGATGTCATCTTCGACACTCTCAGGCTTGGGTGCGACATCGGCGACCACATCGAAGTTGATGGAAGTCGCGTCGGTATTTTGTTCGACTCCGATCCCGAGGGGATGATCGAGTGCAACGGTCACGGCTTGCTCCTCCTCATGGCCTTCTGCATCATGAATTTCTTGGTTCGCATCTGTATCGGTATGTTGTGTCACTGATGGTGAGTTCTCTTTTGCCGGATGGCGTAACATTTCAGCTCGCGGTAGTTCGTCGAGGTTGCGAAGACCGAACACTTGAAGAAATCGTTTGGTGGTTCCATACAAGAACGGGCGGCCCAACTCTTCGGATCGTCCGGCGATGCGAACCAATTCTCGCTCCATCAACTGCCTCAACATTTCACCACATTGCACCCCGCGAATCGACTCAATTTCGACTCGCAGCACGGGTTGTCGGTAAGCCACGACCGCCAACGTCTCCATCGCCGGCGATGATAATCTCGTTTCCACGGGCGTTTGATGCAATTTCCGTAGCCACGTCCCGTACTTTGGACGCGAGAGAAGCTGAAAACCACCCGCCACTTCTTCGGCCCGAAATGCAGTCTGACGGTGATCGTAAATGCGATTCAACCGGCCGACCAATGTACGCGCTTCCGTTCCGTCCGCCAAGTTGGCAAGTCGAGCCAGCCGCCGCGTGTTGAGTGGCTCTCGGGCCAAAAACAGGACGGCTTCGACTTGGGCCATCCGCGTTTCGCGAACGCCCGCGGCGTCGTTTCCGGCACCCTTATCTCGAACCCCCAGTTTTGGCTGGTAGTCCAACAAGCCTACAAAACCCTGATACCGCGGCGAGCGATTCTCCACCAGTGGGCACCGATAGCGGAGTGCCACGCTCCCCAATTTCGCCGGAGGTGCTTTCTGGAAACCGCACATATCGCGAATGTTCGCCCCCTCCGATGACCGGCCAGAACTTCGAGTCGCCGTAGTTCACGGGACAATGGCAGCCGTTGTTGAACCGATCGACGCAGAACGAACGTGGTCGGGCTAACTTGGCAAGCTCCCCCCGCACCGATCGCCACGCACCTCTAAAAGGCTATGCGTTCTGGTCGGCACTTTGCAAGACCCAAGCGGGCAGAATGGAGAGGAACCCGTCTAATACCGGCGTTTGGCGTTCCAGCTTTCAACCTCGTCGAGCACACGTCGCATTGCGACCATCGGATCGGAATCGGTGGCTTCGAACTGGCGCGTAAAGTTGGGATTTTCGCCGATGGCCATTTTGCAGTGAAAACGGTACAACTCGCCGCCGCGGCCCCATGTTTCCAGGAGGTAGTAAGTCGCGCCCAACTGTTCCAGCCGCCGGTGCATTGTGTCGAACGTTTTGGCTTCCGGTAAATCGCTCCGCGGGCGAGTATCTTGCCACGGTGGCCGCTGGATGGGCTGGGTGCTACTGGCAACCCTCGGAGCTCTCTCCGACCAAGCCTGAGTTGCGCCATGTGGACCCGGCATCAAGCCTGGGTCGCTCGGCGGTGCTTGATCCTGGAGAGGGGTCGCCACGCGGGGCTCCGTGAAAGACTCCGATGTCGCAATCCGTTGAGCCTGTCCAGCGACGTTTGTCGCCGCCCGGGGTGGTCCGTTCGGAGTCGAGCGATCTTCCTTGGCATCGCTGCCGTGGCGCTTTCTCATATCGTCGACTTCCGTCGAATGGATCCCTCCGCGGTGAAGATATCCGCGAACGAATTTCCGCAGCGGGTGATCGAACATGGCAATCGCCGGGATGCTAAACAGCAGACATAACATCACTGCCGCTCGTAGCATTGTTGAGAAGGACGATTTCTTCTTGGCCGAGTCTTCCATGTGAACAACGGCGGGAAAGTCACCCGACGCGAACACCTCCATGGGGGCGGGTACAATGGATTTAGCCAGTGTGGGACACATGCCAGCGGCGATCATAGTCGGACGTTTTCCGCGACGGCAACGGCAATCGGTCGGCTATATGGGAGAATCGCTCGAACCACCCATTGCATGAGACACCTGCTAGCTGCCATCGCATCCCTCTCTCGTGTAATCACCGATATAATCAAGGGATGTCCTCAGCTTCGATCTACCTGGATGCCAACGCCACCACGACGCAAGCTCCTGAAGTCACGCGAGCGATCGCCGAGTGCTGCCAGATCTTTGGGGCCAACCCGGCGAGCCAACATCGCCCGGGGCGCGAAGCCCGACGCCGTCTCGAAGACGCTCGCGAAGGAATCGCGGAGATTCTCGGTGCCCGGCTCAGTGGGCCTCGACCCGACCAGTTGGTTTTCACCTCCGGCGGAACCGAAGCAAACAATCTGGCCATTTTCGGATTATCTGGCCCACGAGGCAGCCGAGTGGTGATCTCGTCCATTGAACACCCATCTGTCGCCAACGCAGCCCGACAACTCGAACGAGACAATTACCGGGTTGAATCGATCGGCGTGCGAACCTCTGGGGTTGTCGATCCCGACGATCTCGACGTTTTGCTGCAAAAACCGGCACATTTGGTGAGCGTGATGCTAGCAAACCATGAGACCGGGGCCATCCAACCGCTGACGCGGATCGCAACCCACGCTCACCAACACCACGCATTGGTGCATACCGACGCCGTGCAAGCGATTGGAAAAATTGGTGTTGACTTTCAATCGCTGGAAGTCGACACGATGGCGGTCGCCGCACACAAGTTTCATGGTCCCCTTGGAATCGGTGCGTTACTTTTGAGGCATGGCGTGAAATTACAGCCGTTGCTGTTCGGTGGCGCCCAACAATTCGGACTTCGCCCTGGTACAGAAAACGTTGCCCTGTCGGTGGGTATGTTTACGGCATTGTCGCTTTGGCGCGATCAGGCACGGAAGCGGCACGATCATATGCGACAACTGCGAGATCGCTTTGAAGATGCCCTGCTGCGTGAAATCAGCGATCTGGTTGTCCATTGCCGTGGAGTTGTCCGACTGCCACAGACGTCGAACCTGGCATTCTTGGGCCTCGATCGACAGGCACTCTTCATCGCCTTGGACATGGCGGGCATCGCCTGTTCGACGGGGTCAGCTTGCCAGAGTGGATCGTCCGAGCCATCGCCGACGCTCACCGCGATGGGCTGTGAAAAGGGGCAAATCGACAGCTCGCTGCGATTCAGCTTCTCTGCCTCGACCACCGCCGCCGAGGTCGAGGAGTCGGCCCGACGTATCATCCACGTCTGCAAGCACTTGCGAGAACAAGATTGATGGCCGGATTCTGCCAGAGACGGTCGCGGAAGAACGACGAATTCTGTATACTGAGCGTCTATTCCAGACTTCAAAACATGCGTTGGAATAGGGGACCTGGCGAAGGCGTAATGAACCGGCGTTCGTGCCGGTTGTTTTGGCACCCGACGCCTCGGGCCGGGTGCTTGAATTGGAGTTCTTGAATCGACTCGAAAGAGCCTTTCTTACGCCTGTTATCGCGATTTTAATACTTCGTGTGGACGGACCCAATCTACGTGGACGGTGTTTGCTCAATCCCATTTTCCGCACCCGGCTCGCAAGACGATCTGACTCGGTCATCACCGGGACATCGCCGCGGGAAGTCCACGCCCCAAGCTCAACGATCGACTTCACCTGATTTCGTCGCCGGTCCAGAAAACGCGGTCGCGGTCGAAGCCGTCCGCGGCGTGCTCTACGCAACAGCGGGCCATTACAACCCACTGGTCTTGTACGGCGCTTCAGGTGTCGGCAAAACGCACTTGGCAAAAGGATTAGCCGAACTGTGGCGAAGACGACCATCGGGGGCCGACCCCAGAAACTCCGTTCTAGTCTGGAACGTCGCCGATTTTACCCGCTCTTATGCCGAAGCCATCGAAACACAAGCAATCGACGAGTGGGATGATCGCTTACAACAGGCAAGTCTGCTAGTTCTCGACGATCTCGATCAAGTACGTGTCAAAGACGCCGCCCAAGAGGAACTAGTCAAGGTCATCGATCAATTCACCGCGGACCACCGACCGGTGATCGTCACGGTGAAATCACCACCCGAACGGTCAAAGAATTTTTGCTCTCGGCTCCGCGGCCGGTTGTCCGCGGGTCTTGGCGTCCAAATTGCCCCTCCCGGAGCGGCCGCCCGGGAATCGATCATCCGCCAACTGTGCGATCTCTTCGAGGTGAACTTGGATTCCACGACGGTAAGAGACTTGGCCAGTCGCGCGGCAGCCACCTATCCGCAACTGCGAGGAATGGTGCTGGAGATGCGAACATCGATGCGCGACAATCAGGTCGACGAGGACGTATTAGAAAAAGTCATCCATCGCCGCTCGGTGGCCAATACTCCGGGTTTCAAGACCATCGCGACAAGCACGGCCAGCTATCACGGGGTTACGGTCTCCGATCTGAGAAGCCCTTCACGACGGCGCCAAGTGGTATTGGCTCGAGGCGTGGCCATGTTGTTGGCTCGCGAGTTAACCCAGGCCAGCTATCATCGTATCGGCACATATTTTGGCGGTCGCGATCATACGACCGTGCTACACGGTTGTCGACAAACAATCCTCCGTGGCGAACACGACGAGCGCATTCGATCCGCCCTACACGAACTGCGAGAGCAACTGTCTCGATTATGAATATGTTACGCAACAAACGTGTCGCTAGCTCTGGGGAAAACCTGTTTTTGGAGTGTTCACTCATGTCGACGGAACGCCCCTCTTGTCAACACAACGACGTGAACCGATCCATCCATCATCCAACATCAACACGTATCAACAACGGCATGGACAAGCTTTGAACACGTTTTCCACCCCCACGGTTGCGACGTAAGACAAACAAAGCAAACCACTTCATTCAAGACCAAGAGGGTTATCGACAGCTCGACCAACCGCATTATTACTACTACACAAATAAAACTCTATTGGTGATTGTTCTTCCTTCAAAAGGCAATCCCCCGACTTTCACCGCGTGTACCAAGGCGGAAGACTATCATGAAGGCAATCTGCAAACGTGAATCACTTCTGGCGGCATTTCAGACCGCTGGTTCGGTCGCTCCGACACGTAGCCCCAAACCGATCTTGCAAAATGTGAAGATGGTGGCCCAAGGAGATATGGCGACTCTAATCGCCACGGATCTTGAGGTAGGAATCCGCGTCGACGTGGCCGACATCGAGATAGAAGCCGGTGGCGAGGTGATATTACCGATGGGCCGTTTTGGCTCGATCTTGCGTGAGACAACCGATGAAAAAATCCGCATCGAAGCGACCGACACACTGATCATCGTTCGTGGCGATCGCAGTGAATTTAAGCTCTCGTCGGAACCTCCAGCCGAGTTCCCACCGGTGGCTGAATTCGATGCGAAGTCGTATCACGAAATTTCGGCCCGACTGTTGCGGGAAATGATTCGGAGAACGGTGTTCTCCACGGATAACGAGAGTAGTCGGTACGCCTTGGGTGGCGTGCTGCTGGAAATGAGTGAAAAGGAGATTATCGCCGTTGCGACCGATGGTCGTCGTCTGGCAACGATGAAGGGCCCCGCGATTTCGGTTGAAGGACATTCGACGGGCGACAACGCCACAATCGTGCCATCCAAGGCAATGCATTTGATCGAGCGATCGCTTTCCGACTCCGATGCCGAGGTGCAACTATCGGTACAACCCAACGGTATCCTCCTGAAGAGTCCCCACACGACGATTTACTCGCGATTGGTCGAGGGGCGTTTTCCGAAATGGCGTGATGTGTTTCCCGACCGAACCGGCGTGAAGAAGGTGGAAACCGTCGTGGGTCCGTTCTTCAGCGCGGTTCGTCAAGCTGCCGTGGTGACTAGTGGCGAGAGCAGTGGCGTCGACTTTACGTTCGAGTCCGGGCAACTGGTCCTCACGGCACAAACTCCCGAAGCAGGAGAATCGCGGGTTGAGTTGCCGATCGCGTACGATGGCGAGGCGCTCTCGATCACGTTGAATCCCCACTTCCTCAGCGACTTTCTCAAGGTGCTTGATCCTGGAAAGACGATCACCTTGGAACTGAAGAACGCGGAAAGCGCCGCCGTATGTACCACGGACGACGGTTACGACTATCTCCTGATGCCCCTGTCCCGAGATCGCTAGATGAATCAAGGCAGAAGGCTTTGGCCATGACGTCGGGTTGAAGCGATCTTTTCAGGTTGTCGGCATTGGGAACAATCTTGTTAAGAGTGAAGGAAATACGGTGAAACGAGGCCAAGGACCCCGGCCAATTGGCGAGTTGCTGAACGAGTTATTCGCGCGTCGCGGTTACGGGCGCCAACAAGCCAACAACAATTATGCGGCGGTCTGGCAAGAGATTGCTGGAACTCAGATCGCGAACAAGACGCGCGTGGGCAAGGTGCAAGCCGGTACGTTCGAGGTGATTGTTACAAGTTCGATTTTGGTGCAGGAGATGACGTTTCAAAAACAATCGCTGCTCGATCAACTGATTGATCGTCTACCAGACGAAAGACTGACCAAGATCAAGTTCCGCGTGGGCAACGTGCGTTAGTAGGATCAATCGCGAAGACGTTCGATGGACGAACCAGTTATCCGATCCTAGGGCATCGCAAGAAGAAACAAGAAAATTAACGTGTTGGAAAGACGGGAATCGTGATGTCAGAAGAACAGAATCCATTGCCGGAACAGAACCCTTCATCGGCACCATCGGAAAATGAAACGGTGGGCACGGAGTTGCCTGAGTATCAACGCGTGGACTCGGATTACAACGCCGATTCGATGGAACACCTGAGTGACTTGGAACATGTCCGCGAACGGCCGAGTATGTATATCGGCGATACCGGACAGCGTGGGTTGCATCACATGGTCTACGAGGTCGTCGATAACTCAATCGATGAGGCCATGGCCGGTCATGCGACCACCATCTCGGTGAAAATCAACAACGACTCTTCGGTTACCGTCGAAGATGACGGTCGTGGCATCCCCGTCGAAACCCATACGGATCTCGGCTTCTCCACCCTCCAGGGCGTCATGACGGTGCTCAAATTCGGCGGAAAGTTTACAAAGGGGGCCTATCAAACATCCGGCGGGTTGCACGGTGTCGGGGTCACGGTCGTCAATTTCCTCAGCGAATGGTGCGAAGTCGAGGTTTACCGCGACGGGCAAGTCTATCAACAGGAATACGAGCGAGGGGTTCCCAAGGACGAAGTTCATCGCTCTGCCAGCACCAACAAGACCGGCACCAAGACGACCTTCCGGCCCGATTCGCTGATCTTTGACAAGGCCAAGTTCAGCGACAGTACGTTGCAGCGGCGTTTACAAGAGTTGGCATTCTTGAACCGTGGCGTGAAAATCACATTTGAAGATGAGCGAAACGGTACCAGCGATTCGTATCAGTACGATCGCGGACTGCTGGACTTCGTGGAGCATCTCAACCGCACGACCGAAGCGGCCCACCCCGAGATCATCTACATCGGCGGTGAGTTCGAGGGCGTGGGGCTTGAAGTCGCGATGCAGTATTCGACCGATTTCACCGAAAACGTCCACTCATACGTCAACAATATTTGCACGATCGAAGGTGGCACGCACGTCTCCGGTTTTCGCGCCGCCTTGACGCGTACCCTCAACGCCTACGGTAAGCGGCAGAATATGTTCAAGGATCAGTCCCCCAGCGGCGACGACTTTCGCGAAGGGCTCACCGCAGTGATTTCACTGCGCGTTCCCGAACCGCAGTTTGAAGGGCAAACAAAGACGAAACTCGGCAACGGCGAAATCGAGGGGATCGTCAATTCGGCGGTTGGCGAATCCCTCGGTAAGTTTCTCGAAGAGAACCCAAAGACCGCCAAGATCATTGTCAACAAAGGTATGCTCGCCGCCGAAGCGCGTGAAAGTGCCCGAAAGGCCCGGCAGTTGATTCGTGAACGCAAGGGGGCCCTCACCGGCGGAGGGCTGCCAGGTAAACTCCGCGATTGTTCCAGCCGCGATGTGGAACGCTGTGAGCTGTATCTAGTCGAAGGAGATTCGGCCGGCGGTAGCGCGGAAGGGGGACGCCTACGCGAATTTCAAGCAATCTTGCCGTTGCGAGGCAAGATTATCAACGCCTATAAATCGCGCGAGGACAAGGTGCTGGCCAATGAAGAAGTGCGCAGCATGATCGCGGCGATTGGCTCGGGAATCGGCGAGGAAAGCGATCTGAGTAAACGGCGTTACAACAAGATCGTGATCATGACCGATGCCGATGTCGATGGTTCTCACATTCGCACCCTCTTGCTGACGTTTTTCTATCGACAGATGTATCAACTCGTTGCCGCTGGTCATGTCTACATTGCCCAACCACCACTGTTCCGCGTGAAAGCCAATCGAAAAACCTATTACGTGCAAGCCGAAGAAGAAATGCGAAGTCAATTGCTCGACGCGGGGTTGGCCGATTCGGTGTTCGAGCCGGGGGGCGATCGCAGAATTGAGGGGGCGGAGATACAGCGACTGTGTACGACGCTCTCCGGAATGGAAGACGCGTTGCTAGCCCTTGAGCGAAGGGGGATTAGTCTCAAGCTGCACGCCGAACGAATGAATCGCGAAACGAACAAGTTGCCCGTCTTTCATGTTTTTCTTGGGGGACAGGAGCATTGGTTCACCACGCGAAAGGAGCTTGACGCGTTTGTTTCCGAACAGGAACAAGCCCAAGGTGAGCAAGTCGCGTTGGCCGATTCTCCGCTACCGGAAAGCAACGGCGAAGGGAACAACGGTTGGGAGTCGGCCGCGAAACTTCACATCGTCGAATTGCACGAAGTGCGTTCGATCAACAAACACCTCGAGGAACTCCGTGAATTCGGATTCGATGTCGAGACGCTCATTCCACAACAGCGTACCGGCACCGAAGAACCACGCTACCTCCTGCGTCGGGGAGAAACCGTCACTCCGCTGGAAGATCTTCGTGGACTGTTGACTGCCGTGCGACGGGCAGGTGAAAAAGGGCTGCACATCACCCGGTTCAAGGGGCTGGGGGAAATGAATGCCGAGGAATTGCGGGAAACGACGCTCGATCCCGCGAATCGAACCATGTCGCGCGTGCGGATGGACGACGCTGCCGCGGCAGACGATATCTTCCGCATTTTGATGGGTGACAAAGTCGAACCCCGCCGAGAGTTTATCCAAAAATACGCCCTCGATGTGCGAAACTTGGATGTGTGAGGCCCGCGGATCACGCGTTTTTCGTGGGTTTGGACGGATGGACGGCCTTGCTGCTTGAACCCGGAACCGGTCGTGTGGTATCGTCGAGCGATTTTAGCCGGCCCGCGCAGTCGAGTTGCGTGATCGTCCCTCCCACTCCCTGTGTGTGGGTTGTGCCCGGTTTTTTCTTTGCCATTCGTTGGAGTTCTTACGCGTGCCGCGTCGTGACGACATTCAGAAAATTCTGTTGATCGGCTCCGGGCCGATCGTGATCGGACAAGCCTGCGAGTTCGATTATTCAGGCACGCAGGCCTGTAAGGCCTTGCGCGAGGAGAACTACGAAGTCGTGCTGGTCAACAGCAATCCGGCGACCATCATGACGGATCCTACCACGGCTGAACGGACGTATATCGAGCCGCTCACTTGGCAGACGGTCGCCAAGGTGATCGAGCGAGAGCGACCGGATGCGATTTTGCCGACCCTGGGTGGGCAGACCGGGTTGAACCTCGCCATGGAGCTTGATCGGGAAGGCGTGCTAGACGACTACGGCGTGGAGATGATCGGCGCGAATCCAACGGTTATCGACAAAGCCGAAAACCGAAAAACGTTCCAAGAGGCCATGGAGCGTATCGGTCTGGAGGTGTGTCGGGGGCGAACGGTGTCGAACCTGATCGAGGCCAATCGCGTGGTCGAGGAAGTTGGCCTGCCGTGCGTCGTTCGTCCCAGCTTCACCATGGGCGGAAGTGGCTCGGCAATCGCCTTCAACAGCGAAGAGTTCGAGCAACTAGTGACTCGTGGGCTCGAAGCCTCGCCGATTGATCAGGTGTTGGTCGAGGAATCGATCATTGGTTGGAAAGAGTACGAGATGGAGGTAATGCGCGACAAGGAGGACAACGTTGTCATCATCTGTTCGATTGAAAATTTCGACGCGATGGGAATCCACACGGGCGACTCGATAACGGTCGCCCCGGCACAGACGCTTAGTGACAAAGAGTATCAGCGGATGCGTGACGCTTCGCTGGCGGTGATTCGCGAAATTGGCGTCGAGACCGGTGGCTCGAACATTCAGTTTGCCATCGATCCTCGCACGGGTCGGATGATCGTTATCGAGATGAACCCACGCGTAAGTCGTTCGAGCGCCCTGGCGTCGAAGGCCACCGGCTTCCCGATTGCGAAGATTGCGGCCAAGTTGGCCGTGGGTTTTACGCTGGACGAGTTGCCGAACGACATTACACGCAAGACGAAAGCATGTTTCGAGCCGACGATTGATTACGTGGTCACGAAGGTTCCACGTTTCGCCTTCGAGAAGTTCCCCGAGGCCGATGCGACGTTGACCACGCAGATGAAGAGTGTCGGCGAGACGATGGCCATCGGTCGTACGTTCAAGGAATCGCTCCAGAAGGCGTTGCGTGGCCTTGAAGTAGGCAGCTTTGGTTTGGGGTGTGACGCGAAAGACCTTTGGGGCACTCCCCAACAGCCGGACCTTGAAGAGATTCGTTCGAAACTGGCAACGCCCAACGCCGAGCGTGTGTGGTACCTCCGTTATGCGATCAAACAGGGGATGCGTCTCGAAGAGATCTACGAGCTAACGGGAATCGATCCGTGGTTTCTCGACAATCTTCTTGAGATCGTCGAATTGGAAGAAGCGTTGCGCGAGGTTGGTGCCCTCGAAAAGGTGAACACCCCCTTGTTGCGAACGGCCAAGCGGTTTGGCTTTTCAGACCGACAGTTGGCGACTCTCTGGAACACCACTGAAATCAGTGTCCGCGATGAGCGGAAACGTCGCGGTATCGTGGCTACGTTCAAGGCGGTCGATACCTGCGCGGCAGAGTTCGAGGCCTACACACCCTATTACTATTCGACCTACGAAGATGAGGACGAAACACCGCGGCGAGAGCCCGGTCAGAAGCGGATCATGATTCTCGGCGGCGGGCCGAATCGCATTGGACAAGGAATCGAATTCGACTATTGCTGTTGTCATGCCAGCTTCGCGCTTCGCGAGATGGGTGTGCAGTCGATCATGGTCAACTCGAACCCCGAGACGGTGAGCACCGACTACGACACCAGCGATGTGCTGTTCTTCGAACCGTTGACCACCGAAGATGTGTTGAACATCTGCGATCGCATGCAGCCCGATGGAGTCATCGTGCAATTCGGCGGACAAACGCCGCTGAACCTTGCCAGGGCGTTGGAAACCAGCGGCGTGCCGATCATCGGGACAAGCGTTGATACGATCGAAGCCGCCGAAGATCGCGAAAAGTTTCAGGCGTTGCTGAGTCGCCTTGGGTTGAAACAACCGGCCAACGGCATCGCCCGTACGATGGCCGAAGCGCGTAAGAAAGTCGACAAGATCGGCTATCCCGTGTTGGTTCGCCCTAGTTTTGTACTCGGTGGTCGGGCGATGGAAATCTGTTACGACTTATCGCAATTTGAACGCTATGTGGCCGAGGCGTTCGTTGTCGCCCAGGGGCAACCGGTCTTGGTCGATCGCTTTTTGGAAGACGCGACCGAGGTCGATGTCGATGCCATTTGCGACGGCGAGCGAACCATCGTGGCCGGAATTATGGAACATATTGAAGAGGCTGGCGTTCACTCGGGTGACTCGGCATGTTCCATCCCCCCGTATAGCTTGCCGGGCCCAGTCGTCGAGGAGATCCGACGCAGCACCCAGATGTTGGCCCAGCGGTTGAACGTCCGTGGGCTGATGAACATTCAATACGCCGTGAAGCGTGAAGACGGAAAATTTAATGTCTACGTGCTGGAGGTGAATCCTCGCGCGAGTCGCACGGTTCCGTTCGTGTCGAAGGCCACGGGCGTGGCGGTTGCCAAGATTGCGGCAAAGGTCATGGCGGGCGTTTCCCTGGCCGAGCAAGGTCTTCTGAGCGATCCCGTGCCGAGTCACGTATCGATCAAGGAAAGCGTCTTCCCCTTCGCGAAGTTCCAGGGAGTCGACATCGTGCTGGGGCCCGAGATGAAGAGCACCGGCGAGGTGATGGGGGTCAGTGACCGTTTCTCGATCGCCTTTGCCAAGAGCCAGCTTGCCGCCGGCGTGGTGTTGCCAAGCTCGGGCAACATTTTTCTTAGCGTGACCGATCGGGGCAAGCAGCACATCGTGGAACTTGGGCGTCGTCTGGTGGCGATGGGATTTGAATTGTTGGCCACCCCCGGCACGGGAGAAGCGTTGCGACAGGCAGACGTCGAAGTCGAAGTCATCAAAAAACTGCGGCAAGGCCACCCCAATCTGCTGGACTATCTCGTCGACCAACGCGTGCAACTGATCATCAACACGCCCAGCGGCAAGGGCGCGCGAACGGACGAAGGGCGGATTCGGGCGGCGGGCGTCTCCTGGGGCGTGCCTTGTATCACAACCCTGCCCGCGGCCGAAGCAGCGGTCACCGCGATGGAAGCTCTTGGCAAACAAGATATGACCGTCCAAGCCCTGCAAGACCGCTTCGAACCGGTGACTTAAGATCAATAGCCCCATGACTGACAACCTGCTGGTGCGTATCGTGGCTGTTGCAATCGCGGGCGGAATGGGCGCGGTGCTCCGCTGGGGTGTCTCGCGTTTCAGCCAAGAGTTTTTTACCGAACACTGGCCCGTCGGCACGTTGCTGGTCAACATCCTGGGTTGTTTCTGCTTTGGGCTGGCCTACGAAATGTTGCGCCACCAAACGACCGACGTTAGTTTATTGCGTTTGGTCATCATGACGGGGTTCGCCGGCGGACTGACCACGTTCAGCACTTTCGCCTTCGACACCTTCGAGTTGGCGCTGGCCAGCAGCGAACAATCGTTAACCGCATCGCTGCTCAAAGCCGCCGCGAACGTCTGCCTGCATCTCGCCTTCGGCATCATCGCCCTAGCCGCCGGCATCGCCACCGGAAGGGCTTCGTAGGACAGCACAAAGTGTGTCCGCGTCGAAAAACAGCTTCAACAACGAACGGGTCATCCCACAACTTCGTTCGGGTTCATCAGACACTCAAGACCACACCAGCGATGGCCGCCGGCATCAAGAATCGTAAATGGCGGATCGAGAATTTAGTCGATTTGCTCGACAAACCGGCGACTCATGAAAAAGCCGGATCAAACTGACCCACTACCCATCGATCGCCGCCCGCGGCGTTCGCGCCCCACGCGGCATATCGCCCGGGGTCGGTGGATGGCCTCCGTCGAGCACGGTAAAATGAGAACCACACGAACAAGCAAAGTCCATTGTCGCCAGAGATTACCCGAAGAGATTGCTCCCATGCCGCGCTACGTTTGTTGG
>Ga0114931_10001185_pt1 | contig 33219 bp, 28 predicted proteins | sample 2SBtaG_FD_89579 | JGI IMG/M metagenome (GOLD analysis project Ga0114931, IMG submission 89579) | Deep subsurface microbial communities from Kolumbo volcano to uncover new lineages of life (NeLLi) - 2SBTROV14_V59a metaG | ecosystem: Environmental > Aquatic > Marine > Volcanic | place: Kolumbo...
ACCCGCGACCGCCTGAAGAACCCGCTGGTGCGCATCTACGGCATCCTGATGCCGGTGTCCTGGGACTTCGCGCTCGATATCGCGGCCCGGGTGGGGCGTCACGTGCTCGAGAAGCACGGCGCCAACGCCTACGCGGTCAAGACGCATTCCTACCAGTACATCGAGAACACCTACGCGATCACGAAGTACGCCCTGCGTCACATCAACACGGCGAACTTCACCTTCCACGACACGCCGTCGAACGTGACCTCGACGCCGGGCTTCCGCGACGCGGGCTTCGACAACTTCGCGCCCTCGTACCAGGACTGGCACGACGCCGAGACGCTGTTTATCTGCGGCACCGACCCGTACGAGACCAAGACCATCCTGTTCACCCAGTGGATCAAGCCGGCGATCGAGAACGGCCAGAAGACGATCATCATGATCCCGCGGCGGACGGCGGGAACCGCCTTCGTCGAGAAGAACGGCGGCATGTGGATCGACGTCACGCCGGGCACCGACCTGCTGGTCGTCAACGCGATCGCGCGGGTGATCGTCGAGAACGGCTGGCAGGACAGCGAGTGGATCAAGAAATGGGTCAACAACAAGTGGGAGTCCTCGTCGGGCTTCGGCCAAGGCACGCGTAACACGCCCTGGCAGTGGCGCACGACCTGGGGCAAGTTCCAGACCAAGGGCTACGAGGACTGGAAGAAGTGGCTTCTCGCCCAGGACGAGTTCAAGGTCGAGAATGCCGCCCGCATCGCCGAGATCGACCCGGCCAAGATCCGCACGGCGGCCGAATGGATGGCCAAGCCGCGCGGCGGCAAGCGGCCCAAGACCTCGATCATGATCGAGAAGGGCTTCTACTGGTCGAACAACACCGGCAACACCGAGGCGATCGGCGCGCTCGGCATCATCGTCGGCGCCGGCGGCCGTCCCGGCCAGGTGGTCGCGCGGGCGGGCGGCCATCAGCGCGGCGGCGTCAAGGGTGGAAAGTATCCGCGCAACAAGTCGCCGATGAAGGTGCCGGGCCGGCGTCGCCGGGCGCTCAACATCGACACCTGGCTGATGTCGGGACATACCCGGCTGGCGCACGCCATCGGCGTCACCTGGATCCAGTCGATGTGCGGCTCGGAGGCGATCGCCAAGCGCTTCCACGAACTCACGCTCACCAACCGCCACCAGGTGCGCAGCTTCGACAAGGACGAGATCGTCGAGACCCTGAAGGCGCGCGCCGATTCGGGCGGCATGGTGGTGTTCGATCAGGACATCTACCTGGTCGATCCGATCGGCAACCGCTTCGCCGACATCGTCTTTCCGGTCGCGACCTGGGGCGAGGACACCTTCATCCGGGCCAACGGCGAGCGTCGGCTTCGGGTCTACAACAGGTTCTACGACCCGCCCGGCGAGGCCAAGCCCGACTGGTGGATCATCGCCCAGCTTTCCAGGCGCATGGGCTTCGACGGCTTCGACTGGAAGAACTCCAACGAGGTCGCCGAGGAGGCGGCGCGCTTCACGCGGGGCAGCCGCAAGGACTTCAACATGGTCAAGGTGGCGGCGCACCGCGAGGGCAAGACCCTGCACCAGAAGCTGTCCGAGTTCGGCACCAACGGTATCCAGGGCCCGGTCTTCATGAAGGACGACGGGACGCTCGTGGGCACCAAGCGGCTCCATGACACGACCCGCAAGCTCGACGAGACCGGCCCCACCGGCGCCAACATGTACAACAAGAAATTGACGCACTTCAACAGCCAGACCGGCAAGTGCAACATCCAGAAGTCGCCCTGGTCCCTGTTCTCCGACTATTGGGAATGGATGAAGCCCAAGGGCGACGAGCTGTGGTGCACCTCGGGCCGCATCAACGAGCGGTGGCAGTCGGGCTTCGACGACCGGCGCCGGCCCTACATCGTCCAGCGCTGGCCCGAGAACTGGGTCGAGATCCATCCCGAGGACGCCAAGGCCCGGGGGATCGAGAGCGGCGACTACGTGATGGCGTATTCCGACCGCATCCCGAGCACGCGGGAGACGCTCCTCGGCGTCGAGGGCGACGACTATCAGTTCAGCTCGCTGTTGCGCAACGGCCATATCGAGCTGTCCAAGGCCGCCGTCACCGCCGTCGCGATCGTCACGCCGGCGATCAAGAAGGGGGTCGCCTACATGGACTTCCTTCACACCCAGCAGCCCGCGAACGCCCTCGAGGGACGCGTGGTCGACTGGATCAGCGGCAACTACAATTACAAGATCGGCGTCGCGCGGCTGAAGAAGATCGGCGAATCGCCCTACAAGCGGACGTTCCGCTCGATGTCGTTCGCGCGCCGCGATATCGCGTGACCCTCCACCCCGTCCCGGGGACGGGTTGACCTAGGTCAAGGTGCCCCGCCCTCGGGCGGGGCATTTTTTTCGCCACAGTCGAAACAATCGACAAGAACGACCACACCAGCCGGGGACCGAATGGCGACCAAGATCGAAATCGGCGAGGCGCTCGCGGGCGTGCTCAAGCGGGGGCGCGACGCGCACCGTTGTTTCGCGGCCCAGGCGCTCGGGCGAATCGGCCATGCGCCGGCCGTCGCGGCGTTGATCGAGCACCTCGGCGACGAGGACGAGGATGTCCGCATCGACGCCGCCGAGGCCCTCGGCCGGCTCGGCGACCCGCGCGCCGGCGCGGCGTTGCTCGAAAGCCTGCTCGAGGACCCCTGCGGCGACGTCAAGACCAACGCGACCCGCGCGCTCGGCGCGCTCGGCTTCTCCGAGGCGGTGCCCGTGCTTCGCCGCCTGGCGCGCGAGCGCGGCGACGACATCGCCTGGGATATCGACCTTGAGGCCGACGGCTGGGACGACTGGCTCGACGTCCAGATCGCGGCGATCGAGGCGCTCGGCGCGCTCGGCGCGGTCGAGGCGGTGCCCGACATCGTCGCCGCCATCGACGACGAGATGGGCCAGGACCTGACCGCGACCGCGCTGCCGGCGCTCGCCCGGCTCGGCGATCCGGGGGTCGCGGCGTTGACGCGCTTCCTTTCGGCGCGCGACGCGCGGGTGCGGCGGCGCGCGGTCCGCGCGCTTTCCGCATCCACGGCCGAAACCGCGACGGCGGCGCTGCTCGCCGCGCTCGACGACGCCTCGCCCGACGTGCGCAAGGCCGCGCTCGAGGGACTCGCCGCGCGCGATCCGGCCGCGCCGCGCCTTCTCCGACTGCTCGACGATCCCGACGCCGGCGTGCGCGCCGCCGCCACGCGGCTTTGCGGCCGCCACGCGCCCGAGCGCCTCGCCGCCCTGCTCGACGACCACGCCGACGCGGTTCAGATCGCGGCCATCGACGGGCTCGCCGGCGATCCCGCCCCGCCGCGCCCCGACGATCTCGTCTTTCGCCTCCGGGTCAAGCTTCGCGGCCCCTCGCCCACGGTTTCGCCGGTGGCGGCGCGCGCCCTGGTCGCGCTCGATCCCAAGGCCGCGCTCGACGATCTCCGCGAACAGATCGCCGACCCGACCTGCCCCGCCGAGGTTCGGCGCGCCGCCGCGAAGGGGCTCGGCGATCTCGGCGGCGAGCCGGCGGCGCACGCGCTGATCGCGGCGGTCGGCGACGACGACCGGGCCGTGCGGCTCGAGGCGCTCGGCGCGCTCGCGGCGCTGGCCGCCACCGACGCGGCGCCGGAACTCGCCCTTCAGGCCCTGCGCGCCGCGCTCGCCGGCGAGTTGCTCGGCGCGCCCGAGTCCGACCCCGCCGACGAGGCCGAGACGGCGGCCTCCCCGGCGGTGGCCGAGCCGAACGGCGACGGCGATTCCGAGATCACCGACGAAGCCGTCGCGGACGAGGCCAGCGAAGCGGTGGCCGACGCCTGGCCGAACTCGACGCTCGCCTCGGTGCTGGGCGACGAGGAGCTGGCCGCCGAGGCCATGGCGCCGGCCGCGCCCGTCGTCCTCGACCCCGAGGACCTCGAATACCTCGAGCTCGCCCGTCGCGCCCCGCGCAAGCGGCGCGTCTCGCCCGACGCGGCGCCGCCGGCCGCGGCCGACATACCGCGCCTCGCCGCCCGCCTGCTGGGCGATCTCTCGGACCCATCGGTGGCCGAGGCGCTCGCGGGCGCGCTCGCCGCGCGCGACGACGAGATCCGGCGCGCGGCCGCCGATTCATTCGCCCGCATGGCCACCCGAGGGGTTCCCCTGCCCGACGAGGCGATCGCCGCGCTTGGTCGCGTCGCGGCCACCGACGGCGACCGCGACGCGCGGCTGTTCGCGGTTCGCGCGCTTGGCGCGAGCGGCGCGGTCGGGGACGAGACGATCGCCCCCCGCCTCGCCGACGACGACGATATCCTGCGCGCCGAGGCGGCGCTCTCCATGGCCGCGATCGGCGCGGTCGACGCGCGCGTCGCGGCGTTGCTCGACGACGGAAGCGCGTGCGTGCGGCTCGCCGCGGCCCGGGCGCTGGCGCTGGCCGGCGGCGCGGACGCGGTCGCGCGGCTCGTGGACTTCGCCTTCGCCGAGGAAGGCATGCATTGCCGCGAGGCCGCGAGGCTGTTGCGCGATCTCGACCGCGACGCGGCCGCGCGGGCCTTCCTTCGCGTGCTCGATGCGGCGGAAAAGGAACGGGTTTGGCGGATCGCGATCGACGCGCTCGAGGAAATGTACCGACCCGAGGCGCCCCCCGATGTCCGGCTGGTCGCTTGACTTCGATTCCCTCGACATCATGAGCAAGGAGAAAATCGCCATGAACGGATTCTTGAAGGGGCTGACGCTCGCCGTCGCCGTCACCGCCCTGGCGGGCACGGCCCAGGCCGCGAAGTACAAGGTCGTCGACGTCACCAACGGCGGCACGATCACCGGCAAGGTCAGCGTGGACCCGAGCAAGGTCGAGGTTCAGACCTTCACCATCTCGAAGAATCCCGAGGTCTGCGGCACCGGCACGCGCGAGGTCGCCTGGGTGCGCGCCAACGGCGACGCGCTCATGGACGCGGTCGTCTATCTCGAGAAGGTGAAGGCTGGCAAGCCCTTCCCCAAGGAGATTTCGCAAATCACCATTGATCAGAAGGGCTGCAAGTTCATCCCCTATCTCCAGGTCCTCGCCAACGGCGGCAAGCTCAAGGTCGTCAATGACGATCCCGTGCTCCACAACATCCACACCTACGAGATCATCAAGAAGGCGCGGCGCACGGTGTTCAACGTGAGCCAGCCCAACCAGGGCAACACCTTCACCAAGAAGGTCAAGCTGCGCAGGGGCGTGGCCATGAAGGTCGAGTGCGACGCCCACGACTTCATGCAGGGCTGGGTGTTCGTCGCCAAGACCCCCTATTTCGCGGTCGTCGGCCCCGACGGCACGTTCACGATCGACAACGTCCCGCCGGGCAAATACGTCGTCAAGTCGTGGCACGGCCGGCTGGGCGTGAAGAAGGCCACCGTCAAGGTCGCCGCCGGCGGCGCGGCGGAGGTCAGCTTCGCCTATTGAGCGTCGTGGCCCGTCCAGAGACCCCACCGGCCCGCGGCGGGCGGACGTTCCATGCGTTCGTGATCGCGGGCGGGCTGGTCAACGCCGCCGTGGTGCTCGTGCTGCTCGCCTATTGGCTGATGCATTGACGCCTCGCCGGCCGGAGCGGACGGGCGCGGGGACGAACGCGCTCCGCCCGTCCCTGGCCCCCGCGCCTCGACCAAGGATCGGAGACACAGGGAACAACGGAGACCCGACCCATGACGAACGCGCCCTCGCCTCGCACCGCGGCCGCCGAAACGCGGCCGGCGGGCGCGCCCTTGAACGAACCCCGGGACAAAACCGCGCCCGGGGAAAGCGCGCCCGGGGAAACCGCGCCCGTCGCGCTCGATCGCATTCTCGTCGGGCTCGACGCCTCGGGCCACGCCGACCGCGCGCTCGCCGAGGCCGTGCGCCTCGCCGCCGGCGCCGGGGGCGCGATCACCGGCATTCACGCCTATGCCGCCGCCATGCACGACCGCCGCTTCCGCCAGATGGAGGGCGGGCTGCCCGAGCAGTATCGCAAGGAGGCCGAGCTCGAGCGCCAGCGCGAGGTCCACGACGAGCTGATCACGCGCGGCCTCAACATCATCAGCGACAGCTATCACGACAGCGCCCGCGCGGTCTGCGAGGCGGCCGATCTGCCCTATCGGATGCTGAGCCCCGAGGGCAAGAACTACCGCCGGATCGTCGAGGCGGCGGCGAGCGGCGACTTCGACCTTCTGGTGCTCGGCGCGCTGGGACTCGGCGTGGTGCCCGAAAGCACCGTCGGCACGGTCTGCGAGCGCGTCGCCCGGCGATCGGCGATCGATCTGCTCGTGATCCGCGACGCCGAGCGCGCGATCGGCGACGGCCCGATCGTCGCCGCGGTCGACGGCTCGCCGCGCTCCTACGGGGCGCTCAAGACGGCGCTCGACCTCGGCCGGCGGCTGGACGCGCCGGTCCATGTGGTCGCCGCCTTCGACCCGTTCTTCCACTACGTCGCCTTCAATAAGATCGCGGGCGTGCTGTCGGACGAGGCCTCGCGGGTGTTCCGCTTCAAGGAGCAGGAGAAGCTCCACGAGGAGATCATCGACGCGGGGCTCGCCAAGATCTACCAGTCGCATCTCGACCTCGCCCGGCGGATTGCCGAGGACGAGGACGCCGAGGTCGTCTGCAAGCTTCTCGACGGCAAGCCCTATCAGGCGATCGCCCGCTACCTCAAGGAGGTCGGGGCGAGCCTGGTTCTTCTCGGCAAGACCGGCATCCACGCCGACCCCGATCTCGACATCGGCGGCAACGCCGAGAACCTGCTGCGCATCGCGCCCTGTCATGTCTGGCTCGGCCAAGTCACCTTCACCCCGGCGCTCGACGCGGTCGCCGACGAGACCATCGCCTGGTCGGAGGAGGCCGAGGACGCGCTCTTCCGCGTCCCCGAGACGGCGCGCCGCATGGTCCGCATGGCGGTGCTGCGCTTCGCCCAGGAGAAGGGGCACACGGTCGTGACCTCGTCGATCATCGAGGAGGCGACCGAGCGGTTTTGCCCGGCGCGCGGCGGCGCCACCGAGCCCGCGCGGGGCGGGATCGTCTGGTCGGTGGCGGCGAGCGAGCGGCTCGCCCGGATCGCCGACGCGGGGCTCGCCGCGAGCGTGCGCCTGCGCGCCGAGAAGCACGCCCGGCGCGAGGGCGCGACGACCATCGAGCCCGAGCATGTCGAGCCCTTCCTCGAGCTCGACTCCGCGCCCCGGCCGCGCTGGAGCGCGGCGGCGCTCGCGCGGCTCGCCCGGGTGCCCGCCATGGTGCGCCCGGCCGTGCGCGCCCGGATCGAGGCCGAGGCCATGGACGCCGGCGAGACGGACATCTCGCTCGACCGGGCCGAGGCCGCCATCGCGCGCTCGCGCGAGGCCATGGAGACGACCATGCGCGCGGGCGGCCACAAGCCTCGCGGCGGCGGCGAGGGCTAGAGTCGTGCCCGCTCCCCCGTTCCTGGTCGCGTTCAACCTGACGCGGCGCTGCAACCTGCGCTGCGCGCATTGCTATCTCGACGCCGGCACGCGGCGCGACGGGGGGGCCGACGAGCTGACGACCGGCGAGGTCGCGCAAATCCTCGACGAAATCGCGGCGCTCGGCGACGAGACCATGATCGTGCTGACCGGCGGCGAGCCGCTGCTGCGCCTCGACATCGAGGAGATCGCGCGCCACGCGAGCGGCCTCGGCCTGATGACCGTGATCGGCACCAACGGCCTGATGCTGACCGACGCGCGGGTCGCGGCGCTCATGGACGCGGGCGTGCGGGCGGTCGGCATCAGCGTCGATTCGCTCGACCCCGCCCATCACGACGGCTTTCGCGGCGCGCCTGGCGCCTGGGCCAAGACGCTCGCCGGGATCGACGCCTGCCGGCGCGCCGGGCTGATGTTCCAGATCCATTTCTCGGTCACCGACGACAACGCCCACGAGCTCGACGCCATGATCGAGTTCGCGCGCTCATCCGGGGCGGCGGTGCTCAACGTCTTCTTTCTGGTCTGCACCGGCCGGGGCGAAACCGTGACCAACGTCTCGCGCGACGTCTACGAGCGCGTTCTCCAGCGCCTCGCCGTCGCCGCGCGCGAGGAGACCGCGCTTCTCGTCCGCCCGCGCTGCGCGCCGCATTTCAAGCGCATGGCGATCGAGCTCGACCCGGCGATGCCGGTCACGCTGGCCCATGGCTACGAGGCCGGCGGCTGCCTCGCGGGCACGCGCTACTGCCGGGTCACGCCCGAGGGCGAGGTGACGCCCTGCCCCTATATGGAGGTCTCGGCGGGCTCGGCGCGCGGCGGCGGCTTCGCGGCGCTGTGGGAAACCGCGCCGCTGTTCGCCGAACTTCGCGCGCCCCGGCTCGCCGGGCGCTGCGGCGATTGCGAATACGCCAAGCTCTGCGGCGGCTGCCGGGCGCGGCCGCTGGCGCGCTCGGGCGAGCTTATGGGCGAGGATTTCCTGTGCGGCTACCAGCCCGGCGGCGGCGCGGTCATCGACCCAATGCCCGAAACCGGCCGGGCGCTTTCCTGGACCGCCGAGGCCGAGGCCCGGCTCGCCCGCGTGCCCGCCTTCGTCCGCCGCATGGTGCGCCAGCGCGCCGAGGCCCATGCCCGCGAATGCGGCGACCCGGCGGTGACCGCCGCGCATCTGCGCGCGCTCGCCAAGCGCCGCTTCGGCGACGCCGGCCCGCCGGGCATCGCGCGCGCGCCCCTCCCCGGCAAGCGCGGCGCGCGGCCATGAGCCACGACGTCGCGATCATCGGCGGCGGGGTCTCGGGGCTCGCCACCGCTTTCGGGCTGATGCAACGGGGGTATCGGGTCGCGGTGCTTGAACGCCAGGCGCGCCCCGGCGGCAGCGCGGTCTCGGAGCGCATCGGCGGCTTTCTCATGGAGCACGGGCCGAGCTCGGTCAACGCCGGCTCGGTCGAGGCGGCGGTGCTTTCCCGCGCCCTCGGGCTCGACGCCGGGCGCTGCGAGCTCGGCGACGACGTGCGGTATCGCTATCTGGTGTCGGGCGACGGGCTCGCGCGGCTCGGCACCGGGCCGTTCTCGCTGCTCGCGAGCAGCTACCTCTCGCCGCGCGCCCGGCTGCGCCTCGCGGCCGAGACCTTCATCCCCCGCGCCCCCGAGAACGCCCCCGACGAGACCGTGGCCGCCTTCTGGACCCGACGATTCGGGCCCGAGTTCGCCGCGCGCGTGATCGACCCGCTGGTCGGCGGCCTGTTCGCGGGGTTGGCCGAGGAAACCTCGATGCGCGCGGTGTTCCCGAAGCTCGCCGCCATGGAGCGCGCGCGGGGCTCGGTCACCCGGGCGATGCTCGCGCACCGCCTGCGCGGCCGGCGCATGCCGGGGCGACGGCTCTATTCCTGGCGCGAGGGCGTGGGCAGCCTGCCGCGCGCGCTCGCCGCCCGGCTCGGGCCGGCGCTGCGCACCGGGATCGCGGTCAGGCGCATCCGCGCGACCGGCGCGGGCTTCCGGATCGAGGCCGGCGCCGCCGGGGCGCTCGATGCCCGCGCGGTGGTTCTCGCGACCCAGCCCCATGTCGCCGCCGAACTCCTCGAACCGCTCGACGCCGAGGCCGCCGGGGCGGTGGGCGGGATCGCCGCGCCGCCGCTCGCGGTCGTGTTTCTGGGTTATCGGCGCGGCCAGGTCGCCCACCCGCTCGACGGCGTCGGCTTTCTCGCCCCGCGCGGCGAGGGCCGGGGGCTGACCGGCGCGCAGTTCTGCTCGACCATGTTCCCGGGTCGCGCCGAGGCCGGACACGTGACGATCGCGGCCTATGTCGGCGGGGCGCGGGCGCCCGATCTCGCGCGCCTGCCGACGGCGGACCTCGTGGCGCTTGCGCGCGAGGCGCTCGGCGAGTTGCTTGGCGCGCGCGGCGCGCCGACGGTGGCGCGGGTCCGCCAATGGCCGCTCGGCCTGCCGCAATACGCCCCCGGCCACGACCGGCGGATCGCGGCGCTCGACGCCGCCGCGCGCGCGCGGCCGGGGCTGTTCCTCGCCGGGAACTACTTTCGCGGCCCCTCGATCGCCGCCTGCCTCGCCCAGGCCGAGGAGACCGGCGCCCGCGTCCATGATTTCCTCGCCGCCGGGGTCGGTTAGACCGAAGATGTTCCATTGGCCGCGTCGGTCCTTCGCCATCTTTCGTAGCCATCGGCGCGGCCGCCACGGCCGCTACCCCCGTCCCCCGGCCCGTGATAGCCTCCCCCGGGTTCCGGGCGCGCCCGGGGCGCGGGCAATCGCCGGGGACGACGTGACGACCGACACGACCCAAGACAGCGCCACCGTCCATGTGATCGGCGCCGGGCTCGCCGGGCTCGCCGCCGCGATCGCGCTGGTCTCGCGCGGCCGCGCGGTCGCGCTCTACGACGCCGCGCCCCAGGCGGGCGGGCGCTGCCGGTCGCTTTACGAGCCGACGCTCAAGCGCCGGATCGACAACGGCAATCACCTGATCCTGGGCGGCAACGCGCGCTGCCTGGCGTATCTCGAAACGATCGGCGCGCGCGACCGGTTGACCGGCGCGGCGCGGCCCGCCTTCCCGTTCCTCGACCTCGCGAGCGGCGCGCGCTGGACCCTGCGCCCGGGGCGCGGGCCGATACCGCTGTGGCTCCTCGACCCGAGGCGGCGGGCGCCGGGAACCCGACCGCGCGACTACCTCGCCACCCTGCGCCGGCTCGCGCGCGCCGAGGCGGCGACGACGGTCGCCGAGGCGCTCGGCGACGTCGAGCCCTTGTTCTCGCGCTTTTGGGAGCCGCTCGCCGTCGCCGTCCTCAACACGGCCGCCGAGGAGGGCGCGGCCGCGCTTCTCAGGCCGGTGGTCGCGCGCGTTTTCGGCGGCGGGGCCAAGGCGGCGCAAGCCTTCGTCGCCCGCGAGGGATTGTCCGACTGCTTCATCGACCCGGCGCTCGCCTGGCTCGCGGCGCGCGGCTGCACGCCCCGGCTCGGCGCCCGGCTGCGCGCGATCGAGCGTGGCGATGGGCGCGTTCGCCGCCTCGACTTCGGCGACGGCGAGAGCGTCGCGCTCGCGCCCGACGATATGGTCATCCTCGCCGTGCCGCCGGCCAACCTCGCGCGCCTGCTGCCGGGAGTCGTTGTCCCCCGCGAGAGCCGCGCCATCGTCAACGCCCATTTTCGGCTCGACCGACCGCCGGCCGAACAGCCCGAGGGCGCGCCCTTCATGGGCCTGATCGGCGGCGCGGCCCAATGGCTGTTCCTGCGCGGCGACGTCGCCTCGGTGACCGTGAGCGCCGCCGACGCGCTCGCCGATCGCCCGGCGGACGAAATCGCCGAGCGCCTGTGGGCCGACGTCGCGCGCGCGCTCGGCCTCGCCACCGGCCCGCCGCCACCCTACCGGATCGTCAAGGAGCGTCGCGCGACCTTCGCCCAGACCCCGACCGAGGTCGCGCGCCGCGCGCCCGCGCGCGGCGAGATCGGCAACCTGTTCCTCGCCGGCGATTGGACCGACACCGGCCTGCCGGCGACCATCGAGGGCGCGATCGTCTCGGGCGAGACGGCGGCCGGGCTCGCGCTCGGCGGCGACCGAAACCGGATCGCCCCCTTGCCGAGCACCCCGCAACCCTCGTAACCTATGACAAAATGCGGGGGAAGCGGTTCCCATGCGCCCCGGGACACGCGCCCGGGCGGCGCGGGGAAGCGCAATCTCCCACCGTTCGATGCGAACGCGTAGGGAGGACTTCGTCATGTGCCAACTTTATTCGGGTCAAAACCCCGAGAATTACCAGTACGTCACCCGTTCGATCCGGATGAACGGCTTCACCACCAGCGTGCGGCTCGAATCCCGGTTCTGGGAAATTCTCGACGAAATCGCCGCCGGCGAGGGCACGACCACGCCGCGCTTCCTGTCGCTGATCCACGACGAGGTCATCGAGCGGCGCGGCGAGATCGGCAACTTCGCCTCGATCCTACGAGTCGCCTGCATCGTGTACTTGCAACGCGGCGGACGCGAGGCCACCGCCTCGGCCGCCTGACGCCGGCGACGACCGGACAAACGCCGGGCCGCGCGGCGACGCGTGTAACAGAGGACTACCACCACCGCCGTCGCGGGCGCTGTTAGACTCGTCTCCACCTGTCGTGGTGGAGGTGGGTTGCGCGATGGCCAAGGCTATCCACAGCATGATCCGGGTGCTCGACCTGGATCGGTCGCTTCGGTTCTATGCCGACGCGTTCGGGCTCGAGGCGGCCGACCGCTTCGACTTCGACGGCTTCACGCTCGCGTACCTGCGCAACGACGAAGCCGACTTCGAGCTCGAGCTGACCCATAACCACGGCCAGACCGAGCCCTATACCCACGGCACGGGATACGGCCATCTCGCGGTCGTGGTCGACGATCTCGACGCGACCCGCGAGCGGCTCGAGGGCCTCGGGCTCGCGCCCCGGCCAATCAAGGAATTCCACCGCGACGGCGCGTTGATGGCGCGCTTCTTTTTCATCGCCGACCCGGACGGCTACCAGATCGAGGTGCTGCAAAGGCATGGCCGGTATCGGTGAACCACGCGCCGCGAAAGGGCGAGAGAGAGAAACGCCCCGGCGCGACTGCACAGGGAGACAAGGATGAGTAAGAAAGGCATGGATCGCCGCCAATTCCTGCGATCGAGCGGGCTGAGCATCGCCGGCGCGGCCGCGGTCGGCGGCGTGTCGATGATCGTCGACCCCAAGGGGGCCTGGGCGCTCACGCTCGAAACGCTCGACCGGCACACGGCCGAGACTCTGGTCGCGGTCAGCCGGCAGATGTACCCCCATGACGCGATCGGCGACGTCTACTACGCCCGCGTGGTCGAGGCGCTCGACCAGAAGGCGGCCGCCGACGCCGGCCTCGCCAAGACCCTTGAGGAGGGCGTCGCCGCGCTCGATCGAGTCTACGGCATTCGCTGGCTCGATCTATCCGACGGGCATCGGCTCAAAGCGCTCAAGGGCATGGAGGACACGGGCTTCTTCCAAACCCTGCGCGGCACGACCGTCACCACCCTCTACAACGACGAACAGGTCTGGCGGTTCTTCGGCTACGAGGGATCGTCCTACGAATTCGGCGGCTACATCAATCGGGGTTTCAACGACCTCGGCTGGCTGCCGGACATCGGTTGAGGGGAGGGAAGAACAATGGCGACATTCGATCTCGACGACGACGGCGTCGTCGTCATCATCGGTTCGGGCGCGGGCGGCGGCACGCTCGCCAACGAGCTTTGTCAAAAGGGCGTCAAGGTGGTCGGCATCGAGGCCGGCAAGCGCTACACCATCGACGACTTCGTCAACAACGAATGGGAGAGATGTTCGGCAAGATCTCATGGCTCGACAAGCGCACGACCTCGGGAAACTGGCGGGTCGCCAGGGACTTCCCCGGCCTGCCGGCCTGGATCTGCAAGACCGTGGGCGGCACGACCGTGCACTGGGCGGGCGCCTCGCTCCGCATCCAGGAGCACGAGTTCAGGGCCCGCACCACTTACGGCGAGGTCGCCGGCGCCAATCTGCTCGACTGGCCGTTGACGCTGGCCGAGCTCGAACCCTATTACGCCAAGGCCGAGGACAAGATGGGCGTGACCGGCACCCACGGCATTCCTCGGCTGCCCGGGAACAACAACTACAGGGTGTTCTCGAACGGTGCCAAGCGCGTCGGCTATAAGGAGTTCCACACCGGCAACATGGCGATCAACTCGCGCCCCCGCGACGGGCGCGACGCCTGCTGGCAGCTCGGCTTCTGCTTCCAGGGCTGCAAGTCGGGGGCCAAGTGGTCGACGCTTTACACCGAGATCCCCAAGGCCGAGGCGACCGGCAAGTTCGAGCTGCGCACCGAGAGCCACGTTCTACGCATCGAACACGACGCGAGCGGCAAGGTCACGGGCGTGGTCTATGTCGACAAGGACGGCAACCAGAGGAAGCAGAAGGCGCGCATCGTTTGCGTCGCCGGCAACTCGATCGAAAGCCCGCGCTTGCTGCTCAACTCCAACTCCAGCCTGTTCCCCGACGGGCTCGCGAACTCGTCGGGCCAGGTCGGGCGCAATTACATGCGCCACACCACGGCGTCGGTTTACGCGATCTTCGATCAGCCGGTGAACATGTATCGCGGCACCACCATGGCGGGCATCATCAAGGACGAGGCGCGTTTCGACGCCGCGCGCGGGTTCGTCGGCGGCTATGAGATGGAGACCCTGTCTCTGGGCCTGCCGTTCATGGCCGCCTTCCTCGATCCCGGCGCCTGGGGGCGCGACTTCGCGAGCGCCATGGAGGGCTACGACCACATGGCCGGCATGTGGATCGTGGGCGAGGACATGCCCCAGGAGAGCAACCGGATCACCCTGCACCCGACCGAGAAGGACCAGTACGGGATGCCGATCCCCAACGTCCATTACGACGACCACCACAACGACCTCGCGATGCGCAACCATGCCTTCAAGGCGGGCGGCGCAGTCTACGAGGCGGTGGGCGCCAAGCGGGTGATCGAAACCCCGCCGTACCCCTCGACCCACAACCTCGGCACCAACCGCATGAGCGCGAAGGCGTCCGACGGCGTGGTCAACAAATGGGGCCAGGCCCACGATATCAAGAACCTGTTCGTTTCCGACGGCAGCCAGTTCACCACCGGCGCCGCCGAGAACCCGACCTTGACCATCGTCACGCTCGCCATCCGGCAGGCGGACTACATCGCCGAGCAGATGGGCAAGGGCGAGATCTGACGAGGCTCCCACCCCGGGCGGGACGCGCCGCCCGGGTTCTCCCTGACGCTTCGTTCCGTCCCACTCGCCCCGGCCTTCGCCGGGGCATTTTTTCGCGCCTACCCCTCCTCGGGGGCGAAAACCTCGTGCCGTTGCTCGCCGAGGCCGTCGATGCCGAGCGTCATCACGTCGCCCGGGCGCAGGAAGCGTTGCGGCCGCCGCCCCATGCCGACCCCCGGGGGCGTTCCGGTGGGGATCACGTCGCCCGGCATGAGGGTCATGAAGTGGCTGATGTAGCTGACCAGATGCGCGACCGGGAAGATCATTTGCGCGGTCGAGCCGTCCTGCATGCGCTCGCCGTCGATGTCGTGCCAGATATGGAGCGCCTGCGGATCGGGCACCTCGTCGGCCGTGACCAGCCAGGGGCCGAGCGGGCCGAAGCCGTCGCAGCTCTTGCCCTTGATCCACTGGCCGCCGCGCTCGGTCTGGAAAGCGCGCTCGGAGATATCGTCGAACAGGCAATAGCCCGCGACGTGATCGCGCGCCTCGGCCTCGGAAACATAACGCGCGGTCCGGCCGATGACGACCGCGAGCTCGACCTCCCAGTCGGGCTTGGCATAGCCGCGCGGCAGCACCACCGGATCAAAGGGGCCGGCGAGCGCGCTGGTCGCCTTGCCGAACAGCACCGGCTCGCTCGGGGTCGCCGCCCCCGCCTCGGCCGCGTGGTCGGCGTAGTTGAGCCCCACCGCGATCAGCTTGCCGATGCCCGTCAGCGGAATGCCGAGCCGTGGGGTCCCCGGCACCACCGGAAGCGCGTTCGCATCGAGCGCGCGCAGCCGGTCGAGCGTCGCCGGCGCGAGCGCGTTCGGGTCGATCTCGGCGATCACGCCCGACAGATCGCGCAGATTTCCGTCGCCATCGATCAGCCCGGGCCGCTCGGCCCCCGCGGCGCCGTAACGAACAAGCTTCATCGTCGATCCCCTGTTGCAACGCGGTTGCCGCGAGATTAGATCAAAGACTAACCTCTTGTCCGGAATTCCGTAAGGCTGTCCCCATGAATGCGAACGACGCCACCCCGCACGACGATCCCGAGGCGCTCAAGGCCACGGTCCGCGAAGGCTGGACCGTGAAGAGCGGCGCCTGGAATCGCTGGGCCGAGCAGCTCGCCGAGCTCGCCGCCCGGCTCAACGAGCCGTTGATCGCCACGGCCGAGGTCGCGCCCGGACACGAGGTGCTCGATCTCGCCTCGGGGATCGGCGAGCCCGCGCTCACGACCGCCCGGCGGGTCGCGCCCGGCGGCCGCGTTACCGCGAGCGACCTGGTGCCCGAAATGCTCGCCGGCGCCAAGCGTCGCGCGGCCGAGGCCGGGATCGACAACATGCGCTTCGAGATCGCCGACATGGAGGCGCTACCGTTCGACGACGCCTCCTTCGACCGGGTCATGTGTCGCTTCGGGATCATGTTTTGTCCCCGCGCCGAGCGAGCGCTGGTCGAGGCGCGGCGCGTGCTGCGCCCGGGCGGGCGCGCGGCCTTCATGGTCTGGGGACCGCGCGAGGACAACACCCTGTTCGACGTGGTCCAGACGGTGGCGCCCGACTTCGTGCCCGCGCCGCCGTTCGCGGGCGAGCTTACGCCGTTCCGTTTCGGCGCCGCCGGAAGCCTCGCCGAGGCGCTGCGCGCCGCTGGCTTCTCCGAGGTCGAGGAGCACGAGCTCCGCTTCACGCCGACCCCCCCCGCGAGTGGCCCGTTCTGGCGGCAGAACCTCGAGATGTCGTTCGGCACCCTGCTGGACGCGCTTTCGTCCGACGAGCGCGCGGCGCTCGACGCGGCGCTTGAGCGGGCCTTCGCGCCCTATCTCGACGGCGACGTCTACCGCCTCGTGGCGCATACCCGCATCGGCACCGGCAAGGCCGCCTGAAGCAACGCGTTCGTCGCGACGATCAATCGACGGGAACTTCCTCGTCGCCGCTGTCGGCGTCGGCCGCGGCGGCCTGCGCGCGCAGCCGTCGGCAGGCGCGGATGCTAAAGGGGATCGTGGCGAGATAGCCGGCCCCGAGCGCCGGGATCATGTACCAGGGATAGCCGGCGATCATCGCGAACAAGAGCCCCACGAACAACAGCGCCGGCAGCACGTGATCGGGACGCACGCGAATGCCCTTGCCCGCGTACATGGGAATGGTGCTGACCATCAAGAGCGCCACGAAGACGACGTGGAACGCGACCAGCACCGGTTGGCGAACCACCGCGTCGCCGAACTCGAACGACAGCATCATCGGGATGAGAACCACGCCGCTCGCCGCCGGAGCCGGCAGGCCGGTGAAGAACTTCGACGTCCAGGCCGGCCGGTCGGGGTTGGCAAGCCCGGCGTTGAACCGCGCGAGCCTGAGCGCCATGCAAACGCTGTAGAGCAGCGCCACCGCCCATCCCGCGGCGCGGCCTTCCTGAAGGGTCCAGAGATAAAGCATCAGCGCCGGCGCGACGCCGAAGCACAGGAAGTCGGAGAGCGAATCGAGCTGCGCGCCGAAGGTGGTCGAGGCCTTGAGGATGCGCGCAACGCGCCCGTCGAGGCCATCGACGATGCCGGCGGCGATGATGGCGGCGACGGCGATTTCCCAACGATCGAGAAGCGCGAAGCGGATCGCGGTCAAGCCGAGACAAAGGCCGAGGACCGTAAGCGCGTTGGGGATCAGCGCGTTAACCGGAATATCCCGAAGCCGGCGGTGGCGGCGGCGGCGCATCAGCGCAACTCCCCGCGGCGCGGCGCGGCGTTCTCTCCCGGGGCGAGACCACGGGCGATGACCGTCTCGCCGGCGATCGCGCGCTGGCCCACGCAGACCAGCGGAACCATGCCCTCGTCGAGATAGACGTCGACGCGGCTGCCGAAGCGGATCATTCCGAAGCGCTCGCCGGCGCGAAGCGCGTCGCCCACCGCGAGCCGGCACAGGATGCGCCGCGCGACCAGCCCGGCGATCTGGACGAAGGCGATGTCCTTGCCCTCGCTCGTGGTCATGCGCAGCGCCTGGTGCTCGTTGTGCTCGCTCGCCTTGTCGAGCGAGGCGTTGAAGAACCGACCCGGCCGATAGACGACCTTAGTGATCGTCCCGTCGGCGGGCGAGCGGTTCACATGCACGTCGAACACGTTCATGAAGACGCTGACGCGCGACCGGGGCGCGGGTCCCATTTCAAGCTCGGCCGGTGGCACCGCGGGCTCGATCGCCTGAATTACCCCGTCGGCGGGGCTGATCACCAGCCCAGCCTCGACCGGCGTGATCCGGTCGGGATCGCGGAAGAAATAGACGCACCACAACGTCAGCACCACGCCCAGCCAGCCGAGCGGCGTGGCGAGCGCGAACAGAAGCAGGCTCGCCAGCGCGAAAGCGGCGATGAAGCGCCACCCCTCGCGATGGATGGGAACCAGGACGCCGGCGATCAGATCACGGTTCATGGGTTCGGACATTGTTGGTGAGGGGAAATATTTAGGCGTTCCGCGCCCTTGCGTCCAGCCATCCGTGTCCGGGACCCCGGCGATGGTTGCGCCGGCAATGAGGAATTCCCCCCACAAGCCTTTGATTTGAATAAAAACCGCTTTAACGAAACATTATGGAGCCGCTGTTGTACTGGAGGCGACGAGGGAAACTCCGAGCCATGGAAATGAGCGCGATGACAGGCGACGAACCGCTCGCGAACGATCGCGCCGCGCGCGGGACCTCTTCGATCGCCGAGGCACGGCCGATCGACATCGACGCGACCGTGGGCGGCGCCTATGGCGCGCTGATGCGGCGCGCCGCCAACGCGCCCCTTGCGTTCGACTTCTCCTGGCGGGGAATTGATTTCCATGGCCGGATCGAGGCGCCGCGAGGCCGGCTCCGGCTCGCGCTCGCCAGCGAGATCGCGAGCCTTCCCTTCTCGGTCGAGAACCCCGAGGCGCGCAAGTCGGCGATCGCCGTGGTCGAGGCCGCGAGCCGCGACGATGGCGGCATCCGGGTGGTTCACGGCCACAGGGTCGTGCTCGAAAGCCGAATGGAGATCGCCGACCGACGCGTCGACACGATCAACGGTCTGGTCTCCCTGCTGACGGTCCTGGTGCTGCGCACCGCGCCCTATCTCGATTTCCTCGCCGGGCGCGGCGCGGCCGCCGATTAGGGCTCGGCCGTCGTCTTGCCGGGCAGCACGAAGATCTGGCCCGGATAGATCAGGTCGGGGTCGCGGATCTGGTCGCGGTTCGCCTCGAAGATCACCACGTACTGGAGCCCGCCGCCATAGACGCGGCGCGCGATCCGCCACAGGCTGTTGCCGGGCTGGACGACGACCAGCGGCTCGTTCGCGCTCGGCGCGCGGAACCCCGAACGCGAGAACGGCGTTTCGACGCGGGCGATGACCTTGCCCGACGGCTCGACCTGGTCGACGCGCAGGCGATGGACCCCCTCGGCGACCCCGGTGTCGGGCTTGAGACGCCAGACGCCGGCGGCATCGGCCTCGGCGCGGCCCACGGGCTTGCCGTCGATATAGGCGCGCACCTCGCCGCCCGGCCGGGCGCGCCCGCCGAGAGCGATATTGCCCCGCTCGTCGTATTCGATGGTATCGAGCGATAGATCGCCGCCGCCCTTGAGCCCGACGTCGCCCTTGGGCGCCTGCATGACCTGGCTGCCGGCGCCGGCGCGCGGAACCAGGACCGCGAGCACTTCGGGCTCGGAGGCCGCCTCGGCGGCGGGCTCGGGGGCCGCCTCGGTCGCCGCGCCGGATGTGGATTTCTCCGCCGGCGCCGCTGGTGCGGGTTGGGGCGGCGTCTTCTCCGGAATGGCGAGAACCACCACCGAATCCGATTCGGTCGTTCGACCGCCCTCGGTCCTCTCGACGAGCGACAGCTCGCGCGTGCCCGATGCGATCGGCTTCTCGGGAACCGCGACCCATTCGCCGCGCGCGTTCGCCTCGGCCTTGGCGATCACCTCGCCGCCCTCGCCCCCTTCGCCGCCCTCGACGACCTCGACCGTCGCGCCCGGCGCCGCCCGCCCGGCGATCACCGCCTCGCCCTCGGGGCTTACGCGCACCACGTCGAAGCTCGGCGGCGTCCGGTCTTCCGCCGTCGGCGCGAGAGCTTCGGCCTTGGGAGCTTCGGCCTTGGGAGCTTCGGCCTTGGACGCTTCGACCTTGGGGGCCTCGACCTTGGGCGTTTCGCCCTTGGACGTTTCGATCTTGGACGCTTCGACCTTGGACGCTTCGACCTTGGGGGCTTCGACCTTGGGGGCTTCCGCCTCGGGAGTCTTTGTTTCGGGCGTCTCGGAGGCCGCGCGCGCCACCGGCGCCATCTCGGGCGCCGGGCTTTCCTCCGAGGGCGCGACCGCCGACGAGGACGGCGCGGGAACCGGCGCCGGCGCCGCTTCGACCGACGGCCGAGTGGGCTCGCTCAACGCGACGCGCGTACCCTGCTCGTCGGGGCGCGAGCGATCCCAGATCAAAAATCCGGCGACGGCGACAATGACGACAAGAACGGCGGCGACAAGAGCGCGCACGGCCCCTCACTCTGCAATCGGAACGGCGCCGCTGGGCGCGAGGTTCATACTATACGGTTTCACGATGATGCTTCAAACGACGCTTTCGATCGCCCTTGAAGAATGCCGGCGAGCAGGTTCACCGGCGCGCCGGCATGAAAGGACCGCGCCCGCCCGCCGGCAAGAGCCCCCGCCGGCAAGAGCCCCTGCCGACAAGGCCGTTGACGGGGTCGCGGCCAGCGGGAACAATCGGTGGATTCCCTCAATGAAAACAATATCGGGACAAGGCGAAATGGATAGGATTCAATGGCACATCGGCCGCGTGCTTCTCGCGGCGTTCGGCGCAATGGTTATTTTCTCGGGCGTCGTCGCCGAGGCCGCCGACGACCCCAACAACGTGATCAAGTACCGGCGCGCGGTCATGTCGTCGATCGCGGCGCATATCACGGACATCGCCGCCGTGGTCAAGGGCGACGTCTCGTTCACCGGCCACGTGGCCGCGCATGCCCGCGCGCTCCACGACATGAGCCTTCTGATCGGCGATCTCTTCCCAGCGGGCACCGACGTCGGCGTGACCCGCGCCAAGCCCGAGATCTGGCGACAGCCCGAGAAGTTCGCCGCCGCGATCAAGACGCTTCAGGCCAGATCGGCCGATCTCCTCGCCGCCGCCGAAAGCGGCGACATGAACGCGGTCGGCGCCAGTCTGGGCCCGCTTGGCAAGGCCTGCGGCGGGTGCCACAAGCCATTCCGAAAGCCGAAAAAACAGTAGCCCGGCGAGCGCCCGGAAAACCGTTGGGCGCGTGGCGCCGGGCGGCGTTTCTCGGCCTCGCCGGCCTTCTCGCCATCGCCGGCGCCGGGCAAGCGCGGGCGCAAGCGGCGGACGCGATCGCGCGCGGCGAATACCTGTTCCACGCCGCCGGCGGTTGTAGCTGCCATACCGACGTCAAGCATGGCGGCGCGTTCCTCGCCGGCGGGCGGCCGCTCAAGACGCCATTCGGCGTCTTCTACAGCCCCAACATCACCCCCGATCCCGAAACCGGGATCGGGCGCTGGTCGTTCGCCGATTTTCGCCGCGCGATGCGCGAGGGCGTGGCCCCCGACGGGTCGCATTATTTTCCGGCCTTCCCCTACCCCGCGTTCACCGGCATCAGCGACGCCGATCTCGCCGATCTCAAGGCCTATCTCGACAGCGTCGCGCCGGTGAGCCGCGAGAACCACCCCCACGAGCTCGCCGCGCCCTTCGGCTGGCGCTTTCTGGTGGCGGCGTGGAAGTGGCTCTATTTCAAGCCCGGCCCCTTCCGGCCCGACCCGGAGCGCGGGGCGCGCTGGAACCGCGGAGCCTATCTGGCGACCGCGCTCGCCCATTGCGGCGAATGCCACAGCCCGCGCGACGCGCTCGGCGGGATCGACCGCGACCGCTGGCTCGCCGGCACCCGCCAGGGCCCCGAGGGCGCGATCGCGCCCAACATCACCCCCGACGCCGAAACCGGGATCGGCGACTGGTCGCCGGGCGATCTCGCGACCCTTCTCAAGACCGGGCTCAAGCCCGACTTCGACGACGTCCAGGGCCCGATGGCCGAGGCGATCGCGCAAGGCTATCGCTACCTGCGCGACGACGACATCGCGGCGCTCGCCGAGTATCTCGCGAGCCTGCCGCCGATCCGCAACGACGTTCGCCCACCCGGCGCGGCCTCGGCCTTCGACTGACGAGGCCGGGCCGCTCACTCGGGCAGCGCGACCTCCATCTCGCGACCGCCGTAGCCGTGGACGCTGTCATGGGCGCGGATTCGCACGCGGTCGATCCCGGCCGGCACCCTGACGCCGCCGAGGCTTCGGGTGAAGGGCTGCTCGTTCACATGGGGATGCGCCAGCACCCGCCGGCCGAGAACCGCGCCGTCGGGGGCCAGAACCTCCCAGGCGTCGGCGTAATGGTCCCAACCGGTGTCCGCGTGACGCAGCGTCACGTCGAAGCGGTAGCCCTGGTCGCGCGCGCCCGAGACCGAAACCGCGACCACGTCGGCCTCGCCGGCGAAGGCGGCGGCGCTGTACAGAAGCGCGAGCGCCGCCGATACTGCGAGCCTCGCTCCCCGAAGGTATGATGCCATGGCCAAGCTCTCCTCGCTTTGCGTCTATTGCGGCGCGTCGCCGGGCAACGACCCGGCCCATCGCGACGCCGCCGCGCGGCTCGGTCGGTCGCTCGCCGAACGCGGGGTGCGCCTGGTCTACGGCGGCGGCCGGGTCGGGTTGATGGGCGTGACCGCCGACGCCGTGATCGCCGCGGGCGGCAGTGTAACCGGAATAATCCCCCGTCACCTATACCGCCGCGAGGTCGCCCACGGCGCGGTGGGCGAGCTGGTGATCGTCGACAGCATGCACGCGCGCAAGAGGCGCATGTTCGAGCTCGCCGACGCCTTCGCCGTGCTGCCCGGCGGGCTCGGCACCCTCGACGAGACCATCGAGATCATCACTTGGCGCCAGCTCGGCCTGCACGACAAGCCGATCGTGGTGATCGATGTCGAGGGCTACTGGCGGCCGCTGGTGGCGCTGGTCGAGCACGCGATCGGCGCCGGATTCGCCCGCGCCGAGGCGCTGCGGCTGTTCTCGCTGGTCCCCCGGGTCGAGGACCTGTTCGACGTGGTCGCGGCCGCGCCCGAACCGCGCGTGACCGCCGACGAACGCCGGCTTTGATCCCCCTTCGCCGGCGCCCCGCGCCACCGCCCGAGGACGTCTTTTCACCCGGGCGGCGGAATGGTATTGTGCGCCGCACAAAACGCCTGGACCGCGCAGGATTGGTCAACAAGGAGACCCGCCGATGAAAAAAATCAAGGTTGCGAACCCGATCGTCGAGATGGACGGGGACGAGATGACCCGCATCATCTGGGCGTTCATCAAGGAGCGCCTCATCCTGCCCTATCTCGACGTCGACCTTCGCTACTACGATCTCGGCATCGAGAGCCGCGACGCGACCGACGACCAGGTGACGGTCGACGCCGCGAACGCGGTCAAGGAATTCGGCGTCGGCGTGAAATGCGCGACGATCACGCCCGACGAGGCGCGCGTCGAGGAGTTCAACCTCAAGAAGATGTGGCGCTCGCCCAACGGCACGATCCGCAACATCCTGGGCGGCACCGTGTTCCGCGAGCCGATCATCTGCCGCAACGTCCCGCGCCTGGTGCCCGGTTGGACCGAGGCGATCGTCATCGCCCGCCACGCCTATGGCGACCAGTATCGCGCGACCGACTTCGTGACGCCGGGGGCGGGCCGGCTGACCATGCGGTTCGAGCCCGCGGACGGCGGCGCGCCGATCGAGCGCGAGGTGTTCGACTTCCCGAGCGGCGGCGTCGCGATGGGCATGTACAACCTCGACGATTCGATCCGCGGCTTCGCGCGCGCGAGCTTCAACTACGCGCTCGACCGGGGCTGGCCGATCTATCTCTCGACCAAGAACACGATCCTCAAGGCCTATGACGGGCGCTTCAAGGACCTGTTCCAGGAGGTCTTCGACGCCGAGTTCGCCGAGCGCTTCGCCAAGAAGGGCATTACCTACGAGCACCGGCTGATCGACGACATGGTCGCCTGCGCGCTCAAGTGGAACGGTGGCTTCGTCTGGGCGTGCAAGAACTACGACGGCGACGTGCAGTCCGACATCATCGCCCAGGGTTTCGGCTCGCTCGGGCTGATGACCTCGGTGCTGATGACCCCCGACGGGCGCACGGTCGAGGCCGAGGCCGCCCACGGCACGGTGACCCGGCACTACCGCGAGCACCAGAAGGGCAACGAGACCTCGACCAACCCGATCGCCTCGATCTTCGCCTGGACGCGCGCCTTGATCCACCGCGCCAAGCTCGACGACACGCCCGAGGTCGCGCGCTTCGCCGAAACCCTCGAACGGGTCTGCGTCGAGACCGTCGAGGCGGGGCACATGACCAAGGACCTCGCGCTTCTCGTCGCCAAGGACCAGAAATGGCTGACGACGCGCGAGTTCCTCGACAAGCTCGACGAGGGCCTCAAGGCCGCCATGGGCTGAGCGGAACGCCGGTTTTGATTCAGATCGGCGCCGGCCGAGGAATTGGCCGGCGCCGATTCATTTTGAAAAAGACCTGCCTTCAGGCCGCGAGCGCCTCGGCGATGGCGTCGAGCGCCGCGTCGGCCCGGGCGCCGTCGGGGCCGCCCGCCTGCGCCATGTCGGGCCGCCCGCCGCCGCCCTTGCCGCCGAGCGCGGCGGCGCCCAGGCGAACCAGGTCGACGGCGCTGAAGCGCTCGGTCAGGTCGTCGGTGACGCCGACCACGATCGCCGCCTTGCCCTCGTTGACCGCGACCAGCGCGACCACGCCCGAGCCGAGCTTGCGCTTGAGGTCGTCGGCCAGCCCGCGCAGCTCGTTGGGCGGCGTGCCGTCGAGCCGCTTGGCGGCGAGCTTGACGTCGCCGACCTCGCGCAAGTCATCGCCGCCCCCGCCGGTGGCGAGCGCGCGGCGCGTCTTGGCGAGCTCGTTCTCGAGCTTGCGGCGCTGGGCGAGCAGCGCCTCGACGCGCGCGGGCAGCTCGCGGGGCGCCGCCTTGAGCGCCGCGGCGGCGGCGAACAGCCACGATTCCTCCTCGTTGAGATGGTCGAGCGCGGCCTGGCCGGTCAACGCCTCGATCCGGCGCACCCCGGCGGCGATCGCCGTCTCGGCGACGATCTTGAACAGCCCGATCTCGCCGGTCCGCCGGACATGGGTGCCGCCGCAGAGCTCGAGCGAATAGGGCTTGGGCGTCTCGCCGCCCGCGGCCCCGTCGTCCCCGGCGACGCCCATGGCCAGCACCCGCACCTCGTCGCCGTAGTTCTCGCCGAACAGCGCCATCGCGCCCTGGTCGACCGCCTCGTCGGGGCTCATGAGCGTGGTGCGCACCGCGCCGTCGAGGCGGATCTGGCGGTTGACGTCGGCCTCGACCGCGGCGATGTCCTCGGCCGAAAGCGGCTTGGGGTGGCTGAAGTCGAAGCGCAGCCTCTCGGGGGCCACGAGCGAGCCCTTCTGGGTGACGTGGTCGCCCAGCCGGCGGCGCAACGCCGCGTGTAGCAGGTGGGTCGCCGAATGGTTGGCGCGGATGCGCGCGCGGCGCTCGGCGTCGATGCGCAGCTCGACCGCGTCGCCGACGGCGAGAGGGCCACCCTCGATCCGGCCGAGATGGACATGGAGATCGCCGAGCTTCTTCTGGGTATCGCGAACGACGACCCGCGCGCCGTCCGGACCCGCGATGGTGCCGGTATCGCCCATCTGACCGCCCGATTCGCCATAGAAGGGCGTCTGGTTGACGACCACCGCGACCTCGTCGCCGGGCGCGGCGCGCGCGACCCGCTTGCCATCGACCACCAGGGCGAGCACCTTCGCCTCGGACCAGTCGACCGCATACCCCAGGAACTCGGTCGCGCCGGCCTCCTCGCGGATTTCGAACCAGACCCGCTCGGTCGCGGTCTCGCCCGAGCCCGCCCAGGCCTTGCGCGCCTCGGCGCGCTGGCGCTCCATCGCCGCCTCGAACCCGGCGCGATCGACCGTCCGACCCTGGCCGCGCAGCACGTCCTCGGTGAGGTCGAGCGGAAAGCCATAGGTGTCGTAGAGCTTGAACGCGACCTCGCCGGCGAGCGGCTCGCCGGCGCCGAGCCGGCCGGTCGCCTCGTCGAGGAGCCGCAGGCCCCGCTCGAGCGTGCGCTTGAAGCGCGTCTCCTCGAGCTTGAGCGTCTCGGTAATCAGCGGTTGCGCGCGCAGCAGCTCGGGGAAGGCCTGACCCATCTGCGTCGCGAGCGCCGGAACCAGGCGCCACATCAGCGGCTCGGCGCAGCCCATCATATGGGCGTGGCGCATGGCGCGGCGCATGATCCGGCGGAGCACGTAGCCGCGTCCCTCGTTCGACGGCATCACCCCGTCGGCGATCAGGAAGCTGGCGGCGCGGAGATGGTCGGCGATCACCTTGTGCGCGGCGCGGTGGGGGCCGTCGATGGGCACGCCGGTCGCCTCGGCGGTCGCCTCCATGATGTGGCGCATGAGGTCGATGTCGTAGTTGTCGTGCACGCCCTGGAGGACGGCGGCGATTCGCTCGAGCCCCATGCCGGTGTCGATCGAGGGCTTGGGCAGCGCCACGCGCTCGCCGGGCGCGCGCTGCTCGAACTGCATGAAGACCAGATTCCAGATCTCGACGAAGCGGTCGCCGTCCTCGTCCGGGCTGCCGGGCGGACCACCCGGGATCTGCTCGCCGTGATCGTAGAAAATCTCGGAGCACGGCCCGCACGGCCCGGTGTCGCCCATGGCCCAGAAGTTGTCCGAACCTGCGATCCGGATCACCCGGTCCTCGGGCAGGCCGGCGATCTTGCGCCACAGATCGAACGCCTCGTCGTCGTCGACATAGACGGTCGCGAGCAGCCGCTTGGGGTCGAGCCCGAACTCCTTGGTCACCAGGTTCCAGGCGAGTTCGATCGCGACGTCCTTGAAATAGTCGCCGAACGAGAAATTGCCGAGCATCTCGAAAAACGTGTGGTGGCGCGCGGTGTAGCCGACGTTGTCGAGATCGTTGTGCTTGCCGCCCGCGCGAACGCATTTCTGCGACGTGACCGCGCGCTTGTAGGGCCGCGTCTCGGCGCCGGTGAATACGTTCTTGAACTGCACCATGCCCGCGTTGGTGAACATGAGCGTCGGATCGTTGTGCGGCACCAGGGGGCTCGACGGCACGATCCGGTGATCGTAACGCGCGAAATAATCGAGAAAGGCGGTGCGAATATCGTTCGTGGTCTGCATCTCGGGTCCGTCCGGCGGATGAGGGCGGCGGCCGCGCGCCGTCCCGGAGAAAATCTCCGGCATGGGTATTTAATGCCGCCGCTCGAGCCTGTCCAGAGATGCCCCCGAAAAGCGAAAGCCCCGCCCGGGGCCGATTTGTCCCGGGCGGGGCCGTTCGCGTCGGCCGGCCAGCGGAGGGATCAGCCCCCGGCGGCGAGCGATCCCTCGTCGGGGACGGCCGGAGTCTGGTCGGCGAGCAGGCCCGCGTCCATGCGGATTCGGGTTTCGATCGCCTTGGCGATATCGGGGTTCTCCTTGAGGAACTGCTTGGCGTTCTCGCGGCCCTGGCCGATGCGCTGGCTGTCGTGGGAGAACCAGGAGCCCGACTTTTCGACCACCCCCGCCTTGACGCCAAGATCGAGAATTTCGCCCATCTTCGAGATGCCGACGCCGTACATGATGTCGAACTCGACCACCTTGAAGGGTGGCGCCATCTTGTTCTTGACCACCTTGACGCGGGTCTGGTTGCCGACGATCTCGTCGCGGTCCTTGATCGCGCCGATGCGGCGAATATCGAGGCGCACCGAGGCGTAGAACTTGAGCGCGTTGCCGACGGTCGTGGTCTCGGGATTGCCGAACATCACGCCGATCTTCATGCGAATCTGGTTGATGAAGATCACCAGGCAGCGCGAGCGCGAGATCGACGAGGTGAGCTTGCGCAGCGCCTGGCTCATCAGCCGCGCCTGAAGCCCGACATGGGTGTCGCCCATCTCGCCCTCGAGCTCGGCGCGCGGCACGAGCGCGGCGACGCTGTCGATGACCAGCACGTCGATGGCGCCGGAGCGCACCAGGGTATCGGTGATCTCGAGCGCCTGCTCGCCGGTGTCGGGCTGGGAAATCAGAAGCTCGCCCACGTTGCAGCCGATCTTCTCGGCATAGGCGGGATCGAGCGCGTGCTCGGCGTCGACGAAGGCGCAGGTGCCGCCCTGGCGCTGGGCCTCGGCGACCGCATGGAGCGCGAGCGTCGTCTTGCCCGAGCTTTCCGGCCCATAGATCTCGACGACCCGCCCGCGCGGCAGGCCGCCGATGCCGAGCGCGATGTCGAGCCCCAGCGAGCCGGTCGAGATGGCCTCCGCGTCGACCACGCTCTCGCGCTGGCCGAGCTTCATCACGGAGCCCTTGCCAAAAGCGCGCTCAATCTGGCCGAGCGCGGCGTCGAGTGCCTTTTGCTTGTCCATATCCCTCTTTTCGACTAGGCGAAGCGGTGCGTCCGACATGACCAACCTCCCTTATCCCATAGCCCATCCGGCAAAGCAACGAAACCCAAATGTACATGATTTGTTCCGAAATGCAACCCCTCTTTACAACCCTGATCCATAAGGAAAAAACACCGAGTGTTCTAAAGACGTTCGCAAACCCGGAACGTCCCCCCGCCCCGGGCGGCGGTCAGCCCGCGCCGGTCTCGAGGGTCTCCTTCACCTTGCCGGCGAGCTGGGCGAGGCTGAAGGGCTTGGGCAGGAAGGCCACGTCGTCGGCGCCGTCGAGCCGCGCGCCGAAGCTCTCCTCGGCGTAGCCCGAGATGAAGATGACCTTGAGATCGGGGCGCGCGGCGCGCACCCGCTCGACGAGCTGGGGGCCATCCATCTGCGGCATGACCACGTCGGTGATCAGGAGGTCGACCCCGCCGTCGTGGGCGCCGAGCACGTCGAGCGCCGCCTCGCCCGAATCGGCCTCGAGCACCGTATAGCCCTTGCCGCGCAGCGCCCGGGCGCCGAACAGGCGCACGCTGTCCTCGTCCTCGACCAGCAGGATCGTGCCCTTGCCGGTGAGGTCGCGGGCCGGCGGCCGCTGGGTCTTCCTCCCCGCCTCGACCTCGTCGGCGGTCGGCCGGTAGCGTGGCAGGAAGATACTGAACCGCGCACCCCGGCCGGGTTCGCTATCGACGAAGATATGGCCGTCGGTCTGCTTGACGATTCCGTAGACGGTCGAGAGCCCGAGCCCGGTGCCCGCTCCTACTTCCTTGGTGGTGAAGAAGGGATCGAAAATCTTGCCGAGGTTCTCCTTGGCGATTCCGGCGCCCGAATCGACGACCTCGATCAGCACGTACTCGCCGGACGGCAACAGATCGAGGCCGAAGGCGGTGGCCTCCGACGCGGTCACGTTGGCGGTGCGAATGGTGAGCGTGCCGCCGTCCGCCATGGCATCGCGCGCGTTGATCGCGAGATTGATGATGACCTGTTCGATCTGGCCCTGGTCGGCCTTGATGCTGCCGAGGTCGCGGGCATGGACCAGCTTGAGCTCGATATTGGCCCCGATCAGCCGCCGCAGGAGATTGGAAAGCTCGGCCAGCACGTCGGTCAGCACCAGAACCTTGGGCTGAAGCGTCTGGCGGCGCGAAAAGGCGAGGAGCTGGCGCACCAGCCCGGCGGCGCGGTTGACGTTCTGCTTGATCTGCATGACGTCGCCGAACGAAGGGTCGCCCGCCTGGTGGCGCATCAGAAGAAGATCGCAGAACCCCATCATCGCGGTCAGCAGGTTGTTGAAGTCATGGGCGATGCCGCCCGCGAGCTGGCCCACCGCCTGCATCTTCTGCGACTGGAAGAACTGGGTCTCGAGGCTTTTCTGGTCGGTCACGTCGATCAGATGGATGATCACCCCGGCGGGCGCGCCGTCGTCGCCTTCGAGCGGGTGGGTGTAGAGCATCGCGATCACCTCGCGCGGCTGGTCGAGGCGAACCTCGAGCGGCGCGGCCGGAGCGCCGCGCGGGGTCGCGGCGAGTTGGGCGGCGAGCGCGTCGCGGTCGCGCGGGGCGACCAGATCGACCAGCGCCTGCCGCTCCGGGCCCTCCCCCGACGCGCCGGCCATGGCGCGGAAGCTCCGGTTGCACTCGACGATCGCGCCATCGAGGTCGACCAGCGCGATGCCGATCGGCGAGGCGTCGAAATAATGCGGCGAGCGCGGCGCGTCGGCCGAGGCGGCCATGTCTTGCGCCCCGTCGACGACCACCGTGCGGGTGAACGGCGCGCCGTCGGCGCCCTTGCCGTGGGTCTGACTGATCACGCGGTCGAGACGCGCGCCGCCCCGGGCGCGCAGCGTCACCGGGGTGGCCGCAAGATCGGCCCGCGCGTCGAACGCCGGCGCGGCCTCGCCGCCGGGCGCGGGATCGGGGTCGAGAAAATCGTCGATCCGCGCCCCCCCGTCGGCCAGCGCGTCGCGATCGACGCCGAGCCAGCGGGCGAGCACCCGGTTGGCGTAGCGAAACCGCCCCTCGGCGTCGAGCGAGCAGACCCCGGCGGGCAACCCGTCGACGAGATCGGCGAGGCGATCACGCTGGGCGCGCGCGGCCTCGGCGGCCTTGACCGCCTGGGCGGCGCGGGTCTCGGCCTCGCGCCGCGCCCGGTCGGCGCGCCGGGCGCGCAGGTCCAGGCGGTGGAAGGCCGCGACCGACACCATGCCGGCGAGCACCATGACGAGCGCGACGGGCATCGCCAGCGCCTCGGCTCCGTTGGCGCGAAGCGCGAAGAACACCGCGAGCGCCCCGGCCGCGAACGCCACGCCCGGCACCCAGGCGAGCCCGCGCCCCCGCATCGCGCGCGGCGCGGGCCTGTCGGTGAGCTCGATCGGGGAATCCATCTCGATCAAGGAGTCCTTGAAGGGGCCGCTGCGAAGGGGGGATCGCGAAGGGTCCGCTCCCGCCCCTTACCGAGCGCGCCGCCGGGGCATCTTGTGCTTCAGTTTCCAGACGTAGCTTATCACCTCGGCCACGACCTTGTAATGAGCCTCGGGAATCTCCTGGTCGATCTCCACGCTGGCATAAAGCGCGCGGGCAAGCGGCGGGTTCTCGACCACGGGCACCTCGTTTTCCTCGGCGACCTCTCGAATGCGGCGCGCGACCGCGTCAACGCCCTTGGCGACCAGGCGCGGGGCCTCCATCTTGTCGGAGTCGTATTTGAGCGCGGTGGCGTAGTGGGTCGGGTTGGTGATCACCACGTCGGCGTCGGGAACCGCGGCCATCATGCGCTTGCGCGCGCGCTCCATGCGAAGCTGGCGCAGACGCGCCTTGATCATCGGATCGCCCTCGGACTGCTTGAGCTCGTCCTTGACCTCCTGCTTGGACATGCGCATCTGCTTGCGGAATTCGAAGATCTGATAGAGGAAGTCGAGCCCCGCGATCACCGTGACGATGGCGACCACGCCGCCGAGCATGCGCAGCATGAGCCGCCATATGAGGTCGAGCGCCTGCATCGGTTCGAGCGCGGCCGAGTTGCTGATCCGGCCGATCTCGGGCGCGATCATGAGGACGGCGACCACGGCGACGATCGCGAACTTGAGAATGCCCTTGGTGAACTCGACCAGCGAGCGCACCGAGAACAGGCGTTCGAAGCCCTTGATGAGCGAGATGTTCTCGAGCTTGGGCTTGAGCTTGTCGAACGAGGCGATCGGGCCGTGCTGCACCATCGACGAGGCCACCGCGGCGATCGCCAGGAGAACCGCGGCGGGCAGCAGCGCCATGCCGACCCGCGAAAGCGTCGAGACCGCCATCGCGCCCAGCGCCGACGTGCCCGCGCGCGTGGTCGCGAGGCGCTCGAAGACGTCGGCGAGCGCGGCCGCGATATCGCGCGCAATCGACGGGCCGATGGACAGCAGCACGATGGTCCCGGCGAGCAGCATGAACCAATGGTCGATCTCGCGCGAGGAGACGACCTGCCCCTTCTCGCGCGCGTCGCGCAGGCGCTTTTGTGTCGGCTCTTCTGTTTTTTGCGAGCGGTCCTCGCCCTCGGCCATGGCCTAGCCTCCGCCCGGAAGCCGCGCCACGCCGGCCTCGAAGTAGTCGACATACCAGAACATCATGGCCGAGAACGAGATCATCAGAACCCAGAAGCCGAGCATGATCTGGAGCGGCATGGCGATGAAGAACACCTGGATCTGCGGCATCAGTCGCCCCAGCAGGCCGAGCCCAAGGGTGAACAGCAGGCCGACCAGCAACACCGGCATGGCGACCTGAAGCGCGACCACGAAGGCGCCGGTGATCACGTCGAGCGCCTGGGCGGCGAAATCGCCGGCCGGCGGCAGTCCGCCCGGCGGCAACGCGTCGTACGAGCCGATCAGTGCCCGGATCAGCAGGTGGTGGAGATTGGTCGCGAACAGCAACGTCAATCCGCCGAGCGTGAAGAACTGGCTGAGCATGACGCCCTGATCGCTCTGGGCCGGCGCGAAGGCGACCGCGGCGCCGAGCCCGGTCTGGTAGGCGACCGCGAAGCTCGCGAGATGCAGCACCGTCAGCATGAGACGCGCGAGCCCGCCGATGAACAGTCCCACCGCGATCTCGCCGCCGAGAATGATCGCCAACGCCAGCGGGCTCGCCGGCTCGGGCGGCAACAGGGGGGCCGCGATCGGCGTGACCAAAAAACTCAAGACGAGCGCCAGCGCCAGACGCGCGCGGCGCAGCACGAACACGTCGCCGAACGGCGGCAGCAGCATCATCGCCGCGCCGTGACGGGCGAAGACGACGAGAAAGGCGAAAAGATTCGCGTTGAGAATCTCGGCGAGCATGGCGCTAGGGCATCATCCGTTCATGCGGCGCCGATCCGACCGATCCCGCGCTAGCCGATGCCGGCGACGCGGTCGAAGATCTGTTGGCCGAAGCTGATCATCGTTGCCATCATGAAGGGCAGGAACAGAATCAACGCCAAGGCGGTGGTGATGATCTTGGGGACGAAGGACAGCGTCTGCTCCTGCATCTGGGTGAGCGCCTGAAACAGGGCGATCACGAGACCCGACAGAAGCGCGACGCCGAGCACCGGCCCGCCGACCTTGAGCAGGGTAAAGATCGCCTCGCTGCCGAGCTCGATCACGTCGGCGGGGGTCATGACGGGAAATCCGTTCGCGGGGCGCCGTCAGATCGGCATCCGCATGATGTCCTGATAGGCCTGGATCACCCGGTCGCGCACCGCCACCACGGTCTGCAACGTCACCTCGGCGTTGGTCACCGCCGTCACGATCTGGTTGAGGTCGGCCTGGTTGGCGACCGCCCGGAGGGCGACGCCCTCGCTGGCGCGCCCCGCCGCGGTCGCGTCGCCGAGCGCGTTCTTGACGAGATCGGCGAAGGCCTGCCCGCCCTGACCGGCGGTCGAGGCGGCATCGGTCCCGGCGCCGGCGGCGGCGGCGGCGTCGCGATAGGCGGAGATGGCGCTGGCGAAATTGACGCTCATGTTGCATTCCCTTGGACGATGGTTCCGGCGGCGCGCGCGGGCGCCGCGTCAGTCGGGTTCCGGCGCGCGATCAGCGCTCGAGCAGCGCGATCGTCTGCTGAACGATCGAGCGCGACGCCTCGATCATGCTTAGGTTCGCCTCGTAGCTGCGCAGCGCGTCGCGCATGTCGGTCATTTC